>JAEEGH010028054.1_pt1 | contig 11107 bp, 9 predicted proteins | sample 9134181 | NCBI WGS metagenome assembly JAEEGH01 (sample SAMN16246544, study PRJNA631951) | gut metagenome | biome: gut microbiome; feature: rumen; material: DP-attached | host: Bos | place: Iran: Karaj | collected 2018-10
TTCGCCGTCAGCGTGTCAGCCTTCAGGATTTCGGAGGGAGTACCCTGGAAGACTACTTCGCCACCTTTGCGACCGGCACCGGGACCAATGTCGATGAGGTAGTCGGCAGAGAGCATCATGTCGCGGTCATGCTCCACGACGATGACGGTATTGCCGATGTCGCGTAACTCCTTGAGTGAGTGGATGAGTCGCTCGTTGTCGCGCTGGTGCAGTCCAATGCTCGGCTCGTCAAGGATGTAAAGCACGTTAACCAGTTGGGAACCTATCTGAGTGGCCAGTCGGATGCGCTGGCTCTCGCCGCCCGAGAGGCTTGCCGACGGACGGTTGAGCGACAGATAGTCGAGTCCCACGTCCAGCAGGAATCCCAGTCGGGTATTGATTTCCTTGAGTATCTCGATGGCAATCTGCCGCTGCTGATGTTCCAGATGGGGCTCACAGTCGTTCAGCCACGTCTTCAGCTCGCTGAGGTCCATGGAGGCCAGTTCGGCAATATTCTTGTCACCTATTTTGTAGGATAAAGCCTCGCGGTTGAGTCGCTGGCCGTGACATTCGGGACACTCGCACTCTGCCAGGAACTGGTCGGCCCATTTGCGTGCGGCGGTGGTATCGTCGTTGTCCATCACGGAGCGCAGGTACTTGATGACACCGTCGTAGGCCACGTAGTAGTCGCTCGACGTGTGAACGAGCGACTTGTCGATTCGTACATTATCCAGCGAACCGTAGAGTATCTCGTTGAGCGCCTCGTCGGGTATGTCGTTGACGGCAGTCTTGAGGTCGCAGTCGTATTTCTGGAGGATAGCTTCTATCTGCCAGAATATCATCTGGTTCTTGTATTTTCCCAAGGGCACGACGGCTCCTTCGTAGATGCTTTGCGTGCGGTCGGGAATGACCTTGCTCAGGTCTATTTCGTTGATATAGCCCAGTCCCTTACAGCGTGGGCAGGCTCCCATGGGCGAGTTGAACGAGAAGTTGTTGGGTGCCGGGTCGTTGTAGGACATGCCGGTGGTGGGACACATCAGGCGTTTGGAGAAATACTTCGCCTCGCCCGTCTCTGCGTCGATAATCATCAGCAGTCCGTCGCCTTCCTTCATGGCGAGATGTACGGATTTCTTGAGGCGGTCGGCATTTGTGTCCCCCCCGGGGGACGACAGGGGGGCTTTTAGCCGGTCAATCACTACTTCGATATTATGGTTCTTGTAACGGTCCACCCTCATGTCCTTGACCATTTCCTGCAACTCGCCGTCGATGCGGACGTTCAGATAACCCTTGCGGCGCAGAGACTCGAAGAGTTCGCGGTAGTGTCCCTTACGGCTGCGGACGACAGGAGCGAGAATGAGAATCTTATGTCCGGCATAGTTTTGCTCAATCATCTCCAGCACGCGTTCCTCGGTGTATTTCACCATCGGTTCGCCCGTATGGTAGCTGTAGGCCTTGCCGGCGCGGGCAAACAGCAGACGGAGGAAGTCGTAAATCTCGGTGGTGGTGCCTACGGTGGAGCGCGGGTTGCGGTTGGTGGTCTTCTGCTCAATGCTGATAACAGGACTGAGGCCCGTAATCTTGTCAACGTCAGGCCTTTCCAATCCACCGAGGAAGTTGCGGGCGTAGGCAGAGAACGTCTCGATGTACCGCCGCTGACCTTCGGCAAAGATGGTGTCGAAGGCAAGTGACGACTTACCCGAGCCGCTCAGACCCGTGATGACGGTAAGCGACTGGCGGGGTAGCTCCACATCAATGTTCTTCAGGTTATGGACCCTGGCGCCCCAGACATTGATGGTTCCTGTTTCCTTATTCTCCTGTCTGTTGCTCATCGTTCAGGTATCCTGTTAGCACGTTGACATCGCGTCGGATGGTATGTGTCTGGCCGTCGGAACCCTTGGCCTTGACCAACACGAAGTACGTACCTTGTTTGACGAGCTTCCCGTTATAGGTGCCGTCCCATCCCTCGTTGATGTCGGTCCACTCGTAGATTTTCTGTCCCCACCTATTATATACTATGGCGCGAAACTCTACGATGCCCTTGGTCTTGTCGGCCTTGACGCGCAGCACGTCATTTCTGCCGTCACCGTTGGGCGAGATGCCGTTGGGTATTTCAATGTGGCTGACAACGACGCCTGTGGTGTCGGCCGTTTCCTCGTCTCCTGACTGGTCAGGCTCGTCGGTCTGAGCGTTTGCCCAAAGGGAGCCTAACAGGAAGAATGATAGCAAAAGCAGTAGTCTGGATGTCATATTTCGTTTCATTTTGACATGCAAAGGTAATAAAAAGTCGAGAGATAAGTGTTGAGAGTGGAGTGATTTTTGTTTTTTTTACATTGTGAAGGCAAAATGTTTAATGTTTCATGTTTAATTTTTAATCTTTTTCGTACCTTTGCAGGCGAATAAGACTAAAAACGCAGAAAGCATGAAGCTATTGTTAAGATATTTGTTGCTGTTGTTGGTGTTGCTTGTCAGCGAGGATATGCTGGCGCAGGTGAACCAGTGGCGTGATGTTCACAAAGTAAAGCGCAAGGAAACCATCTATAGTATTTCCAGGGACTACGGCATTACGGTGGATGAGCTTATCAGGGCCAACCCCGAGATGGCATCGCCCGACTATGTGCTGAAGAAAGGTTCCTTCGTATGCATTCCCTTCCCGTCGGCACAGGTTGTTGTGGATACGGCAACCGTGACGCCTCCCTCGCCGCAGCCTGTCAAACCAGCCAAAAGTGATATGCGAGACCGTGAAATCCGTGTGGGTGTCATGCTTCCCCTGCATAAGGTGAATGGTGACGGAAGACGCATGATAGAGTATTACCGAGGGGTGCTGATGGCCTGCGACAGCCTGCGCCAGAACAACATCTCCGTTTCCGTACATGCGTGGAACGTGGCCGAGGATACGGACATCAACACCTTCCTGACGGACGAGGCCGCCAAGATGGACCTCATCATCGGACCGCTTTACTCCAAGATGGTCAAGCCGTTGAGCGACTTTGCCGAGAAGAACGATATCCGCGTACTCATTCCCTTCTCCATCAATGCCCCTGAGCTGGCCAGTAACCGACTGATGTTCCAGGTCTATCAGGCACCGCAGGACTTCAACCGCTCGACGGTGGACCGCTTCATGCAACAGTTCCGTGACTGCCACCCCGTCATTATCGACTGTAACGACTCTACCAGCACGAAGGGCCCGTTCACCTCGATGCTCCGCAAAAGGCTTGACGAAGAAGCCATCATTTATGGACTCACCAATATCAATACCAGCGAGGCCAAGTTTGTACAGAACTTTAGTATGGCCCAGCGCAACATCGTCGTCATCAATTCCGAGCACCAGAAGGAGCTACGCAAGGCTCTGTCGAAGCTGACCGCCATGATGAACGACAATCCTGAGCTGGAGGTGACGCTTTTCGGATGTACCGAATGGATGCTCTACACCCACCGCAACCTGGAGAACTTCTACAAGCTTGATGTACATATTCCTGCTGCGTTCTATTACGACGCCTCGTCGCCCAAGACCAAGCGCATAGAGCAGAAGTACCGTTGGAACTTCCATGCTGACATGATGAATTCGCTGCCGCGCTTTGCCATCACAGGCTTCGACCATGCCTACTACTTCATCAAGGGGCTCCACATGTACGGCAAGCATTTCACGGGAGCCAGCGGTATGGTGGGCTATCCTCCCATTCAGACACCGCTTCACTTTGAGCGTAAGGGAGACGGCGGACTGGAGAACCGTCAGCTGTTGTTCATTCACTACACGCCTGAGAAGCGGGTGGAGACCATAAAATTTTAGTGAATAGTGGAAAGTGAGAAAATAGAATATGCCGGAATGAAGCGGAAGAGGCAGAATGTGACACAACTGTTGCTGTGCGCAGCATTCCTCATTCTTCATTCTTCATTCTTCATTTCGCCAGCTGCTGCGCAGATTGGCGAGCACCGCAATGAATTTGCCATTGGCGTGAGCGGAGGTTATGTGATGAGCAACGTCAACTTCAAACCCGATGTGCAGCAGACCCTTTTCGGCGGAATGACAGGCGGTGTGACCTTTCGATATACTACCGAGAAATATTTTAGCAGCGTGTGTGCGGTGGTGGCGGAGATTAACTACGCCCAGATAGGCTGGAAGGAGAATATCCTGAGTCTTATTGACGAACCCGTCATCAATGCAGAGACGGGAATTGCAGAGGAATATCAGCGGCGCATGAATTACGTCCAGATTCCTTTCCTTGCCCGCCTGGGGTGGGGACGAGAGCGCAAGGGCTTCCAGTTCTTCTTCCAGGCAGGTCCGCAGATGGGCTTCTTTCTCAACGAGAGCACTACTGCCAACTACCCGTTGGACAAACCCAATATGGATTTGCGTGCCTCGCTGGTTGTCAAACAGGAGACGATGCCTGTGGAGAACAAGTTCGACTACGGCATCACGGGCGGCATAGGAATGGAGTACTCCCATCCCAACATCGGCCATTTCATGTTAGAGGCCCGCTACTACTACGGACTGGGCAACATATACGGTAACACCAAGCGTGACTACTTCGGACGTTCCAACTTCTCGAACATCGTCATCAAGGCCAGTTACCTCTTCGACATTGCAAAAACTAAAAACGATAAAATTAAATAAGCTATGTTCAAAAACCATCCCAAGGGACTGCTCCTTGCAGCTCTCAGCAACATGGGCGAGCGCTTCGGCTACTACATCATGAACGCCGTGCTGGCCCTCTTCCTTTGTTCAAAGTTCGGACTCTCCGACGGTCAGAGCGGTTTTATTGCCGCCATGTTCTTAACGGCTATCTACGTGCTGAGCCTCGTGGGCGGTATCATTGCCGACCGCACTCAGAACTACAAGGCCACCATTGCATGGGGTCTGGTGATTATGGCTGCCGGCTACGTGCTGCTTGCCATTCCCGTGCTGGCAACGCCCGACAATATCTCGTGGCTGCTGCCCTTCACCATCTTTGCCCTTGCACTTATTGCCTGCGGTAACGGTCTGTTCAAGGGTAACCTGCAGGCCATTGTCGGTCAGATGTATGACAACTTCGAAGCGAAGGCCGCCAAGGAAAGCCCCGAGAAGCTGAAGTGGGCACAGGGACAGCGTGATGCCGGCTTCCAGATTTTCTACGTCTTCATCAACGTGGGTGCCCTGCTGGCTCCGTTTATTGCCCCGATGCTGCGCAGCTGGTGGCTCAACAGTCATGGACTGGAGTATAATGCCGATCTGCCTAAGCTCTGCCATCAGTTTATCTCCGGCAACATCGAACCCCTCGAGATGAGCAACCTTACCGAGCTGGTAGAAAAGGTGGGCGGCTCCACAGCAGACCTCTCTGCTTTCTGCACGCAGTATCTTGACATCTTCAATACGGGTATCCATTATTCGTTTATCGCATCTGTTGTGACGATGCTTATCTCGCTCGTCATCTTCCTCATGTCGAAGCACCTCTTCCCGACACCGGGAAAGAAGGAAGCCGTTGCTACCGAGGGTTATTCAGAAGAGGAAAAGAAGGCGATGGCAAAGGAAATCAAGCAGCGCATGTATGCCCTGTTTGCTGTCCTCGGCATTGCCGTATTCTTCTGGTTCTCGTTCCACCAGAACGGACAGTCACTCTCGTTCTTTGCCCGCGACTTCGTGCAGACCGACGCCATTGCTCCTGAGATATGGCAGGCCGTCAATCCCTTCTTCGTCATTGTGCTGACGCCTGTCATCATGTGGATATTCGCATCGCTCACTAAGGCCGGTCGTGCCATTTCCACTCCGCGAAAGATTGCCTACGGTATGGGTATTGCCGGCATTGCCTACTTGTTCCTTGCCGTCTATTCTATGATGCAGGCCTATCCCTCAGCCAATGAGTTTACGGCACTTGCCGACTCCGCAAAGGCAGGACTGAAGGCAGGACCTTGGGTGCTCATTGTCACCTATTTCTTCCTTACCGTTGCCGAGCTGTTCATCTCGCCCTTAGGACTGTCGTTCGTTTCGAAGGTTGCTCCCAAGCACCTGCAGGGACTTTGTCAGGGACTATGGCTCGGAGCCACCGCCGTAGGTAACGGTCTGCTGTGGATTGGCCCGCTCATCTATAACGAGTGGCCCATCTGGATTTGCTGGACTGTCTTCCTCGTTGTCTGCCTTATCTCCATGGGCGTCATGTACGGCATGGTCAACTGGCTCGAACGGGTCACGAAGTAGTTATGCTGTCCTTCCTCCCGTTCCTGGTTTTGATATTGCTCATCACGTGTTGCGTTGCCGTCTTCGGTAACGCAACATTGGATGGTGCCAGTCAGGTGTCGTTGTTGGCGGCTTCGGCAGTCAGCGTGCTGGTAGGCTACCTGCAGAAACGCCTGTCCTGGGAACAACTGGAACGAGAGATTACCAACAAGATAGCCAGCTGTACGCCGGCTATCATCATTCTGCTGCTCATTGGTGCTATCGGAGGCACTTGGATGGTGTCAGGCATCGTGCCCACGATGATTTATTACGGCATGCAGATACTGAGGCCTGAAATCTTCCTTGTCAGCAGTAGTGTGCTCTGTGCCCTTGTCAGTCTTATGATAGGCTCATCGTGGACCACCGTGGCGACCATCGGACTGGCGCTGATGGGTATAGGTAAGGCGCATGGGTTTGACGACGGATGGATTGCCGGTTCCATCATTACGGGTGCCTATTTCGGTGACAAGCTTTCGCCGTTATCCGATACTACCGTGCTGGCATCCAGCGTATCGGGAACGCCGTTGTTCACCCATATCCGCTACATGCTCTACACCACCGTTCCCACTTTCAGCATCTCGCTTACCATCTTCCTCATTGCCGGACTCACCATGAACATCTCAAGTCACGGAAACGTGGCCGAATTCATGGAAGGTCTTCAGCACACTTTTGTCATCTCTCCCTGGCTCCTGGTGGTACCAGTGCTGACGGGAATCATGATAGCCCGCCGATGGCCGTCAATGGTGGTGCTCTTCCTTGCCATTCTCCTGGCAGTCATCGTCGCCCAAGTCGTGCAACCTGAACTCGTCCATCAGATATCCGGCGAGGAAGGTACGGGGCTGTTGGCATCCTATAAAGGCATGATGAAGGTGTGTTATGACAGTACTTATATTGAGACGGGCGTTCCTATGCTCAACGAGCTGGTGCATACCAGCGGCATGGGTGGCATGATGCCGACGATTTGGCTCATTATCTGCGCCCAGACATTTGGCGGTGTGCTGACGGCTACCGGTCAGCTGCAGGACCTCATGAGCATTATCCTACGGGTGGTCAGGGGTACCGCTTCACTTGTCGCTTCTACGGTAGGCACAGCACTCTTCTGCAACATTGCCCTAGCTGACCAGTATCTCTCTATCATGCTTTCCAGCCAGATTTTCAAGGATACCTATCGCAGTCGGGGTTACGAGTCGCGACTGTTGAGCCGAAGCTGTGAGGATGGCGCTACCGTCACCTCCGTACTGGTACCCTGGAACACCTGCGGTCTCACTCAGAGCACCGTGCTCAGCGTCTCCACGCTGACCTATCTGCCTTACTGCTTCTTTAATTATCTCTCGCCGGTGATGAGTATCTTTATTGCCGCCATCGGCTGGAAAGTCTTCCGCAGGAAAGGTACCGTCACAACAGACCAACAACCTTAATTGCACGTTTGTCAGTATGGAACAGAACCTTGAATTGCGCACAGCGTGGGACTTCGTAGAGAATACGGGGCGAAGCATATTCCTGACAGGTAAGGCAGGAACAGGCAAGACAACGTTCTTGAAGACGGTGGTGGAGCGGTCTCGGAAACGCCCTATTGTGGTGGCCCCGACAGGTGTTGCTGCCATTAATGCAGGAGGAGTCACTATTCATTCTTTCTTTCAGCTGCCCTTCTCGCCTTATGTTCCTGGTGCGAAGGTAGAGAGCAAGTTTGACTTCGGACGTGAGAAGCGCAAAATCATTGCTTCCATCGACCTTCTGATTATTGATGAGATATCGATGGTGCGGGCTGACCTGCTTGATGCCATTGATGCGGTTTTGCGCCGTTTCCGTGAGCATAGCCAACCGTTTGGCGGCGTGCAGCTGCTGATGATTGGCGACCTGGCGCAGTTGACTCCAGTAGTGACGACTGAGGATGAACAGATACTGAAATCGTATTATGATACGCCCTATTTCTTCGGTTCGAAGGCGCTGCAGCAGATTGACTATGTGACCATCCAGCTGAATCATGTCTATCGGCAGCAGGATACTTCGTTCGTTGATTTGCTGAACGAGGTGCGGTGCGGTCATCTTTCTGTGGAGTCGTTGGCAAGGTTGAACAGCAGGGCAGCTAAAGGCAATCAGTTACAGCAGAGTAATGGCGCCATTCGTCTGACCACGCATAACAACTTGGCCAATTACTATAACGAATCGGAACTGAGGAAGTTGCCGGGAAGACTGGTGACATACCGTGCGCAGATTAAGGGAACATTTCCGGACTATTCCTATCCTACAGCCGAAACGCTGGAACTGAAGGAGGGGGCGCAGGTGATGTTCGTCAAGAACGATCCTTCAGGAGCCCATTTGTATTATAACGGTCGCATAGGGCGCGTCATGCAAGCCAACGAGAAACGCCTCACCGTCTATTGTGAGGGGGATGCAGAAGCCATTGAGGTGGAGCCGCTGGAATGGGAGAACACGCGCTATACGCTGAACGAGAAAACCCGCGAGATAGAGTCGGAGGTGCAGGGTACGTTCCAGCAGTTGCCCCTTCGTCTGGCTTGGGCAATTACGATACACAAGAGCCAGGGACTGACGTTCGACAGGGCCATCATTGATGCCAACCAGTCGTTTGCCCCTGGTCAGGTTTATGTGGCGCTGAGCCGTTGCCGCACTTTGGAAGGACTGGTGCTTGCCACACCCTTGGAGGCACGTGCCATCATCAACGATGAGCGTGTGGATAACTACATTGCCCAGCAGGAGAGCGAGGCCGAGCGCAGCATCCGTCAGCTGCCTGTACTCAAGCAGGAATATGAGCGTTATCTGCTGCTTCAACTCTTTGATTTCCGCTCCATCCTCAACATGGAAGAGACGATGGTGCGCATCTTCGCAGAGTTCTTCTATCACAGCCACGCTTCGCTGAAGCAGTTGCATGACCGTACGCTGATGGACCTTAGGGAACGTGTTGTCGTTGTTGCCGGCAAGTGGCAGCAGATGATTCAGCCAATGCCCTTTGAAGCCCTGCATGAGCAGGAGTTCATGGAAAGGGTGAAGCGTAGCGCCCAGTATTTTGCCGACCAGCTGCGCGATATTCTGGCAAAGCCCATCGAGTTGTCGGGAAAGGTGGAAACCAACAACAAGCAGGCTGCCCGCCGTTTGGGTAATGCGTTGCCCGACCTGCGCCAGACGTGGCTCGCACGGCGTTATCTGCTGATGAAGATAGCTGAGAAGGGCTTTACGGTGACGACCTACCTGAAGGAAAAACAGATGTCAATGCTTGATGCCCTTGACGAAGAGAAGGTGACTAAGCCTGCCGCAAAGACAAGGAGAAGAAAGAAGACTACCAAGAAATAAGATACTTTGAGCTCAATGAGAAAAGCAGAAAGATACGAAAGGGCGTTGGCCTATTTCCGTGAGCAGATGCCGGAGGTGCAGACGGAACTGGAGTTCGGCAGCGTATTCCAGTTGCTGGTGGCTGTTATCCTGAGTGCGCAATGTACAGACAAACGGGTGAATCTGGTAACCCCTGCATTGTTCCGTCGTTTCCCTGATGCCCGTACGATGGCAGCCGTTGAGCCGGAGGACGTGCTGGAGTACATCAGCAGCGTGTCCTATCCTAATTCAAAGGCAGATCATCTGGTAAAGATGGCACGACGCTTAGTGGAGCTTCACGACGGTGAGGTGCCGTCAGATATGAATGCGCTGCTGGAGTTGCCTGGGGTAGGGCGTAAGACAGCGAACGTGGTGCAGAGCGTGGCCTTCGGTCGTGCTACAATGGCCGTTGATACCCATGTGTTCCGCGTCAGCCATCGCTTAGGTTTGGTGACCAAGCACGAGGACACACCCTATAAGGTAGAACAGGTTCTGGTAAAAAATATACCCGAGGAAGATATTCCCCGGGCTCATCACTGGCTGTTGTTACACGGCCGTTATGTCTGCACGTCACGTCGCCCCCATTGTGAGCGTTGTGACTTGAAACCTATCTGTGCCTATTATGGTTCCTATGGTTCCACCTCTTCCACATCTCACGGTGGAAGCGGTTCTCAGCCTTGATGACTGCAAATACCTTGCTGGCAGGCATCACGTTCAGGAACTTATTGTGATAGCATTGTTGCAGCTTCTTCAGCTCCAGATCCATCTGGTCGTTCTTCTTGATGGCCTCACGATAGCCGGCCTCATCGGTGGGATTGGTCGTGCTTAACTGACGCTGGCGCTCGTAGATGGCGCGCTGCTTCTGTTGCATCTCCCTGTAAAGCGGTAGGAATTTGGCTGCTTCCTGCTGAGTGAGATTGGCTTCTTTGACAATAAACTGCTCCAAATCAGCCTGGAACTTCTCAGGTGAGAAGCGATGCGGCCCCTGTTGTGCTGAGAGCGTCAGCATGATGAAGAGGCAGAGGATTGTAGTGATTGTTTTCTTCATTTTAGTTTTGTAGTCTGTAATCCGTAATCCGTATTCCGTATTCCGTATTCCCAGAAAAATTACTCCGACAAGCAGGCGTAGATATCTGCATTGTCCAGCATGAAGTAGTCGGCAGCCTCGTCCATGTATTCATCGTCGATGTTGGTGGTGTTGACTGCTGCGGTAACAGGCTCTTGTTCAGCAGACTGCTGTGACCTGTTGAAGTAGAGGGAAATACCAAAGATGGCTACGCAGAGACATGCGGCAGCCAAGTATATTCTCAGCTTTGAGCGGTTCACGGTGAACCGAGAGCGGTGCACGGTGAGTTTCGTCTGTTGAGCTGACTTTTGTCCTTCATCAGGCAGCTTCTCCATCAGCCGTTCGGCAAACTGCTCAAAGTAATCATCGGGCACGAGGAAGGGGTTCTTCGTACCGATGTTCTCCTGTATGATTTTCTCTTCGTTTGTCATTATTTTATTGTCTTTGATTCTTTGACGTATTCTTGTTGAAAAGGTTTAATCGTTATGCAGTAAATATTCAGATATTTTCTTTGCAGCAATATGATAGGAGGCTTTCAGCGCCCCTTC
>JAEEGH010028056.1_pt1 | contig 11106 bp, 12 predicted proteins | sample 9134181 | NCBI WGS metagenome assembly JAEEGH01 (sample SAMN16246544, study PRJNA631951) | gut metagenome | biome: gut microbiome; feature: rumen; material: DP-attached | host: Bos | place: Iran: Karaj | collected 2018-10
GCATAAAAAACTATTACTTTTTCATAATTCGTTATATAATCGACATATAATATATCTGCCATACCAGCTTATGCTGACACTTTTTGCAGCATAAGACTTTTATGCAGGATACGTAGAAATTTTGTTATGTTGACGCCCGCACTGGGGCGCGAGGAAAAAAAATGGAACTTTTAAAAGAATTTGAATTTGAAAAAATACAGCTTTTGGTTGATGACAAAAATAATGTCCGGGATTTTAATATTCTTGATTTACGTGATAATGAAGTCTACACTCTTGAAGATTTAATCGGCGCAAAAATTAAAATAAAGACTTATAGTATTATAGAATCTGATCATAAATTCTGGGAAGGGCATTATTTGATTTTGTATTCTGAAAATGGAAATGAGTTTAAAATCGATTTGTTCAGATTCAGACGTGACATTACTGCAAAAAAAGTTGAAACCACTTTGACAAATCTTTTTGATGAATTCGTGGCAAACGCTGATATTCTTTGTATTGGAGAAGAGATGTCTGTTGATGAAGAAAAGCAGACTATCCGAGACACTGTTGAGGAAAAAGAAAGCTGGTGGTATTTTAAGAAAGGAAGTGACGGTAGATTTTATTTTTGCAGCGGTCCCCGGGAAGATGAAAACAGCGCGGATGATTTTGACTCAGCTGTAATCAAATACTTAAATGAAAAAGAAAGCACGGCACAACACAATTTTCGCATGACTGTTGACAAAGGTGGTTGCCCCGATCCTGACCCAAGAAAAAGTCTGAATGAAATATTCAATAAAAAAAGGAAATCAAAAAAGTGACAAGAAAAGAATTTGAAAACCTGTATCATCTGCCGAAAACGGAAGTTGATGCAGGTGAATAAATATAATATCAATATCACATAACAAGGTTTTCAAAGCGGATGTCAAGGTCAAGCCTTGCCACCGTTTAAAACGCTAGTTATGTGGACGCCCGCACTGGGGCGCTTCCGAGAGAGCTTATCATTTTGCCGTGTGATGAGGAGGATAACATCCTTGCAACTGTAGATGAGATTGCAATTCCTTTTCCCGAGAAGAAAGAAGCATTTGAAGAAAGCGAGACTACAGAAATTCCTGAATTGAAACACCCCAGACAAGGTGAACAACTGGATATAAATGCAGAAAACGAACCGAGATTATTTCCTTATAAAGGAGTAATATTCTGCCTTATTTTCTCTATGACTGTTATTGTCGTTATTTTAATTATTTCTAAGAGGAATAAAAATGCTAAAAAGTAAAGATAACCTTTCAGATTTAGTCGAAAAAATATGCACATTTTTAGATGGTCTGAATAAAGCTATTGAAATAAAGTAAACATAAATTCAATTTGCGGATACCTTGGAATGAAATAGGAGGAAAAAATGAAAAAATATTTTCGGAACATGATTTCCAGGATTTTATTTGCCATGGCAATTTCTCTTTCTCATTTCTTATTATCAGGTTGCATGTGTACCAAATGGTATGCAGAAGATGTTGTTGAATTAGGACGATACAACTATTGTGAAGAACCGTTCGATAGCGGCAACAAAAGCGGTTACTACATTGGAACGCAGGAACTTGATGGCAGCTCATACGATGTTTTTGTCTTTAAGAATCTGATCAAGACGGACGGCGACAAATACATAAAAATCGCACTTCCTCATAATGAAGATTACTGGCACGAAGTCGAAGAGGAGTATCCTTTTTCAATCCGCATTCCGCACAAGGAAGATGAATATCCCAGGATTCACACTTCCGGCTATTCTTCATCTCCGCAAGCGTCTGACTATGATAAATCCGAATGGCGTAGTGCAAAGGGGCTCATAATAAGAGAATGTGGCGCAGAGGATTTTGATGAAGAAAAGAAGCTTGCCGCTGCGGAAATTCATCCGGCATTCATGAGTACAAAAGTCCTTTTCTTGTCCTGCAATTATTATTCTCCGAAACACAACAAATATCAGTTCGGATTTTTTGTTCCTGCAAAGGCTGTCATGTCGATTTACAAAAAAGGCCGAGGCTTTCCGGTATATATTTTCACTTATCTGGGATTCCCGGGGCCGATGCTGGTGGATGTAATCACATTTCCAGGTCAAGCCTTTTTATACTGGCTTTTCAGTGACTTTAGGCTGGGCGGATAACGGAATTCAGCCTCAATTGCAAATATTAAAAAAGTAAATGAATATTTTTTCATCAAGTCAAGATTGCTAAAAAAATTAATTGAACTTTAGGGAAAGAACGAAGAAACGGTTGTATATATTAAATTAAATTTCTTGTTGCGGAGGATTAAAATGAAATATTATTCTTTAGAATCGTGCGGAATTGAAACTACAAAATTTTGTGAACCAGAAGTTTTTGGTGAATGGGAAGATGAGTTTTTGAAAGGCAATTATTGGAAAGACAGAAGTTTGAAACTTCCAATAACCATGAGTGTTGCAAATAAATATAATCCCGGTGATTACCCGTTGGCAGATTCACATCTTGTATCACAAAGACTTTTAAACATAATAAAAAGGCTAAATAATGATTTTGAAGTGCTTCCAACACAACTTTTTTATAAGGCTAAAGAACCGATTTGGGATACATATTACACAATTTTGTTTCCAGAATATGATGCCTTTAATTTTAAGAAATCCGAATATGATACTGGTATAGATGGTGAAAGTATTTGTTTAATTGATAAACTAGTTCTTTCACAAGAAAAACTTAGTCTTGTTGATAATTCAAACAATATCTTTGTGCTAAAAGAAACAAAACTCGATGTAATCTGCACCGAAACCGCAAAGAACATGATAGAATCCGCAGGTATAAAAGATGTGCGTTTTACGGAACTTCCTGTAGAGTAAGTCCACTTAGTATAGAGTATAGCATAACATGCACTTCAAAGCGGACGGCAAGTCAAGTTTGCCGCCGTTTAACTGCGTAGTTATGGCGACAAGCCTATGACCAGCGCCCGCCTGTGGCGTTCTGCCTCACTCCAGATAGCCCCCGAAGCACCCAGCCGACCGTGCCGTCTTTCATACAAACTTTGATTCGATTCCCTCCACCAGCACATGCCCGCCTGTTTCGAGTATCTCGGCAGATTCGCCTTCTTTGAGCCGTTCGATTTGCATTGCCGAAAGCGACGGTGCCTCGTAGATTATAATTTCCCCCGCATTCTCAGTCTGCTTGGTCGTCGCGCACGACGACAGAGCGACCGTCGCCACCAGCACAAAAAACAGTATCTTCATCATTTTTCTACCAGTTGTCTTCCATGTCTTTCAGTTCCAAGTGCTTTTCCGAGGCAAAATCAGATTTTGCAGGATTCGACTCCTGCGTCCGCACCGAATTTTTTGCAATTAACTGGCCTTTTGGAAGTTCCGAGATTTTCGCTGCATTCTTTTTGACTTTCTTCGGCGTGAGAAGCTCTTCGGTTTTGTAATAAATCGCTTTTCTCTCGTCTGTCCAATAAGATTCGTCTACAAACACGTCGTCATACTTATGAAGATAATCAAGAGCAATCTTGCCATCATTGTCCTTCATGCAAATGTCCGCACCGTGCGAAACTAGGAATTCTGCTCCAGAAAGCAGACCTTCAACCTTTCTGAAGTCGTCCGCCAGAGCCATAAGCGGTGTCATGCCTTTGTTGTCCTGTGCGTTCACATCGGCTCCGTATGAGAGGAGTTTTTCGGCAAGAGGAATGTTTTCTGTGTCCGTCATGATTTCTGCGCAATAGTGCATCGCTGTTTTACCGTTTTCATTTTTTTCGTTCACATTGCAGCCAAGCTCAACGAATTTATCAAGCAGATACAGCGTCAGTTCTCGCTCCTCGTCTGATTCAGACCCATAATGAAGAAGCTCCATAATCAGAGTTTCGTTTTTGCACATGCCGTATTTGTACATAAAATGCCCTGGATTTGCACCGCTGTCCAAGAGAATTTTTGCAATCTCTTTATGGTCTTTTGATGTGCCTACGAAAGCCCTTAATGCTTGCTGCACTGGCATGAAATCGAGCGGCTCATTCGTATTTTTGTCGATGCTGTCTATGAAAACCCCGTATGAAACAAGGCTTTCCACTGCTTCTCGCAGATTCTTGCTCAAGGCTTCTTTCAGCGGAATCAAATCCTTCTCGCCGTCAGAAGATTTTCCCCGCAGGTTCGGGTCTGCGTTCGCTTCAAGGAGCAGGAGAACGATTTTGCTAGAACATTCGTTACGGTAAACATAATCAGATTTTACACGAACACTGTAATAGTCCCCGCAAGCGATAATGAGCGGCGAAAGCCCCATACGCATTTCGTTAGGGTCTGCACCTTTTTTGAGCAACTTCTGCACTTTCTTTACATCTCGTCTATAAACCGCCCGCATAAGAGGCGTGTACTCCTTTGTTTTCTCCCTTTCTTTTGAATATTTTCTTCCATTGAAATCGCCCAAAATACCCCAAGAAACACAGCCCAAAAACAAGGCAAGAGCAATCAAGCCGATTTGTTTTGTTCCGGTCGAGAAAAAAGCAGCCACAGCCGCAGCGATAGCACCCGCAAAACATATAACACCAACAACACCGATTGCAATTAGAATTACACCGCCTATGATAAGAAGCTTAGCAAGTCCGTCCATTTTTTAACTCCTGTTTTTTAATTTTACTGTTTTTTCTACCCTACTTTGCAAGTTGCTCGGCTTGTTTTATGAGCGAAAGAGAGAACAAACCCAAGCTTATGCCGAAAATCCACGCCGCCACGGTCTTTGCCGCTCCGCGGACAAAAAGCGCGACAATTCCCGAAATGAGCGCGATTCCGCCAGTAAGAGCCATAAAGCAAATTGCCAAAAAGGCTGCCCAAAGACCTTTTCCCAATGCTTCTCCCATGTTTTTTCCTCCCGTCTTAATCCAACTCAATCATAAAACAAAGATAGGCTCGGCTTAAAGTTAGAAAAAAGATTAAAACAGACGACGCACCGCGCCGACGGGGATTTCTTTTTCTATGATAAGCCCGTCTTTGTTTGTCTTTCCCTGTCGTGTGCTTCCGTCGGCAAGGCGCAGACAATACGGATAATCCGTCAACACACGTCCGGGAAAATCCAGCTTCATATACAAATCGCAAAACAAACGCACAGGCGTTGAAACCCCGCTTGTCTTATTCTCGTAACTCACACAAAAAACGTAAGAGGGTTGCTCGTAGTTTTCGCCGAATCCCAAATCAGTTTCATCATCCACATCGTATTTCACGTGCCACAGAGCTTTGACTTTGCCGTGCTTTACCACGCTTTCAAGCTCGTACACAAGGGGAGTTTCCTTTTTTGTCGTCACTTCGCTAATCGTGATTTTCACTTTCGTTCCGTCCGCCACGTTCGGAAGACGCGCAAAAATCGTGATGTCCTTGTTCAGCACCGCCCTGTCAGTTTGACGAAACCCGTTTTTCCACAAAAGTTTTTCCCCGTTTTTCCCCGTTCCCGTCATTGTGGCGCACCCACACAGCGAAATTGTCAAAAGTGCTGTCAGAATATACATAATCTTCATTGTATTTTCTCCATTTTCCATATCTTCATACTTTAATCGAACATAGTATAAAGCTCAACGCCGTCGGGGTTATTTTCCACCCAAAGATAGCCGTAGCTGTCGTTTTGCGTTTCAATCGTGGCTTCCTCGTTCTTTCTCTCTTCGTCTTCAAAAATCACATAGATTGTGGCGGCAGTATTCGCAATCGGCTAGCCCGTTTTCTTGTCGATGTACCGCATCTTAATCCACTGCGTGCCGTTCAGCTCAAGGTTCAGTGTCCTGATTTCCCTGCCGTTCTGCTGATAATTCCGCCAGTTTTTGACAGGCAAAAAGCTCTTGTCCCGCTCATAGCTCAGCGTGATGAGTATGTTTCGTCAGCATAGACCGCGCTTTTGACGCTCATGTAATTTCGATATTTCAGGGGAGAAGTTTAGAGCAAAGATTTTTTTTTGGAAAATACATGAGAATTGACGGTTACGAAAGAAGTGACCGTTGGTTGAATATAATGGTAAGGTAAATACTTTGTAACCCCATCTGTTGGTATGATGGTAGGAGAATGCGAAGGTTTGCCTTACCATTTTTTGAAGAAACGTCACGACCGGAAAATATTCGGCGCTCCAGTAGTAGCATCGGCACGAAAAACTAAACTTAATTAAATAAATCATCCATCAAAATGACATTTGAAAATACATTGCTGTATTCGTTTTTCTTTAATCCAAAAGTTGTTACTAAGGTACTGCGGATTGCAGTCTTCGGAGAAACTTCTTTTTGTAAGAGAGATTCCCTAGTCATTAGAGTTTTATAATATTTATTGTCTACGTCAAATTCTCCGCTGTAAAACTTCAGCTCACACATATTGATTACATTATCATCCCTAATAATAAGCAAATCAATTTGAGTTCCTTCTTCATCATCTGCTCGTTTAGACCAGGCAGAAGATGATGTATTTACACCAGAAATTCCCAGCTCTTTTTTTAACTGGTCAACATGATTGAAGCAGACATTTTCAAAAGCGTTACCTCTCCAGGATGATAGTAAATGTGAACTTGTATTTTGCTGCCAGAATTTTTCATTTGTTGTTTTTAGCTCTTTTACAAGTTTCAGATAGAATAAGCAGAATGGATCGACAAGCTTGTAATGAGATTCGCGCTTATTAAAACCGAATGGAACATATTTAACAATAAAATCACCTGTAATAAGTGCTTTTAAATTTTTTGTGATGCCTTCACCATCTGTTAAATGTAACTTTTCAATTATTTCTTGTCTCGTATAACCAGCATTCTTTTTTCCGAGCAGATTGACAATTGATTTAACGAAATCTGGATTTTCAAATACTGAAGCAAAAAGACGGTCATATTCATCTTTTAATTTTGCATTCTTTGCAAAAATTATGTTGTCGATGTTTTGTGCTAAGCTTAGTTCCCCATCTACATAGCCAAGGTAAAATGGAATACCACCAAAAATCATATAACTTTGAACAATATCGTACCGAGAAAGTTTTACATTGTTTGATTTATAAAATTCTTCACATTCAGAAAGTGTAAAGGGGGCCAGTTTTATTTCATAAGTAACCCTATCATAAAGTCCTCCGTGTGCGTTAATGAGCTTGTCCAGAATCCATGAGTTTGCACTTCCACAAACAATCAGCATAAGGTTTTTACGATGGCAAGCCCATGTGTTCCAAAATCCTTCAAAAGCCTGCAAAAATTTTGAGCGAGGTGTATCAAGCCATGGCAATTCATCAATAAAGATAAGTTGGCGGGAACCGTTGTCGATTTTCTGTAAAAACTTTTCAAGCAGGAAAAATGCATCAAGCCATGATTTTGGTTTATCGCATTCTTCCATTCCATGAAGGAGAAGGGATTTATAAAAGTGTTCAAGCTGATTTTTCATCTGACCTTTTGCATCATCTTTTGTTGGTGCAAGGCCTGCGTGTCTGAATGTAATACGGCCTGCAAAAGTTTCATCAACAAGGAATGTTTTTCCTACACGACGACGACCATAAATTGCAACAAATTCCGCACTGTTTTTATCATAAAGCTTGTTTAATTCAGCAATCTCTTTTTTTCGACCTATCATAACAATTATCCTTAATCAGAGGTGAGTTTAAAAAATTACATTTCACCTCTGATTAAGGATAATAACACTAGAAAATACTGATGTCAATGAATGGATAACCAATTATCATACATGGGCAGCAGGCCAAAAACCTACGGCTTACGAATTTATTGAATTTTAAATTAGATAATACTTGAAAGAAAAATTATTCCAATATAGTACTCCATTTTAAGTAAAGACCTTAAGTAAAATCTAGAATTGAGTGAGTTCAGATGAATCAAAATGAATAGAACTTTTTCGATTTTTATGCTAAATTATAAATATCTAGGCAAAAAGTCATAAAATTTACTTATCTGAATCCATCTGAACTCAATCGAGTATTAAAAATATTACAGGATATGGCGAAAAGCCCGGCCCCCGCGGGAGCGGGGGCTTGCTACAACTCCTCGCTACGCTGTGGTGTTTTCGCACGCCCCCTGAGCTAGATGTGAAGTGCACCCCTAAAGTTGGACAAATAAAGTTCAATTTTTGAGTCGATTGAACATAGTTTCTATGAACCCTATTTTTTTCAAAATTTTGTGAAATTGAAGAATTTGAAGTTCTTAAAATATAAAAAGCTACTTAAATACATGGAAAAAGATTTTATAGGGAATCCTTTATATGAGAATATGAGAGAAGTTGAAAGTATAAATAAACTACCCTGTCAAAAATATGTTTCACTCATTTCAAATAAGCAGATTTATTTGCCACTTTTTATGTATGGTCCTTCTTATCCGTATCCGGCATTAAATGCTAATGAGGCTATTTTTATCAATTCCGTATATATAAACAACAATGAATTGATTGCAAAAATGATCAACCACGATAATTTGGAAAATTATGAAAAATTAAATAATACTATGAAATATTGCAGTTCAGTTGGCGGTGCAGCAGGAATTGATTTAGTTGAAACTCTTTTACATGCGCTAAATGAGGTAATAGAAAGGGATAGTACTTCTGAGTTTTTGTTGTCTGCTATTATTTATAAAAATTATAAGAAGTATTCTTTTATTGATAAAGATACACTTGATGAATCTAATAAATCAATAATAAGTTTTGTAGAAGAGAAATATGGTCTGGAGCTCGTAATAGTAGATATAACTGGAAGTATAGGAATCCCTACAGTAATGGTATATGAAAAGAATAACAAATATGGAAATGAAACTTTATATACTGGTTATGGTACTTCAACAAATATTTCATATGCAATAGAACGAGCACTGCTTGAGTATAAGCAGACTATTGATCTGGTATTGTATGATGGAACTTTGCCAAAGGATGATAATTACCTGAAAGAACTGGAGAAAAATAATGTAAATCCTTTTTTCAAGGAATTGTATTATTTTGATTATAAAAAACTTGAAGTTCTGAAAACAGAACCATTAAGTACCCTCTATGAAAAATATTCTGAATTTACAGAACTGATAGGTCAAAAAGATATGTTGAATACAATTCTCAGAAAATTGAGAAATAACGGCTTTGAGGTATATAATACAATTAGAAGATTAAGAGTAAAACGTAATAAGTATATTTATTATACAAAAGTTGTTGTCCCGCAGATGTGTGACATAACAGATCCAGGCCCGTTAAGGATGCCAAACAGACAGATGCTTATAAGGGTAAAAGGTGAAATAAAATGATAGGTAAAGTAATTGTCTTTTTGAAAGAGAATATAGGTAAAAAACTTGTATCGCTGCTATTCTTTCTGGCTTTTGTATGCGAATTTATATCGTTATGTACCATTTTGCTCCCTTTTTTAATTGAAAGGTTTATTGAGCAGATACAAATTGGTGTTTTCTCTTTATATTATCCGCTACGGCTAGTTGTTTCCTATTTGCTGATTTTTTTATTACAGTCTGTAATTGTCTGGTTTTATGGCAGATTACAGCTTAGGGCAAAGGTCCAATTGCAATTATCGATATTTGATGATTTATTAGTTGTAAATCCTACCGTAATAAGAAAAAATGGAGAAGGTTTTTTTACATCGCTGATGGAAGAATCTGTAGAAACAGTTTTAAATCTTCTTAGCCCGAACAGCCTTTCGGTATTTTTTAAGATTTTCCAAAATTTTATAATTATTGGAATCTTATTTTATAAAAATACCGTAATTGGAATCATTGCAATTCTACTTTTTTCATTATATTTCGTTGCTTTTGTGTTGAATAATAAACTTTTCTCAACAATATTAATTCAATTTATCGAGAAAAATAGTGACAGTGTTTCTAAAATATATGATTTTATAAAGGGAAATAAAGTTCTTCTTGCTGAAAAAGAATATCGGGACTTTGCACATAAAAGGGTATCGGATATTTTACAGCAGGTACAGAAGATTGAATTTAAATTGCAGTATTGTTTTGAACTTATTTTCTCTACTCTTGGCAGTTTTATACAGCCTTGTTCAAACGTAATTGTAATAGGAATTTTAGGAAAAAATGTCATTACTGGAAATCTGACATTTGGAACTTTTGTTTTAATAATTACTTATTTTAATATTTTACAAAATGGTTTTGACAGTTTTCAAAAAATTGCAGATTTGATATTTCATACATCAGGAGCACTAGATTCATTAACTAGCTTTACTGAGAAAAAATTAGTAAGTTTTAAGGAATTATCCGGGGATGAAGTATTTTTTATAAAATTCGAAAGTGTAAATAAATCCTACGAAAATAATATAATTTTTGGTAATGTTACAATCACGCTTGGACAAAATAATAATTATGGTTTAATAGGTTCTTCCGGTAGTGGAAAGTCATGTTTTATAAATTCCGTTTTAGGATTTGAACAGCCAGACAGCGGGGTTATAAAATTCCTTAATGATAATCAGAATGTAGCTTCATATTTACCGGTGCAAAAAATCGCATGTCTTTTACAGACATCTGAAATCTTTAATTTAAATCTACAGGAAAATATTTTTCTTGAAGACTCTTTCGAAAAAAACGAATTTGATCAGCTGGTAAAAGAATTTGAGTTAGAGAAACTGACAGATAGGACATTTGGGAGCGGCGGAAGTTTTATTTCCGGAGGAGAAAGACAGAAAGTATTATTGGCAAGATTTGTACATCAGTTAAAGAATAAAAAATACTATATTCTGGATGAGCCGCTTACCGGGATGGATGTACTGTTAAAGAAACGCATTTGTGAAAGTCTAAAAGCACACCTTAAAGGCAAGACCGGTATCTGTATCACACATGATCAGTATATTTTAGATAATCTTTGTAATAAACTCTTACTTTTTAATAATCATGGAGAATTGAGACTTTATGAAAATGATGAAAAAAATATCGAGAAAATCCTTTTAAGTGAAAAATAATCGTAATCCATGTTTACAAATTACTGCGTCGGGATTGTAGTGGCGCAGGGCGTTAAAAAAAAGAGGTTTGAAGTGCGCCTCCTAAAGTTGAACTTTATTCGTCCAGCTTCAAGGGGCGCTTAATTGAAGTATGGTTCTTCAGTTTTTACTGAACCAGACCGTAGATTTTTACGTCACCGAACATAATCATGCGGTTTGCTCCCTTTCCAGGATCAGCGCTTTTCATGTAAGGATAAACG
>JAEEGH010028057.1_pt1 | contig 11106 bp, 8 predicted proteins | sample 9134181 | NCBI WGS metagenome assembly JAEEGH01 (sample SAMN16246544, study PRJNA631951) | gut metagenome | biome: gut microbiome; feature: rumen; material: DP-attached | host: Bos | place: Iran: Karaj | collected 2018-10
CTCTAATTTCATACTTAAGTATTGGCAAAAATAAGAAAACCAATGAAAGTACAGCTGCACTTATAGCAATTAACCAAGCATACTTTTTGACAAAATTACCAAGCGAAACGAAGAATGATTTGTTTGTATTTTCCATAAATAAAATCCGCCTTTCGCTGGCGGATTAAATAAAAATTTACCTCCGCTAGCATTACCTAGATCAGGTTCGGTTTAGTTTCTGATTTGAAACATTCTCAGCCGAGACTACTCAGCTCCCGTAATTAAAGTATAGTTTTAATTGTTCCACCATTCAATAGGTTTAACGTTTTTGTGTAGTAAAAATTCGTTACAACTCTTGAATGTATCCATATTAAACCATCCGCCTTGATTTGCGCCTAATGGAGACGGGTGTGTTCTTTTAATAATAAAGTGATTTTTGTTAGTAATATATTTCTCGTATTTTTTCGCTGGACCACCCCAAAGCATAAACACCATTGGTTGGTCTAAATTATCCAAAAACCCTAGTAAATCCCGCATAAATTCAGAATATTCGGGTATGTTGTGAGACATTGGTTTGTGCTCAACAACAGTCAAAATTGTATTGAGTAAAAACACTCCTTGTTTGCATAAATAAGTGAGGTCGCCAAGCTTCATAACTGGCTTGTTAAATTCAAGCTCAATCTCTTTGAAAATATTAATTAATGAAGGTGGGATTTTACATGTGTTTGGAACAGAAAAACATAATCCCATCGCTTGTCCTTCTTCATGATATGGGTCTTGTCCAATGATAACAACTTTGACTTCATTTAATGGAGTCATTTTGAATGCATTGAAAATTAAATTTCGTGGAGGATAAATTGTTTTTGTGGCGTATTCTTCATCCAAAAAAGATTTCAGTTTTAAACAGTAATCTTTTTGTTTTACTATTTCAAAGAAATCATTCCAAGTTTTCATCGCCATAATTATATCTATGATTTAGACCGAATACCAATATATAATAGTATTTGGTCTATGAAGAAAGTCCTAATTGTATTCAATCATCCAGCCCCTTATAAAGTTAGATTGTTCAACGAACTATCTAAGTATTTTGATCTTCATGTAATTTTTGAAAGAAACTCAGCAAGCGACAGAAGTAAAGGATTCTATTTCGAAGAAAAATACAACTTTACAACCCATAAGATTCACGGAATTAAAGTTGGAAGAGAAGGTTTAATCTCTAGCGGGGTAAGAAGACATCTTCAATACAATGAATATGATCTCATTATTATGAACGGTTATTCTCATTGGGCTGAAATGAGAGCAATAGACTGGATGAAAAAATGGCATGCTCCATATGTTTTATATATAAACGGCGGAACCATTAAGAAAGAATCGTGGCTCAAGAAAAAGATAAAACACCACTATATCTCTAGGGCAAATGCTTATTTCTCCCCAGATGAAGAGAGCAATAAATATCTTGTTTATTATGGAGCCAACTCAAAGGTGATTTATAACTATCCATACTCTACTATTTATGAAAAAGAAATTAATTATACAAAGCCAGATAAAGCCACTTTAAGAGAAGAACTCGGAATTAAATTTAATAAAGTTTTTGTTTCCTCTGGTCAATTAATCGCTCGTAAGAATTACATTTCTCTAATTAAAGAATGGGAAAAATACCCGGAAAATTACGGGCTTTTCTTAATGGGAGATGGAAAACAGCGTAAAGAAATCGAAAATTTAATTAAAACCGATAACATTAAAAACGTTGTCTTAACCGGCTTCCTTCCAAGAGAAAAAATGTTCAAGTATTTCCGTGCTGCTGATTGTTTCCTTTTCCCGTCCAAAGAAGATATCTATGGTCACGTTATCAATGAAGCATTCTCACAAGGACTTCCTGTCATCTCCACCAATAAAGTTAACTCCGCGGTTAAACTTATCAAAAATGGAGAAAATGGTTTCTTGCTTGAATCCCTGGTGGGAGAGGAATTTAAAAAAGCAGTTGAACAAGTCTTAAACAGCGACTTCTTCAATGAATGTATAAAAACAGCAAAAGCAAACACTATCGAAACTATGACCGAACGCCATATCGAAATGATTGAGGAGGTTATGAAATAATGAACATCCTTATCTTTTCTAACGCGATGAAGGAACAAGATTTTGCTTTATACCAGGAACAAGCAAAAATTAAACCAAACCCTTCGAATCAAAATTTCTATTACAAACTAATTAAGGCTTTAGCCATCAATAATAATGTTTCAGTAGTCTCACATAGACCGCTTGTTAAAGGCATGTTTAGAAAGAATTACCTAGAAGGCGATACTGTTTCTGATGGCAAAATAAAGTTTTATTACACAACCAATAGGTGTGATAAAGCGTTTAAACTTCTCAAAGAGAAGTCGATAATTGTAAAAACTGCTAAACAAGCAATTGATGACTTTATGTCAGATGATTTCATAATTATTACTGACACACTACGCCTTAACTTATTAAAAGCAGCTAAGAAGGTTGCAAAACTTTATGAGACAAAAATTATCGGAATGTTAACTGACAATCCATTCAACCTTTCTTCAGGCAGCCCTTTTGTTAAAAAATATCTTGTTGAACAGGCTTCAAATTTAGATGGTTATCTTTCATTAACAAATGGCCTAGTTGAAGTTTATAACTCGTCTGCACCATCATATGTTTTTGAAGGACTTGTTTGCGAAGAAAGCGAAGGCAAGAAAGATCCAATCTTTAATTACTTCTATTTTGGTGGTTCACTTTACGAAAGATACGGAGTCAAAACTTTAGTCGATGCATTCCATAAATCAAATGTAAAATACAAACTCGTTTTAGCGGGCTCTGGACCTCTCGCAGAATATATTGAGCAAATGGCAGAAGACGATTATAGGATTCTTTACCTTTCTCAATTATCTAAAGAAAAGAATATCGCATACATGCGTAACTCGATTGCAAATATCAACCCAAGACCACTTGATCCAAAGATGGACAACGAGTCAGTTCCATCCAAACTTTTAGAGTATCTTTCAATCGGAACTCCTGTAATTTCCACGAAATTTCCTAAGCTTTTTTCAACTTTTAAGGATGATATCACCTGGATTGAAGGTAACAGCGTCGAAGATATGAAATACGCATTAGAGCATTATGAAGTTCCAAATCAAGAGCAATATTTGAAAAAAGCCGCAACTGCTAGACGTAAGGTCTTTGAGTTCTACGGCTTAAATATTCAAGCTGAATCTATCGATCACTTTTTAGCGGAAGTTAATTCATCCACCAACAACTGAGTTAACTTTTCAGTTGTAAAGTTTTCTTCAAAATATTTTTTATTATTAAGACCAAGAAGGTCTTTTTCTTTTAACTGACAAAGTTCATCAATAGCTCTCGCAATTTCTTTTGGATCCTCAGATGCGAATACGGAACCTTTGGCCTTTGAAAGTATTTCACGAGTATCTCCACCAGCAACAACGAGCAATGGCCTACCATATTTCATATATTGTATGGCCTTGTTTGGAATTGTTCTTCCAACATAACCTTCATTCTTTAATGAAACAACTAATGCGTCTGCATTTATATAATAAGCTTCTGCTTTTTCAATCGGGAAAGCGCCCTCATAAATAACCTTGTCTTGTAAATTATCTTTCTCAATTTTTTCTTTGATTTGAGCAAGCTCGCTCCCCATTCCCATTAGATGGAGTTTTACATCTGGGGTTTTTACAAATTTCATTGCTTCAACAAGCAAATCGGTGAGTTGAATTTTTCCAATGTTTCCAGCGTACACTAAATTATGCTTGTTTTGATAAACAACTGGTTCAGAGTGTTTGGTGGAATTTAAAATTGGTTGATTAACAACATTAAAGACTTTGTCTTTTATATTGAGTTCTTTCTCGAAATATTCTTTAAATGATGGGGACGAAATAACAATTCTGTCACACCTTTCATAAATTGACTTGCTCCATTTATAAAGAATCTTATACATTAAAGAATATTTCTTTACTGCGTGGGTAACAAGCGTTGATTCCGGCCACAAATCCTGACAATAAAGAACACAAGGAATGTTATGTTTTTTAGCAAAAAGCAAGGCAGGAGAAATTGAAATAACTGGAGAAAGAGAAATAGATAAAACTACATCAAATTCTTCCTTAAAATGTCTAACAAATCTTTTACCTGTATTGTGGAAAGACAAATAGTTACGAATAATTGAAATTCTAGAATATTTTCTAGGAACAACCGAAACACGGTGAATTTTAACACCATTAATTTCTTCGTATTTTACATGTTTATATTCTTCTAAAATACGTTGATACCCATAGTTTGGTCTTCCAGTTAAAACAGTTACTTCGTGACCTAGCTTAACAAATGTTTCGGCTATATCAGTAACTGAAAATCTTTCTGGATAATAATATTGTGAAACAAGTAGGATCCGCATATTAGTTAGTATTATATACTATCAAAAGTTTAGCAACACATTTTGATTTTGAAAGACAACAATTAATCATTTTTGTCTTTTGTTTTTTCTTTTCTCGCACATATAATTTAATCATGCACGAAACAGTAAGAAGTAACGTAATTGTCAATCTTATTAGAACAATTACGATGACTATATTATCATTCCTTACTTTCCCATACGTTTGTAGAGTTTTAGGCGACTCAATGTTTGGTCTTTACTCATGGGCTGTTTCTTTTGTTTATTACTTTTTAGTAATTGCACGTATATCAATTCCTAATATTGCTGTTAGAGAAATTGTGAAAGTTAGAGACGATCCTGAAAAATTATCGCAAAAAACCCACGAATTTTTCATAATTCAAGCTACAACAACGCTTTTATCATTTGGGTTACTTTGTGCTATTTTCTTCTCGGTTCCTGCTTTCAAAATTAATTTAGCTGAACCAGTTGTATTTATCTTATCTTTGAACTTCTTAACAGGCGTTATGTCTTTCGAATGGATCTTTACAGCATTTGAAAAGCATACTTATATGGCTTTTAGATCCATTATTATTGCGGCAATAGTTGATATATTAATTTTCGCATTAGTTAAGTATCCTGAACATTTGCCTTTATATGCATTCATGTGTGTTCTTACCACCATCTTAACTGTTGTATCGAACTTAATTTATTTACCGTTTGTAGTTAAACTTCAAAAACCAAAACAACTTAACTTTAAACAATATCTTCCAACTATTGGAATTATGTTTGCTATTTCTATTGTAGCTGCTGTATATGATAAAACCGACACATTCATTCTAGGTTTATTAGATACTAGCAAAGCTGCAGTCGGAAGTTATGCCGTTGGTATGAAAGGTGTTGAAATCGTTATTGGAGTTATTACAGCACTTTCAACCGTCTTTATTCCTAGAGCCACAGCATATTATGCAGCAAACGACGAAAGACAGTTCAAAAACATTAATTTATATGCCTCAAACATTTGTTTATTTATAGTTATTCCTGCAATTGTATTAATGATTTGTTTATCAAGACCTTTAACTTTGTTAATAGGTGGTGAACAAGGCTACGCGAATGCAAATATGGTTCTTATTGCTTTAGCAAGTTTAATGCTCACATTCTCTATATGTAACATTATCTATACTCAAATTCTTATCCCGATGAAAAGAGAAAAGACATATCTCTTCACGATGTTGTTTGGGGCACTTACCAATATCGGATTCTCGCTTTTATTTGGAATGGTATTTTGGAAAAACAATCCGGCGTTCGGCGTAGCGCTTGGAACCGCGATTACTGATGCATTAGTTTTACTTATTATGTTTATGCTCACGTGGGAGCACTCACGTCACATATTACTTAATAAGAATAATGTTGTTCTAGTTGTGGTCTCTGGTTTACTTGTTGCATCCACCATTCTTTTAAACAAATATTTAGATTTCAATTTAGACACACTTGAGAATTCAGTGCTTCTTAAGCTTGCGGTCATTCTAGGAATAGATGCGATTATTTACTTAGTTGGATGCTTCCTTGCAAAAGAAAAATTAGTAAGATCATTCTTCAAAAAAGCATAAGAAAACCCAGGAAATCCTGGGCTATTTTATTATTTATCCATTTCTGCGCTGATTTCTTTCACCATCTCTTGAATTTCTTCAGGAGTAACGTGAATTCTTCTAGCTTCAATAATGGTGGCCTTAATATATCTTTCTTTAAATGTTTCTCTACGTTCGTTAATGAGTTGTTTAACAGCTCCTTTTTTAACAAACATTCCAATACCGCGTTTCTTGTAAGCTAATCCTTCATCAACAAGGATATTAATTGCCTTATTTACGGTTGCAATATTAATATTGTATTGATTGGAAATGTATGTTGTAGAAGGAAGTTGTTCTTCCTCTTTAATTTGACCATTTAAGATTGTTTCTTTAAGACCTTCTACAATTCTAATATATAGCGGTAAGCTTTCTGCTAGGTTTGCCATATTAGTCCCCCTTTAATTAATCGTGCCATTCGCCCCAGTTATGAGCGTTTGCGTAATTCCATAGTGTTTCAGTATCAATTTCAAAGTTAGTATTGAAGTTATCTTTGAACTCTTCAGAATCACTATATTGAAGAACATAACGACATGTTCCGATAACTGGGCTAATTGTTAATGAATTATAAACATCTAATTCGTACGTTTCTAAACCAATTCTTTTATAAGAGTAAGTTAAGTAAACATCAACATCGAACAAGATTGCTATTCTATAGTATCCATTGTCTTTGCTTCCAACAGTAATGACTTCAACCTTATTAATGTAAGGATTAATGCGGCTAAGTACATTATCATATGGATCATTTGCGGATAATGTAGCTTCAATATTATCTTCCAATTTAATAGTTGTGTCAGCAAGATATGTGAATCTATCATCCATAACTGTATTGTAGTTAAGGGATGTAAGCATGTTTGCAACTGAACCTTGGAAATATGAGGCTTTACTATCAACTTCTCTATAGAAAATGTGATCTTGAGCTACTTTATTCATCTCGTTCCAATACTTCCCAAAGTCTGTATTAGGAACTCTAAGAGTGATGTTACTACCGCCAAGATGTTCAATATTTGAGTACATACCTGCAACACCTTGAAGTCTACCTAAGTATAAGTTTGTAGAACCTTTTTGATTTGCAATATCTTCAACACTACCAATTAACTTATGGTTTGCACTTTCTGGCTTTCTTGCATAATCACGTTTTTCAACTGATTTATATAAAGCCTTAAATTGCATATCTTGACAAATATAAGTTAATTCGTGATTCCAACCTGTGAAACGATATTGAATTTCTACTGCATCAACAGGTTCAATTGCTGGACCATCATATGTTGCGTTTTCATAATATCCAACTGTCTGAATGTGGATTAATGTGTTAGATCCATCAAAGAAGAAACATTTGAATCCTTGCCAGCTCTTATTTTCAATAATTTTGAATTCCCATGTGCGTGGCATTGGTGAGAATCCTAAATCAAATTTATGTGTTCCGACTTCTGCAAGTAAGTGTCTATCCTTAATTGGAATATTCTTTTCTTTGAAATCAAAATCAGCTTGGCTGCCATCGTTATACCAACAATGTAATTTAATATCATAGTCGTCCCATCTTGTTTGAGGAATGCCTTCTTCCGGAACACCAGTAAGAACAATGTTATATGGGGCAGTACCTTCTTTTGCAACATCGATTGCTTCATATGTTGGAGTTGAGTAAATTACATCGTCATGATAGACGCCCCAGTCAAATGTTTTGTTCTGATTTTTCTTGTTTTTACAACCAGTTAATCCTGCAAGAATTATTGGGAAAACCCATAGAATTTTAATATTTTTCATTGTTATTTACCTCCGATAGAAATGTAAATACCGTGAATATTTGTGTCTCCTGTAATATCGCCTAATTTACGATCCCAACCGATGAATGTGTAGTCACTACCCATATATCTATCTCTCATAGCTTCGTATGGGGCTATAGCTGATTCACCTTCATAAACTGTATCTTCGTAAACTAAATTATCTTTACCATCATAGAAGTTAACATCATAGGATTCTTTATCCATATACCACGCGACAATTTCAACAGTCTTTCCTGTAGGAAGAGAAGACATTGCGATTGTTTGACCTTCATGATAGATTCCGCTTACGTCTTCATTATTTACAATAATTGCGTATGAATCGAATTTGAATCCTCTTCTTTCGTCTGCTTTTGGGAATGTGAATGTTTGAGTTCTTCTATATTCTCCAATAAACGAAACTTGTCTGCACCATCCTGCGCCTGGATTTAAGTTACCGCCTGCATATGACATATAAATTTCTTGTGCGTCTGCATCGTGGAAGTAAACTGTAATATCACGATCACTTACTGTTCCGCCCCAGTTAGAAATTCCAATTCTAATAGTGGCTGTAAATTCTGCTGGAGCACTATCAGAAGCATGCAATCTACCATTTTCATCAATACTTAAGTATTCATTATGATCAAGAACTTCATATTTGAATAAATGAGTGCTTGTCCATTCAATGAATGCTTTAGGAAGAATAATTCCAGAGAATGGAGAGATTGTTTGTTCAGCTTTGAACTTATTATCTTCAAATCCCATAGTGATGGAATTGAAACAATTAAACCAAAGAACGTTTGTGTCATTAAGGCTTAAGGATTGATGTTCCATAATAATTTCTGTATCTGCTGCTGTAGACCAATGTTCCATAGCATTCTCATAGAGAATCCTGAAAATATAATAGAACCAAAGTGTCTTAGAAACATTTTCACTTACAAAGAGAATCTTGAAGTCTAGGCCGACTCTCATTCCGACTGTAACTGCTAAGTCGATACACATATAACCAGAGAATTCAGTAGATGTGTCTTCAAATGAGATGTCTGCAAGTAACATTCCAGAAACTGAAGCATTAATGTAAATTTCTGCATAAGCTTCAGCATGTAAGTAGTCATGTAGTCCAAGAATTGAGAAGCTAAATGATGCTCTAAATCCGACTTCGAAGTGGAGGTTTCCGGCAAATGCGATTGACCAGTTACTTGATTTTGTAATGGTATTATCTGCATCTTCTGCTGCACCACTTTCATTTGTGAAGCAGAAATCTACTTTCTTTGAATGTGTTTCTTGTTGGAAGCACATCATTGCTTGGAATGCTGCATCAATATAGAAATCAATTCTTAATCTAAATGAGATAGGTGAGAAGACATAGACATCAACGATGAGTAATGGCCAAGTTGTTTTTCCGCCACTTGTGGATGCCTGGGCTTCTTTGTCTTTGAAGACTGATAATGCTGAAGCGCCGTCTCCCTTTTCTATATGATCAATTTCCTTTGCAACTGCATCAGTCCAATCTTTCTTTTCTTTTGGAGTGTCCGGTTTAAGACCAATGGTGACTGTTGCCTTTAAGAAGAAGATTTCTTGAGTGTCTTCTAAACATTTAATCTTATAGTTAACACCAACAGGAATGATCCATTTTGTTTCAATAGAAACATCGACATCAACTTTGTAATCTGTAATCTTTTCATATCCGAACTCAACAGTGACATATGTTGATTTAGAATCTGATACTTTGTAATTGTAGATACCCGCTGTGAATTTCATTGTTAAGCGGTTATTTATCATGTTGATATTAACCTTAATCTGGAAGTTAGACATGATTGAAGTGATAGCGTTTAAATCATTATCTACAAGTGGAAGTGCTGCTCTTGCAATACCTCTAGCAAGTGAACTTTGTTTAAATGTTCTTCTTGCAACTTCATCATCAAGGGTAAGTTTTCCATCATGTTCAATATCAACAGGTTGTTCGCCTTTAATTCTTAATGAATCATAGATATCTTCGATTGAAGGAGCAGTATAAGTAATTCTTTCTTTTCCGTTACTTAATGTTTCTTTTGAATCAAATACACCATAGAAATCGAGCTTTTCGTTTTCATGTGTTCCGGTTACATAGAAAACATCACCTTTATGTAAATTACTTGGGAATGTACCTGCGTACTCGAACGTACATGTAGCGTTTTCCTTATTAACTGTTTTATTAGAAACGTTATTTAGATTGACTTCAGTAATGTTCGTCTTTCTTGTTTTTTCGTTATATGTTGTGTCTTCACTTGGATCGTCTTCAATTTCAATTGTTAGTGTTCTAATAGAAGAATCCTTATTTTCGAAACAAAGGAATGGGGCATTATTAATAGCGATTTGATAGACGCGGCCATATTCATATAATGATGGATTAGAAACTGTAATCTTTTGTCCATCAGTTGCAAGCATGTTGGAATTTGGTTCTCTTTCAAGATAATTTCCAGCTTGATCCTTAATTGTAATGGTGTGAAGTTGTTCATTAGCTTTAACTAAGTTCTTCATTAAGGATGCGGTCAATTGAACTTCGCTTGCTGCTGTTGTGTCATAAATAACATTTACAACTGCATTTCTTGGGGCATCTAACCAAGAACTTGATGCTTTTCTCCCAGTAACAGCATCAACATCATTTACTGCCATACCTTCAAGGTGGTCATATTCACCAACCTCAACTTCTACTGTTGGATTAGAACCTGCGATTGTGGTCATTAATTCTTCATCACTAATTTCTGGAGTAGGTGTCTCTTTTTTTTCTTTGTTGTTATTATTTTTCTTATTACAACCGGCGAATGCTGTAGCTGTTGCTGCAAGCATCAAGAAGAGTGAGAATTTTTTAGTTAAGTTCTTCATCTTAGTTCCTCCTTTTTTAATTTGTTGTAATGTTTTGTTTTCAGTGCTGTTTTTGTATAAGTTAATTACTTACTTACACATATATATAACCATACATCTTTATACACGTCAATATTTTATTTGTATTTCTTTAGAAAAGAACAAAAATTACAACTTTTTTTGCTATAGCAAAGAAAAACACCCATTTCTGGATGTTTCATTAATATTTTTTATGTTAGCCTAGCAAAATTTCAAGTATCATCATTACGATAAAGCCAACTGTAAAGCCTATTACACCAAGGTTTGAGTGGCCTTCTTGTGATGCTTCTGGAATGAGTTCTTCTACGACAACATACACCATTACGCCCGCGGCGAAGGCAAGTGTGTATGGAAGAATGATTACGATGAGCGAAGTAAGCACTAAAGCTATTAATGAAGCAATAGGCTCAACAACACCAGATAATGCTCCTAAACCGAAGGCTTTAAGTTTAGACATGCCTTCTTCTTTAAGTGG
>JAEEGH010028058.1_pt1 | contig 11106 bp, 5 predicted proteins | sample 9134181 | NCBI WGS metagenome assembly JAEEGH01 (sample SAMN16246544, study PRJNA631951) | gut metagenome | biome: gut microbiome; feature: rumen; material: DP-attached | host: Bos | place: Iran: Karaj | collected 2018-10
CGTACTGCGTCCCGCCCAGGGCAGTGCCACGCTCCCAGTCGGCGGACTTCGCGGAGTTGGCCGTGACCATGCCGATGGTTACCACGACGCGAGGTGCATTCTTATGCGAGGGGAAGAGTCCGAGGGGATGGCCGGAATACATGACCAGTGTCTGCTCGTCGGTCATCTCCGAAAGATACTTCATCACCAGTCGGTACTGTGCCCAATTCTGGAAGATGGCACCGTTGCCGCCATAGATTATCAACTCATGGGGATGCTGCGCCACTCGCGGGTCGAGGTTGTTCTGAATCATGAGCATGATGGCAGCCGCCTGACGAGAGCGGTGCGGGTATTCATCAATTGGACGGGCCTTCATCTCGTACTGCGGACGATACCTATACATATAGATACGTCCATACTTCCTCAGCTCCTCGGCAAATTCAGGTGCCAAGGCGGCATGAAGATGCTGTGGGAAGTAGCGCAGGGCATTACGCAACGCCAGCTTCTTCTGTTCAGGCGTGAGGATGTCCTTGCGCTTGGGGGCGTGGTTGATTTCAGTGTCATACTGCGGCATTTCGGGCAGGGTGTCGGGAATGCCAAGTCGGATTTCTTGTTGGAACTGTTCTGTAGTCATAGGGTTAATGGGACTTATAGAGCCTAATGGGCTCATGGGGCCTTATAATTTTTGGTTAACGATTTCTAAGATTTCACGTTCGGCCTCGTTGGCTTTGGCAATGAGGATGTTAGCCTCGTCGATGAGCGACTCGGCACACTGCCTGTCCTTGAGAGAAGCGGCATTGATCTTCACGTTCAAGCCAGCGCCTAACACGGCGGCACGGGCAGCCAAGGCACCCACACCGGCATCGCTCACGCTGTTGGGATTGCCGTTCTCGGCCATGGCACGGCAGATGGCGAACGCATCGAACGAGGCACGCATGGTAGTCAGGGGTACCTGGGCGGCATAGAGCGTTGCCTCCTGGATGGCCTCAGAGCGGGCGGCCTTTTCGGCGTCGGTGCCTTTGGGTAAACCAAAGGCCGCCATGATGCCGTTGAAGGCCTGCGTGTCTTCATCAACCAGGTGGAGCAGATGGGTCATGAGCTTCTGTCCTTTGTCAGCCCAAACGGAGAACTCCTCCCAACGGTCGTCCCAGCCGGCTTTATGGGCAGAGAGGTTTGCCACCATCGTACCGAGGGCTGCACCCAAGGCACCCATATAGGCAGCGATAGTGCCACCACCAGGGGCGGGGCTCTCACGGGAGGTCTCCTCTGCAAAGGCTTTTACGGTAAGCGCGTTAAGATTGGCTGAAGCGGGGGAACCGCTTCCCACGGTGGCGTCCTCTAAGAGGAACTCAATCACTTTTTCGCGGGGATTGAAGGGACGCAGGTCGTCAAGCCCCATGGACTTGATGGCTATCTGGATGATGTCGGCTTCGGGAATACCTGTTGAGCGGTGCTGCTTCTCCAAGAAGTAACATCCTGCCTCGATGAGTACCCGTTTGGGAACAAGGCCGACAATCTCAGTACCCGTGACACGGATGCCACGGTTCTGGGCACAACGGCAAACTTCGTCGAAAGCTTTGTGCAAGGGCGTCGCATTGATATCGGTGATGTTCATAGACACCTGGGCGATGCCGTATTCATCAATATACCAACCGATGGCCTTCGTTCCTTTCAGCGTACCCGGCTGCATGATGGGGTTGCCATCAGCATCGCGCTTGGGTTTGCCAGTGATAGGATTGCCCTCACGGACGGGACGGCCCTTCTCACGCACATCGAAGGCAATGGCATTGGCCCTGCGGGTAGAGGTGGTGTTGAGGTTGAAGTTCACAGCAATGAGGAAGTCGCGGGCACCCACGACGGTGCAGCCCGAGCGGGCAACCCGCTCAGTGAGTGGTGACGGGTGAGTGGCGACGGGAGGCATGAAGTCGGGAGCCTCCTTCGGGTCGTTGATACGGGCGGGGATGCCCTCGTACTCCCCACGACGACAGACGGCCAGGTTCTTCCGTTCAGGACGGAAGGCGGCTGCCTCATAGGCGTAGCAGGGAATCAACAGCTCCTTGGCGATGCGCTCTGCCAATTGACGGGCCAGCGTGGCACACTCCTCCAAGGTAATGCCGCTGACGGGAATGAGCGGCAACACGTCGGTAGCACCGATGCGTGGATGGGCACCATGGTGCTTGCGCATGTCAATCAGTTCACCTGCAGTCCTGACGGCACGGAAAGCGGCCTCGCATACGGCATCCGGTTCACCCACAAAGGTAATGACGGTACGGTTGGTAGCCTCTCCGGGGTCAACATTCAACAATAGCACACCATCGACACTTTCCACCGCAGCTGCGATTTGACGAATCACCGCCTGGTCGCGTCCCTCACTGAAGTTTGGAACGCACTCCACAAGTTTCTTGAGGTTAGTTTTCATTTCTTTTTCGATTTAAGTAGTAATTTGACCGCAAAGTTAATAAATAATTGACAAATGACAATTGATAATTGATATTTTTTTCATAATTTTGCACCGGCATAAAGCCAAAAGAACATGTTTTACTAAAAAGAAAGAGTTATGAGAAAGTTAATTTTAGCAGTGATGGCTGTTGCTGCCATCGGTTTCACCTCATGTAACAACAAGGCCAACAAGGACAATCCCGCCATTGATTCTACCAGTTTGGTACAGGACATGAGTCCTGCAGAACTGGCAGGTCTGGACGCTGACAACCTGATCAAGGACCTGACCGAGAAGATTGCTGCCAACAACCCCGAGGCTGTACAGGCCGTGATTGAGAAAGCCAAGGAGAAGATTGCCGAGCTGTTAGCCCGTGGCGACCAGGAGGCTGCCAAGATTTATCAGGAGAAGATCAGCACCTTCCTGACTGAGAATGCCGAGAAGATCAAGGCCGTTGTTGGCGAGGAGAATGCTGCCGTAAGCTCACTCATCACCGCCATTACCACTGCTCCCGTTGATGTAGCCAATGCTGCCGAGGGTGCCGTCAATGCCGTTGAGGGTGCCGCTGAGGACCTGAAGAACGACGCGAAGAAGAAGGTTGACGAGACCGTTGATGCACAGAAGAAGAAGGCTGGCGAAGCTATTGACGATGCAGCTGCCGATGCCAAGAAGAAATTAGGACTCTAATAAAGTGAAGAGTGAAGTTCACATAACGATTCGGGGCGTTTGTTGAAAAGATTTGCTGTTCCCCGAGGTAATTACTATCTTTGTAACGTAAAAATCGACAGCACAATAATTGTCAAGATGCATACGTTATTAAGTATAGTGAAAAGTCAAAAGAAACATGAGAACCTGACGTACCTGGTGCTATGGAGCATACTCTTCATGGCACCAGTACTCAGTCTCTATATCCGTTCCACAACCGACACCTTCTTCACGTTCCACTGGAGCGAGGTGTTTGCCGTATGGATGGAGCTGTTGTTCTTCCTCGGAGCCTTTCTGTTGCATAACTACCTGATAGCACCCCTGCTGGTCTATCGGGGAAAGCGCTGGAGCTACCTCGCACTGGTGGCTGTCATCGTGGCAGTCTTCACGTTCTGGCAGTGCAGCCATCGGCCCGACAATCACCCAGGTCCTGCCCCCATCGAACAAGGGCCGCCCCCCCGCCCCTTCGAGGACGAGGCACCCGGTCTGAGACCACTCGATGACAGGAAGCCACCCGTCATCATGGGCGAGCACGACATTGTGGCCGTCATCGTGCTGATTCTCATGCTCGGCATGAACCTCAGCATCAAGTTCTACTTCAAGCAGCGAAGCGACCAGCAGCAGCTGAAGGACCTGGAGAAGCAGAACCTGGAGCAGCAGTTAGCCTACCTGCGCTACCAGATTAATCCGCACTTCTTCATGAACACGCTGAACAACATCCACGCCCTGGTGGATATTGACTCCGAGATGGCGAAAGACACCATTCTGGAACTGTCAAAGTTGATGCGCTTCGTGCTTTACGAAGGCAACAAGCAGCTGGTTCCGCTGAACAGCGAACTGGACTTCCTCCGCAGCTATATCTCGCTGATGAGTCTGCGCTATACCGACAAGGTGAAGATTAGCGTTGACCTGCCAACGGCACCTGCTGTCATGGTGCCCCCGCTGCTGTTTGTTACCTTCGTGGAAAATGCCTTCAAGCACGGCGTCAGCTATCAGCAGCAGTCCTTCGTCGAGGTCAGCGCCGCCATCATAGACGGAACACTCTCCTTCCACTGCCGTAACAGCAAGAAAACCGAGAGCAGCGAGCGGAATATGGAGAATGAAGAGAAGGAGGGCGGCGTAGGACTGCGGAACGTCCGCGAACGACTGAACCTTATCTATGACAGCCGTTACACGCTGGACATCAGCGACACGCCCAGCACCTATGCTGTCGAACTCGTGATACCCTTAGATAATCAATTGAAAATCGAAAATGATACGTTGTCTTGCCGTTGACGACGAGCCGTTGGCACTGAAGCAACTCGTCACCTACATTGAGAAAGTGCCCTTCCTGGAGTTGGCTGCACAAGCCAGCAACGCCCTTGAGGCACGTGCCTTCCTGCAACATGAGGCGGTCGATGTGATGTTCTGTGACATCAACATGCCCGACCTGAACGGCATGGACTTCGTCAAGTCTTTAGCCGCACCACCCCTTGTGGTCTTTACCACGGCCTATGCCGACTATGCTGTGGAGGGCTTCCGTGTCAATGCCGTTGATTACCTGCTCAAGCCCTTCGGTCTTGATGAGTTCCGACGGGCGGCAGAAAGAGTAAGGGAAAGGAGCCTCCCCCCTACCCCCTCCCAAGGAGAGGGAACTCAAAGCGCACAGACCTCCTCGGGAGGGGGTGATTCGCTCTTCGTCAAGAGTGACTACCGCGTGATACGTATTGACATTAGCAAGATACGCTTTGTGGAGGCCATGTCAGAGTACCTGCGCATCTATTTGGAGGGCGAGGCAAAACCTATCATCACGCTGCTGTCAATGAAGAAGATAGAAGAACGGCTGCCCGATTCCTTCATGCGCATCCACCGCTCGTACATCGTGAACTTGGACAAGGTGCAGGAGGTTAACAAGAACCGCGTCATCCTGGATCAGGATACGTACCTGCCTATCGGTGACATGTACCGTGAAGCGTTCCAGCAATACCTGGACCAGAGGTTCCTGGGAAGATAAAGGATATAAAATATTAAAGCCCCGCGGACTGCGGGGCTTTAATATTATTAATACGTTTACTTATTCATGAACTTGACCTTCGGTCGAGTTTATTTCCGTTCGGAAATGAGAGCCCACAGGCTCTCATTTCGCTCACTTATTCATAAACTTGCGACCATTCTGGATTACGATGCCACGATAGCTCTTCGTGACACGCTGTCCCTGGAGGTTGTAAGCGGGCAGAGACTCATCGAAGCCCTGCTGCTCAGGCATGATGTTGACGATGCCGGTAGTTTCGCTTACAAACTGGAATGCATAGAAGTTCAGTGAACCGGTAGGATAGCCGACAGCCACTTCACCAGCTACAACATCGACTGTGATAATCGGATAAACCTTCACAGGATCGCCTTCTGCCTTAGCCGGATTAACAACATTCAGGTCTTCAGGAGCAACCTCGATGGCGTCAGCCTCCTGAACCACCTGGTTGTAGAGCTCGTTCTCGCCTTGTGTCAGCACAAGATTACGATCCGTAGCGCTGTTGCTTCCTGTGCGTACATAGACGCTCAGCTTACCATCACTCGGTATTGTCAGCGTCATGCTGTTCTTCGCGCCAGACTTACCGCTCGTCTTGAAGCGATGTGTGAACTTAATCTGCTGGGTAGCGTCACCGAAGTAAGCATTGTTGGCATCGACAGCATGCTTGCCATCGGTATCAACCAATGATACGTAGAAGTCATCAGTGCCGTAAAGCGTCTCGGCTGAACCCTGAGCGCAAACATCATCCTCAGTCCAGAAAATCCAATCGCCATTCAGTTCGGGATTACTTACACTCTCGATGTTGATGTCGATGACAGGATTCTCAGTCGTTGACTGCGTGGCGTTGAAGGTGAAGGTTACCTTGTAGGTGCCATCCATTGAGATCTCTGCAGTATATTCGTTGCCCATGCCTTCAGGATACCATGTCGAGATATCCGTTCCATTGGTAGAAGCACCGACCTTGAACTTGATTACGTCGCCAGCAGTGAACTCAACGTTCTCATACGTCTTGACGTAGATCTTGTCGTCCGACGAGCGATCAGGTTGCTGCAGCTCCATCTTGTTAGCTTCAACTACACCCCAAGCGAGGCCGAGCGGTGTGCTCTCACCTACTACATAGTAGTCGGGATCCTGAGGTGTTACCTCACCCGTCTTCGTGATGCTGATCATCATCTCAGGTGTAATGGTAATGGTAAAGACACCCAGACTCTTGATGACTAACGTGCCCTCCAACTGACTCAGCTGCATGGGCTGGCCTTCTACAATCTCTACATCTTCAAATGCACGGACTGCCCAGCGGTGAGTCTCATTGAAGTCTGCCCAAACAGCCGCCCAATCATCTTCCGTGCCTTCTGCACCAGGAGTCTCAACAGAAGGAACATCGGAGATAGCGAAGAAGAAACCAGGTTCTTCATTCTCTACTGTTACCTCATAAGTGAAGTTGCCAGTGTCAGCATCCTTCGTGAATGCGGGCATTTCGGCAAGGTTCCAGCCCTGTGAGTCACCCAGGAAGTACAGATTCTCAGGAGCAGCAGGAGCAGCGGGCAGCAGTTCAATCTGCGTCAGGCGGATACCGGCAGCATTGACAATAAGGCCTTTGGATGTGAGGTTTTCAATCATATCCTCTGTTACTTCCAGCGTAGCGAAGCCTTCACCATAGGTTACCTGTCCATAGTTTTCACCTTCATTCCAACCGTAAACCAGCTGGATGTTGGGACTACCAGTTGCCTCGTAAATCAGCTTGAGTGTCATGCCAGCCTCTACACCGGCATTTGCGAAATGGAACCTTTCAACTGTAGCCTGTGTCCAAGTCAAGGTTTTATCACCAACCCAGATAGAATACTCAGAACCTTCATATACGCCACGTTCCAAGGTAGCCAGTCTGGTAGAATAGCCAGCACCAAAGATAATCAGTCCGTTGGCTTTCAAGAGCTTCAGCATATCACCGGTAATCGGGAAATAAGCTTCAGGAATATTGCCCGTACCTACGGGGAATCCGTTCTCAAGTTGAGCCCAAACATTATCAGCGTAGGGAGCTACCTGAGCACTCCAAACATTACTACTTTCAGCAACGCCTTCTACTGCTATGTGAAGCACGTCACCTACATTGGCATCAGCAAACTTATCTGCAGCTACATGAGGAGCAGCTGAGCCATCCCAGGAAGCAGGAAGTACAACTGGAGTATTGCTTGACCAGATCACATCGCCAGGAAGCTCCGGTAACGGCTCTGCAGATGCAGCCACATAGATGACGTTGTAGAACCAGTCATCGCCACCGTCAGCATTGGGACGGAAGTAGATGGTGTATTCACCGTCGGCGGTAATCTCACCGTTCTCACCGTAATTGTTACCCATGCCGTCGGGATACCAGGTCTGCTCTCCGTCTTCTACCTTCACAACCTTGAACTGGCTTGTGGTGGTCAAGTCCATCGTAAACATGTACTCTTCCGTTTCGGCAGCTTCATTCTTGGTCATCTTATAATCAGCATTCGGAGTCCACTCAGTCATATTACCTACAACATAGTAACCGTCCTCTTCAGAAGCTTCTATCTCCTTGAACACCTCGGTGTTAGTAAGCGTGAAGACAGGATTATCGTTTGCACCCGGGTCACCGGTAAGGTAAAGATAAATGTTGCCTTCGTACTTCAGCGACAGCTTCTCTGCGGTCTCGCTGTAAGTCAGCACGACGTCGTCAAACTCCTGGTCAGCGTTCTTGGCAAAGATGAATGCGTTCATTCCTGTTTGCTCGTCCTGTGCTACTAACTGGCCCATAGGAATGGTGACGTTCTTGTTTGCATCAACGCTTCCCTTGAGAGTTACAACGAATTGTCTTCCCTGCAGTGTGAACGGTGCCTGGAGGTAAGCCTCAGCGGCATCTGCAAGATATGCTACCCGGCAGGGCTCATTCTCAATATTCTGCGTTGCACCACCTGTCTGAGCGGCAGTAGTGGTGATACTCCATGTCTCACCCTCTACGCCCTCTGGCCATACAACGGGCTCTAAAACATCAGGCTCGCCGACAATCGTTGCAACGATATAGACGTACTTGGTATTGCTTCCTGTCATGTACATGGCATAGCCGCAAATCACGACGTCCTTGTCATTCAAAGAAGAAAGATCTTCCTTGGGCTTTACGAGAGAAGCCTGAACGCCCTCAGCACCTTCAACAGTGACGTTGTAGTAGTTGCCGCTGATAGTCAGGTGACCCTGTAAAGCAACAAACTGACGCGTAACGGTACCAGCTGTAACTGTTGCATTTAGAGCTGCTCCATCCAACACGACGGGATCAGGATCAGAGTAATCCACTTCGCCCAAATCTGTAATAACAGCATCACTGTTAAACTGTTTTGCACCTCCGTAAACAGATACGGCGCCCTTCATTCTAACCTTGTGCTTAAGCTGCAGAGCATTGCTGGTATTATAATAATAGATGTAGTCCGTACCATCATACAGTACAGCACCATTGGCAGCAGAAGCGACAACCGTTCCTTCTACGGTTACCGTTGTGCCAGCGTCTGCAGCCTGAGCTTCAGCAATCGTGCTGATAGGAGTGGCGGCTACATAGATAACGTTGCAGTACCAGTCATTATTACCATCACCATTGGGACGGAAGTAGATGGTGTATTCACCGTCGGCGGTAATAGCATAGTTATCACCTGGATCGGGATACCAAGTGTCAACTGTTGTACCATCGCTACTCTTGACAACCTTGAGCTCGTCATTTGCGGCCAGGTTCATCGTCAGCATGTACTCTTCTGTATCAGCTGCCGTGTTACGCGTCATCTTACGCTCGGGAGCCGGACCCCAGCTCTCAGTACCGCTAAACTTACCTACTACGTAGTAGTCGAACTCAGCAACCGGCATTTCTCCTGCAACCTTCTTGTAAAGAGCTATAGGCTGCTGGCCATTCTTATAATAACGGAAGCGCAACTGATTCTCAGCATAATTATACCTCATAGTAACAGATTGAGTAACCGCATCTGTAGAGGTATCAATACTAAGAACAGCATTTCCACTACCATCAAAACTAATACCATGATAATAACCTGCAGCAGCAGTCTCTGACGTCTTTAATCCATTGGCATGTGATGTCTGACCAACAAAAAGACCTGATGCAGACTTGACGGTATAGCCATCGGCTGTACTTGCAATCGTAAAGGTAGCAGCGTCAAGAGCTGTCGAAGATGCTATAGCACCATCGGAAATAGTTACTGCCACACCATTTTCCGCAACGTCAAGAGTTGAAAGCGATCCATCAAATGCAACGGCAGCATGAGTATTATCACCTTCATAAACAATAAGATACTCACCGTTAGAAAGATCACTTGCAGTAGTTACCTTCTTGTAATAATGACTCGTTGAAGCGTTCGGTCCCTGAAGCACAACGTCCTTCATGTAAGCCATCGGATTGGTGACGGCATCCTCAGCCATACTTACCACGATGCGTGGTGTCTGCTGTGTCAGCGTCTTGGCAGTTGCATCGTAGGTAAACACGATGTCAGTCACAGAGGTCTGATCAGCGTTTGAACCTAACAGATAGTACTGCCCCATGACTGCTTGTCCCTTGGGGAAAGTTACTGTGGTACCGCTTAACGTACCATTCAGGGTAACGGGAATGTTGGAAGCGGTAACCGAAAGGGTCACATCGTTTCCATCAATAGTTACGCTTGCCGTCTGACCGACAAGACTCTGCTCCGCATTGCCTAATAAACTATAGGCACCGGCAGTAATCTCCCAGTCTTCAGCAGCCGTAGCATTGTTCAATGCTCTAAATGAGGTCTGCAAGGCAAAAGCACCGACAGCCACCAGAGCAACCATTAGAAATGCTAGTTTTTTCTTCATAGACAAAATGTTTTAAGTTAATAATATAAATAGGTTAAAAATCTCGTTTCTATGTTTGTAGTTATTGAATACTTTGGAGTGTTCCTGTTAGTATCACCCTGCAAAGATACAAATATTAATTGAAACGACAAATGTTTTTGGAAAAAATTTTTCTTTTTACCTTATTTATATTACGCGCGCGAAAAAAATATCGTTTTTTCTTGCATTTCCGAAAAAAAATGATTACCTTTGCAAAAAGCTTACAGCAAGCGGCTGCAAGCACTCCGAAAGACAAAAAAGAAAGTCCTGAAAACAGATAAGGTTTTCACCGTACGTTTAAATACATTTCAGCGTCCGCTCAAATAGTTTTCAGCGGGCGCTGAATTGTTTTTCAGCGGCCGCTGAAATCTCGCCCTCCCTACTATCCGTACCACTTTTCCCTACTATCCGTACCACTTTTCCCTACTATCCGTACCACTTTTCCGGTACATCCCTAATGGCTTTCCCTGCCATTGCTCACTGCTTTCCTAATGGTCGAAAGTACTCTCGTTCTTTGACCAAGGTACCAAGCGGCAGAGCCGAGTGCGAAAAAACTCAAGAATCTCTTGGTTTTTTAATCACTTATTCGTACCTTTGCCAATTGAAACAGAGAAAAGCAATCATGAAACAAACCAGAAGAATAGGTGCAGCCCTGTTGCTGCTACTGATGATGACCCTGACGGCCAGTGCCCAGATGATGGAGCCCGTCAAGGTATCGTCAGAAATGAAGAAGCTCAATGACACCGAAGCTGAGCTGCTGTTCCACATGAAGATAGATGCCGGCTGGCACGTCTATTCGCCCAAGGTGACGGGCGGTCCCATACCTGCCTCGTTCCACGCCGAGAAGATGGAAGGTGCGAAGACCGTAGGCAGCCTGAAGTGGCGCGGCAAGGAAGTGTCGAAGTACGACGAGATGTTCGGTCAGGAGCTGCAGTTCTTCGAGAACAGCGTGACCTTCGTGCAGAAGGTGGCATTCACAGGCGGTCCCTACGACATCAGCTGCTACGTAGAATACGGCGCCTGCAACGACGAGATGTGCATGCCGCCAGGCGAGGTACCGCTGAAAGTGAAGGGGGAAGCAAAGCCACAAGCCCCCCCTTCGTCCCCCAAGGGGGAC
>JAEEGH010028060.1_pt1 | contig 11106 bp, 9 predicted proteins | sample 9134181 | NCBI WGS metagenome assembly JAEEGH01 (sample SAMN16246544, study PRJNA631951) | gut metagenome | biome: gut microbiome; feature: rumen; material: DP-attached | host: Bos | place: Iran: Karaj | collected 2018-10
CCCAACATCAACGCGGAGGATATGAAGGAAGCCGAGACCATGGCCGACGAGCTGATCGGCGGGGCCGAGGTGGCTGACATCAGCCGCCAGTATCTCATCAACTCTCTGGTGGCCTATCTCACCGTGCGGAAGAACATGGACCTTCTGGAGTGCAACGGCTTCACCGCCCCCTGTCCGGATATCTGCTCCACCCGGCGGATCAACGAGATGAAGTTCACCTTCTGCCTGACCCATTCCCTCAACATGGAACAGGGCATCCCCTCCTCCTGCGAGTATGACGCAGACTCCGTCCTCAGCCAGCAGGCGCTCATCGCCGTTTCCGGCATGAGCCCCTATATGGGCAACACCACGCCCCTTCCCTTCGAGGATACCACCGGCGAATTCATGTCCCTGGCCCGCTGGCCCTCCGACGAGGTGAAGGCCCGCCTCATCGCCGACGATCCGCACAACCTCTATGTCATGGAGCACAGCGTGGCAAACCGCTGCTACCGGGATCCCCAAAAGAAGGGCAAATACGGCCTGCGTCACTTCGCCCACGATCAGAAGTTCGGCGCGGTCCTGCGCTATGACTTCGACCAGGACGTCGGTCAGACCGTGACCATGTGCCGCTTCAGCCCCGACGGCTCTAAGCTCTTCATCTCCCGGGGCGACATCGTCTGCGGCGACGGCTACAACGCCAACAACTGCAACAACCTGGTCATCTTCCGGGTGAGGGACCAGAAGGACGCCTACAAGAAGCAGTGTCTCGTGGGCAACCATGTGGCTCTCGTTTACGGGGATTATACCGAGCAGCTCATGCTTCTGGCCGAGGTCCTGGGCGTGGAGCCCCTGGTTTCCATTTGAGCGCCGCGGACCGGAAAAAGGTGCGGGAGGTCCTCCGGCAGTATATAAAGGCCGCTGCCTGGGAAGCCAGGTGCATCAGGGAAAACAGCCCGCCGGACTTCGGCTATCTTCGGGCCCATCTCCGGGGCTATATCTGCAGCAAATACATGATGCCGGAGAATGAATGCCGCAGCGACAGCATCGCGGAGCTGACGGAAGCCAGCCTGGCCAGGATGATGAAGGTGACGCCGGAGCTGGCCGCGCAGCTGGATACCGCCCGGAGCTGCGCCGGAGCCACCTCCGCGACGGTGAAGAAGGCCCTCCTGTTCCAGGCCATGGAGCGGGAACTCGACGTCGTGCTGCCCGCGGCGGAGACCGTGGGGGCGAAGGACGTGTCCGCGCTGGCGCAGCTGGTGCTGCGCTGCAGGGCGCACCGGCCTCTCCCGTCCTGATAATTCTTCGATGAAAACAAGTCGGTCTTTGCGGTCTGATTTCCGCCCTGCTTCGTTGTCAGACCTGACGGGCGACAGCCCGAAGCGCATCCTCCGCCTCGCCTGACAAAAATCATTCTCGCAAACCTTGCCTGTTTTCAAACGAAGAACAGTATGATAACAGATTCTTCCAGTTCTCCTCAGATCAGCCGGGCATGGCCCGGCATGCCAAGACGCATGGCTTACTCCTGAAACATGGGGCCATGCGTTTCGGCCTTATGGGAAAACGCCTCCCGCGAGGCCGGTTTCGGCGCGTTCCGGCTTTGCTCTGCCGGAAGCCTGCGCCTGAGAGAAAGGAGCTGCATCATGACAAAGAAAGTGAAAACGATCCGGGAGATCAGGCTGGACAAGACGGATCCCGGCAAAAAGCTGGAGAAGGACGAAGTCTGCACTGTGGAAGAGCTGGTGGAAAACTGGATCATCCTTCGGAAAAAGGACGGGAGCTCCTGCATGGTGGACCTCATGGATTTCGAGCGGGGCTTCGAGGCTGCGGAGGACCTTCCCGGCGCGATCTCTTCCGATTGGTAACGGGGAAGGAGCGCCCTTGACAGAGCACGGCACGCAAACGGCATTGGGAGCGGACAGAAAGCCCGCTCCCAACAGCATTTTCACTTGTTTTCCCCCGGCGGAACCGTATTCTGCAACAGTCCCTTTCTTTTGCCGATGGGATCGGCTGGCGGATAAGCCTATTTCGTGATGATCTGGCTGGTGCGGGCCGCCGCGTCATAGCCCACGTCGTAGCCCAGGTATGCGGCCAGATCCCGAAGCTTGAAGTAGTTGGAGCCGCCGATGTTGAAGGCGGTGAAGGCGACGGAAGCACCGTTCACCAGAACGGTCTGATTGGAGAGAACGGCGGTCGAAGACTTGTCTTCCCCCAGAACCATATCGCCGTCAATGGGCGTATAGGCCTTTCCGGTGGTGATGTTGATGGCTCTGGCCGCGGCGTCGTAGCTCACGTCAAAGCTGTTGGGCGTTCCGTTCAGGATGCAGGCCAGGTCCCGGAGCTTGAAGTAGTTGGAGCCGTCGATGTTGTAGTGGTCGATCTGCTGCTCCACGCCGTCCACGGTGAGCTTCTGGTTGGAAACCTGAACGACGGGGCCGGTCACGGTGACATAGCTGACCGCGTCTCCCTGCGCGCCTTTGACGACCAGAACGTAGCTGCCGGGGGCGGAGAAGCTGATGTCGAAATAGCCCTCCAGCGCGTTGATGCCGGTGTCCGTCAGGTCGTCGAAGCCTGTTCCGCAGTACACGTCGCCGGTAAAGCCCTCGGCGGTGTAATTATAGGAAGCGTCCATGGCAAAGGTTTTAGCGCAGAGGGTGATGGTCTCGCCCACCTTGGCCGTGGTGCAGGCCGGGGCCATGAAGCTGGTGGAGATCCAGGCGGTGTCATAGGCCAGGGCATAGTAGCTCGCGCCGGGGACCGCCTCGGCGCTGGTGTCGATCCAGCACTTCTCCTGGGAGGGGTCGAAGGCGAGAGAACCGTTCTGCGGCTTGTGGCCCCACAGGGTGCCGAAGGACCAGAAGCCATAGCCCGTGTTGTAGGTGGAAACGCCCTCCGTCCCTTCGGGGTATTCCAGCTCATGGACCTTGAGAAAGGCGTCGCCCACGGTCATGCCCTCCGCATAGGGTACGGGATAGAGGGCAATGGCCGTTCCGCTCCTGCCGATGGCAGTGGCCTGCTCGTCCTGGATCGTCACGTATACATAAGCGGGATCCAGGGCGGCTTCCTCTGCCACGGGCTTCGTGATGCGGGCATAGTTGGCGGTGACCAGCGTATTCCGGGTGATGGGAGCGGCGAAATCGAAATCGATCTCCTTGCCGTCCAGCCAGGTAGTCCATCCGGTGAGCTCATAGCCCTCGAATTCGGGAGCCGTGGGCGCTGTGACGGTGGAGCCGTTCTCCACATACTGGGTATCAAAGACCGCGTTCCCGTTCAGGGTGTTCCGGAAACGGACCATCCAGGGGCTTTCGATGTTCATGAATTTGCCGTCCAGGGTGGCATACTTGAAGTTGAGGCCGCCGTCTGCGCCGATGGTGACGATGAGCCCCTTGTTCATGGTGGCGGCGCTGCCGCCCTTGCTGCCGGTGTACTCCTCGTCGGAGGTGCAGCCCGCAGCCAGGTAGGAGAAATTCAGGGTCCGGGTCGTGCCCGAAGCGTCGATGACGATCTCATCTCCGGCAAACTTGGGATCATAGTAATTGTCGTCGTACTCGGTGTGGTTGTGGCCCCAGAGCAGCACCACATTGGGATGCTGATTCAGCACGTCGATGACGTCGCCGGCATAGTTGATAACGCGCACGGAGCTGCCGCGGATCCAGGTGTGGAGCGGGTAGTGGGTCAGAACAAAGATGGGGATGTCCGTGGGGGCGGTGCTGAGGTATTCCTCCATGACCGCCGTATCCTCAAGGGTGAAGTGGCAGGAATAGCTGGATGCCCCTTCGCCGGCGCCGAAGCAATAGATGATGTAATCGTCGGTCCTCACCGCTTCGCCCAGCTGCTTGATCCTGCCGGCGACTTCCGGATACTTGCTGAATTGGGTCTTATAGCCGCCGCCGCTGGTGGGGAACCACTCGTGGTTGCCATGGGTGTAGACGGCAGAGCCGATCTTGCCCGCTTCGATCTCGCTGTCCACATAGGCCATGACCTCGCCTACGTAACTCCAGTAAAGATCGGTGGTAGCGGCGCTGGCAGCGCCCAGGTCGCCGCAGAAGCCGATGGAGTCGATGTAGTCGATGCCGGAAGCGTCGATCCATTCCTGAAGATTCAGGCTTCCGCCCACATGGTGGACGTCGGAGGAGAAGGCCAGGGTGATGGAGCCGTCGGCATTCTTTTTCGCCGTCCTTACGACGCCCTCGGGATCGGGATAGTCGATCTCAGCAGGCACAGTCGGCGCAGGCGCAGGGGAGGGCTGCCCGTTCAGGGAGCCGGGGAATTCGGCAAGGGGAGTGTCGGCCGCGAGGCTGGCGAAGTTGCCGGGGCTGTCCTGATCGAGGATCATCAGCATGTTTCCGTCGTCCATCAGGGCATAGAGCTCGCTCCAGGTCCCGCCGCTAATGCCTTCGGCGATGCTGTAGACCTCGCCGCCCGTCAGATCCACCTTCGCGCTGCCCTGGTAATACAGGGTAATGTCCTTGTCGAAGCTGAAGGAGCCGGTGTGCTCGAACCACAGGCAGTATTCCAGGCCCGAGCCATAGCCGATGGAGGCCAGGTCAAACACGGTGATATACTCCTGCACGCCCGTTGCCGTCAGCGTAACGGTCTCACCTCCGATGGTCGCATCGGGTACGAGAGTGATTTCGCCCTCCGCGGCGCTCGCCGCGGTGATTCCCCCGAAGAGGGAGATCACCATGACCAGAGCCAGGAGGATCGACCAAAGCTTGCGGGTGGTTTTCATTCAGGTCCCTTCTTTCTTATGTATTTTTGTGTATATAGCATAACATATAACTTTATAGCATGCAATCATTTGTGAAAAATTCTCCGCCTCCTGCATTCCCTTGACAAGTATGTATTTATTGTGTATAGCATACAGCGAAAAGGGATGGAGGATTGCTGGATGAAAAGACGCGACCTGATCAACCTGCTGGAGCGGAACGGCTGGCGAATGAAGCGCGACGACGGGAAGCATACCGTTTACGAGAAGGGGAAGAACCGGGAAGCGATTCCGCGACACCGGGAGCTTGACGAAGGTCTCGCAAGGGAGATCATCCGGTGATGGGAGCTGAAATAAGCCCCCTCCCGCCTGAAGCCGCCGAAATCCCGGTCTTCGTGATAGAACAGCAGCGCTTCAAATTATCGAACTTAGTTGTTGACGGATTTAGGATTGACATGAAAACAAAACAACGGTAAAATCAAAAATGTATAATCAAAAGAGCGCACGATTGATAATCAAGACGTGAATACAGTTTGTCTGCCCTTGCTGAGGGTCCGGAGGATCGGCGATCTGTTCGGCAGGAGCAGGCGGCGGGAATGAGGAGTCCAAAATGGAAAAATACATTTTTGCCGTACCCTCCTTCGGCGGCGGGATGCTCTTCACGCGTGAAGTGCTGACCTTCCTGGCTGTCATCCTTCTGTTCATCATAGGGATGAGCATTGCCCTTGCGGGCTTCCGCTGTCTGAAGGCCATGCTCTTTCTTCTGATGGGGGTCGCAGGCGGCGCTGTCGGCTATATCATTGCGGAAAAGCTGACGGAACAGCCTGAGATCCGCCTGATCTTCTTTGTGGTCTTCTGCGTGGTGGGCTGGGTCTTCCTGGCAGCCATCAGCAGTTTTATGGCCTATTTGTCCAAGAGAGCGAGATTCTATAATTTCTTCCAGGCCGTGACGCCCTATTTCACCGCCCTGCTGGGGACGGTGATCGTGTTCTTCGTTGTCTATGACCATGTCTACCGGGATCTGGCGGTAGTGGGCGGTGCGTGCCTGGGGCTGCTGGCCATCGGCTGCCTGCTTGGGGCTCTCCGCTACCGGAAGAAGCGCGGCTTCTATACATATGAAGACCTGCTGCGGCGGCCCGTAGGGGAGAACAAGACGAATGCTTGATGTCGTCCGCCGTGAATTCAAATACGGGATCACAGAGTATGAGGCGGCGGCGCTGCGGAGAAAGCTGACCTTTGTGGCCCCGCCGGATCCCAACAACGGCCTGCGGGGCTATCTGGTGAGGTCCCTTTATTTCGACACGCTGCTGGACGCGGATTTTGAAGCGAAGGTGGATGGGATCGATAAGCGCCGGAAGATCCGCCTTCGGGTCTATGATCCGCTCAGCGAAACCGTCAAGCTGGAGCTGAAGCAAAAGGAAGGCGGCTTCCAGCGCAAGCGTTCCCTGACCCTCAGCCGGGCGGAGGCAGAACGAATGATCGCCTGGGACTACGGCGGCCTGGTGGATCGGGCCGAGCCCCTTGCCCGCTGGCTGGGCGCGCTGATGATCGCGGGCTGCTATCTGCCCCGTGTGATCGTGGAGTATGACCGGGAGGCCTATTGCCGGGACATCAACGAGACCCGCATCACGTTCGACAGCGGCCTGCGGGCCACAGAGGCGAATTTCAATATTTTTGACGAAGCTCTCATCACCCATCCGGTCTGCGCACCGGGGCAGATCACCCTGGAAGTCAAGTACAACCGATTCCTGTTTTCGGACATCAAGGATGTGCTCCGCATGGCGGATCGGGAACAGATATCCAACAGCAAATACTGCGCGGCAAGGGCAGTCACCAAGAGAGGAAGAAGATAAGCATGAAGGAACTGATCTACAACTCGCTGATTTCCAGCGTCGGAGAGCTCTCTCTGGAGCAGGTGCTGCTGAATTTCCTGGCAGCTGCCGTTTTGAGCGCCCTGATTTTCATCTCCTACCGGGTCTCCCATGCAGGGCCCCTGTATAGCCGCCGCTTCAACGTATCTCTGGTGATGATGACCCTGACGACCACCCTTGTGATGTGCGTCATCGGCAATAACATCGCCCTGTCCCTGGGCATGGTAGGCGCCCTGAGCATCGTCCGCTTCCGCACCGCCGTCAAGGATACCAGGGACACGGTGTATATTTTCTGGACCATCGCGGTTGGCATCTGCTGCGGCGTTTCGGATTATCTGATCGCGGGCATCGGCTCGGCCATCATCTTCCTTTTCCTGCTGATTTTTGGCTTCGTGCGGGATAACGACCGCATCATGGTGGTCATCCGCTGCGAAAACGAGGTTTTGGAGGATGTGATTTCAGCTGTCAATCGCATTTTCGTGGGTCGTGCCATCATGCGGGTGCAGAACGTGGGCGGCCAGAGCAGCAGCTCGGAGCTGATCTATGAGGTTTCCGACCGGATGATGAAGGCAGCAGAAAAGAAAAAGCCCTGTGCACAGACCCTCTCCGCCATTGGCGGGGTCATTTCCGTCAGCATCGTGCGTCAGGCTGACGAGATCAACCAGTAAGTAAGGTTGCTGATCATGTCTCGCAGAATAACGATCCTGGCCGGGGCCGCAGGCTGCGCCGTCCTGCTGGGCGTCCTGCTGCTGCTGGAAACCTCCCTCCACAGGCTGCTGCCGTCGGAGGATCCCATCGCCGGTGTGTATCACAGTCTGCCGGCGGACACTTCCGAGGAGGATCCTCTGCTCTATCTGAGCGAGGACTTCACCGTTCTGGATGGCTTTCATTCCAATCTGCCGATCGTGATCATATCGCTGGATGAACCGCTGGCGAATTACAAGCGGGTCGAACGCGGCGTCGAATACGTCAACGAGGATGTGGAACCCTGGGTAGGCGGCAGCCTGAAGGTCATCGGCGTCGACAGCACGGAGCCGCAGCTGAACCGGCCGACGGACGCACCCTCCTATGAGAGCCGCATCCGCATCAAGCGGCGGGGCTTCACCTCATATAACTACGGGAAATCCCAATTCCTGGTGAAGGCGGAATACCCCGACGGCACGGAGAACCAGACCCGGATCCTGGGCCTGGGGGAGGGCCACAGCTGGATCCTCAACGGCACCGTCGCGGACAAAAGCATGATCCGCAATTACCTGGCCTATCGTCTCTGTTCCGAGACCTCCGGCAGCGCCATGGCGCCGGACTGCCGCTACTGCGAGGTGCTGTTTGCCCAGGAGGACGGCAGCCTGCAGTACAGAGGCGTATATCTTCTGACGGAGAGCGTTGCCCGCGGCAGCGAACGGGTGAACATCGACAAGTTCAAGAAAAAGAACCTCTTCACCAGCTACATCGTCCGGCGGGACAGATACAAGAATTTTGATATTATGCTGGATACCTACGGCCGCCTCAACGGCCTTTCGAACAGCTGGATCGGCCTCAAGTATCCCTCCGAAGAGCGGATCACCCCTGCGGCCAAGGCCTTTATCGAACAGGATTTTTCCAGGATCGAGCAAGTCCTGTATTCCGAAAACTATGCAGTTTTCCGGACCTATGATCGGTATATCGACATGGAGACCTTTGTGGATTACTTCCTGCTGAATGAGTTTTTCAACAACTACGATGCCGGCGTTCACTCCACCTATATGTATAAAAACAGCGGCGGCAAGCTCCACATGGGCCCGGTATGGGACTTTGACCAGGCGATGAACAACTATAATCGGGAAGAGACCGGCGTCAATTACCTGGCCTTTCAGACGGCGCCGTTTTTCCAGCAGCTGACCCAGGACAAGGTCTTCGTCCGGAAGCTGAAAGAGCGGTATCGCGTCATGCGCAGCACCACCCTCCGCGACGAGCACATCCTGGATATCATCGAAGAGACGACCGCCTATCTGCGCAGCGCGCAGCCCCGGGAGTGGGCATGCTGGGCGGAGCTTTATGAGGGCACGAATCCTTTGGATCCCCGCTATTATGCCCTGTATGACTATGAGCAGGATGAGATCGTCATGGACCGGCATACGGCGGATTATGAACAGGAAGTCCGCACCGTCGGCGTCTATTTGACGCGCCATGCAGAACATATCCAGCCGGAACTGGACAAGCTGCTGGATCGGGCAGAGTGGGATACCGAAGCGGGGGCCAACAACAAGCTCCTGTTCTTCGGCTTCCTGTTCCTGATGCTGGCCATCGGCCTCATCAGCAAACGGACGGACGGGTAAAGGAGGCGGGAATTTGCTGTTTTCGAGTAATGCGTTTCTCCTGCTGTTCCTCCCCGTCGTTCTGATCCTCTATTATCTGTTCTTTTTCTCACGGACGGTGCAGAACATCCTGCTGCTGGCCGCCAGCCTGGTTTTTTATGCCTGGGGCGAGCCCCGCCTCGTGGCGGTGCTGATCGGCTCCGTCCTGATCAACACCCTGCTGGGCCTGGTCATCGACAAGTCCCGCGGGCAGGGCGCCCGCAGGGCATGGATGCTGACGGCGGTGATCCTGAATCTTGGGACGCTCGTCGCCCTGAAGCAGCTGGGCGAGCTGTGGGAACAGGTGGGCATGAATGAGTATTTCCTTATGGACCTTCCCCGGCCCATCGGCATCGCGTTCTTCACCCTCCAGGCCGTCTCCTATGTGACGGATGTCTATCGGGGAGAGGTGAAGGCGGGCGGCGTCCTGCGGGTCGGCCTGCACATCGCCTTTTTCCCCAAGCTCCTTGCCGGGCCGCTCATGAGCTACGGCGAGATGGAGGAGAATCTGCGCGATCGCAGGCTCAGCTTCGACCGGCTTTCCCTGGGCTTCTGCCGCTTCGTCGTGGGCCTGGCAAAGAAGGTGCTGCTGGCGGAGTGCTTCGCCGCCATTGCGGACCATGTGTTCAACTGGACCAGAATCGGCGCGGACGTCATGGCGGTCCCGGCCTCCCTGGCATGGCTGGGCAGCATCGCCTTCTCCCTGCAGATCTATTTCGATTTTTCCGCTTATACGGATATGGCCATCGGACTTGGGCTCTGCTTCGGCTTCAAGCTCCCGGAGAACCTCAATTATCCCTATGCCGCCGCATCCCTCACGGATTTCTGGAAGCGCTGGCATATCACGCTGACGGACTGGTTCCGCCGCTATGTCTATTTTCCCCTGGGGGGCAGCCGCGTGGAAAACCGGGACGTGATGGTCCGCAATCGCCTCATCCTATGGCTCCTGATCGGCCTCTGGCACGGGGCGGAATGGACCTGCCTTTTCTGGGCCCTGGCATATTTTGCCCTGCTGCTGGCCGAGAGCTTCACCGGCTTTCCTGAGAAGCTGCCGGGCCGCTTTCTGAAGCATCTCTACACCCTGCTGGTCGTCAACCTTCTGTGGGTGGTCTTCCGCTCGGAGAGCCTGTTCCAGGCCGGCCGGTATTTCCTGAATATGTTCGCCCTCAGCAACAATGGGGTGGGCAGCGATCTGACCCTGATGTTTTTGCGGGAAAACTGGCTGCAGCTGCTGCTGGGTGTCCTCTTCTGCACGCCGGCAGCGTGGAAGCTGAACGAAAGGATGTACCGGCGTCCTGAGGGGCGGCTCAGCAGCATTTCCACCGTGCTTTATCCCCTGTGCATGCTGGCGCTGCTGATCCTCTGCGTCTGCGTCATGGCCAATACCCCCTGCAAGCCCTTCTTCTTTTCTGATTTCTGATTGTCGGGAGCGGTCACATGGATTACCTGATGAAAAAAAGGATCGGCTGTGGCTTGTGCCTGCTGGCCCTGCTGTGTTTTTCTGTGCTGAATGCCGTCCGCGCCGTCCCGGAGCTGGCGGAGGAGGCCGGTGAGGTCGGCTTTGTGCCGGAGAAACTGGAAGCGGAGCTGGCAGAAGAGCTTCTGGCCGCCGATGCGATGACCGAGATCCGCTCCTTTGCCGCCGTCGCCCTGGGAAAGCGGGAGATGAACAATTATTCCTACATACGGGATGAAGACGGGTATATCCACTTCGGCGCGTTCTATCGGGAGCGGAACCAGAGGCTTTTCGAATATGCCGCCCGGATATACCGGCTGTCGGCTTCGGTCGCGGAAAAGGGGACGAAGGTCCTCTATGTGTCGCCCCCCGCGAAGTATCTGCGGCAGGCGGTCCGGCTTGCGCCGGGACTCCAGGCAAACGATCAGGCCGAAAGTATGGAGGAATTGCTGTTTTACCTCTTCCGGATGAACATTCCAATCCTGGATCTGGCGGAGGCTTTCCGCCGGGGAGACGTCCCCTATCTGGAGAATTTCTATCGGACCGACCGAAACTGGACGGTGGATGCCGCTTTCCGCGCTGCGGGACTGTTGGCGCAGGAGATCCTGGAGCGCTGGGGAGAGGATCTGGATCCGGAGAACTTCTATACGGACCCGGCGAACTACCGTGTGAAAACCTACCGGGGGCGGATGTTCGGCTCCCTGGGCAGGTCCACGGGTCAATCCTTCGCCCCGCCGGAGGATTTCCGGCTGTATCTGCCCC
>JAEEGH010028061.1_pt1 | contig 11105 bp, 6 predicted proteins | sample 9134181 | NCBI WGS metagenome assembly JAEEGH01 (sample SAMN16246544, study PRJNA631951) | gut metagenome | biome: gut microbiome; feature: rumen; material: DP-attached | host: Bos | place: Iran: Karaj | collected 2018-10
TACGTCGGAATCATTCAGACCGCACGCGCCAGCGGGCTCAAGGAATTCCCGATCCCGTATGCCATGACGAACTGCCACAACTCGCTTTGCGCAGTCGGCGGCACGATCAACGAGGACGACCACGTGTTCGGTCTTTCCGCGGCAAAGAAATACGGCGGCATCTACGTTCCCGCAAACCAGAGCGTCATTCATTCCTACGCGCGTGAAGAGCTCGCCACCTGCGGCAACATGATCCTCGGTTCGGACAGCCATACGCGTTACGGCGCGCTCGGCACGATGGGCGTCGGCGAAGGCGGTCCGGAGCTCGTCAAGCAGCTTCTCAAGAACACCTACGACGTGAAGCCCCCGGAAGTGGTGCTGTGCTATCTGACCGGCGCGCCCAAGAAGGGCGTCGGTCCGCACGACGTGGCGCTCGCGCTCGTCAAGGCAACGTTCGCGGACGGTCTTGTGAAAAACAAGGTCCTCGAGTTCGCGGGCCCCGGCCTCAAGAACCTCCCGTTTGATTTCCGCAGCGGCGTCGACGTCATGACGACCGAGACGACCTGCCTGTCCTCCATCTGGGCGACCGATGAGGAGATCGAAAAGTATTACGAGATCCACAAGCGTCCGTACGCGTACGAGAAGCTCGAACCGGCGGAGGGCGCATACTATGATTCGATGATCACGATCGAGCTCGACAAGGTCGAGTCCATGATCGCGCTGCCGTTCCATCCCTCCAATGCGTACACGATCCACGAGTTCCTTGCGAACGCGGACGAGATCCTGGCAAAGGTCGAAGCCGAAGCGGCAAAGAAGTTCCCGAAGGCGCACCTCGATCTGCGTTCGAAGATCAGCGAAAAGGGCGTGCTTGCGGATCAGGGCGTCATCGCGGGCTGCTCGGGCGGTCTGTTTGACAACATCGTCGAGGCGGCGGATATCTTAAAGGGCGGCAGCACCGGCAACGGCTACTTCTCGTTCTCGGTCTATCCCACCAGCATTCCGACCTCTCTGGCGCTCACCAGAAACGGCAAGACCGAAGCGCTGCTCGAAGCGGGCGCGATCATCAAGCCGTCGTTCTGCGGTCCGTGCTTCGGCGCAGGCGACGTCCCGGCAAACAACGGACTTTCGCTCCGCCACACCACGCGCAACTTCCCGAACCGCGAAGGTTCGAAGCCCGGTGAAGGTCAGATCAGCGTCGTCGCGCTGATGGATTCCCGTTCCATCGCGGCGACCGCGGCAAACGGCGGGTACATCACCGCCGCGACCGATGTGGAATACGAGACCGAGCGCATCCCGTACGTGTTTGACGATTCCGTGTATGCAAAGCGCTGCTACAACGGCTTTGCGCATCCGCATCCCGAAGAGGAGCTCATCCTCGGGCCCAACATCACCGACTGGCCCAAGATGTATCCGCTGACCGACAACCTGCTCGTGGAGTTGGCGGCGGTCATCCGCGATCCGGTCACCACGACCGACGAGCTGATCCCGTCCGGCGAGACCTCCTCGTATCGCTCGAATCCGCTCCGCCTTTCGGAGTTTGCGCTTTCGCGCAGAGTGCCCGAATACGTCGGACGCAGCAAGGCGATCGCGAAGGACGAAGCGGCGCGCCGCGCAGGTGAGAAGCCCGAAAAGCTCGTGAAGGCGCTTTCCGCGGTCGGCAATGCGGATGAGCTTCTTCTGAACACCCAGTTCGGTTCCTGCGTGTTTGCGAACAAGCCGGGCGACGGCTCCGCGCGCGAACAGGCGGCGTCCTGCCAGAAGGTGCTCGGCGGCTTTGCAAACATCTGCTACGAGTACGCGACCAAGCGCTATCGTTCGAACTGCATCAACTGGGGCATCGTGCCGTTCACGCTCAAAGAGGGCGACGCGTTCCCGTACGAGGAAGGCGACTTCGTGTTCGTGCCCGGCATCCGCGCAGCGATCGAAAACGGCGTGGAGGAGATCCCCGCAAAGGCGATCAAGAAGGACGGCACCGTCGAAGATCTGACGCTGTATGTGAAGGGACTCACCGAGGACGAAAAGACGATCATCCTCGAAGGGTGTCTCATGAACTACTACGCGGCGCAGAACAAGTAAAATAAGAATCGTCGGCGGGGCAGAGCGCTCCGCCGGCGTTCGTGCATTTTTCAAAAATCTTTATGGAGGAAGCTATGGAAAAGATCAAAATGACCACCCCGCTCGTCGAGATGGACGGCGACGAAATGACCCGAATCATCTGGAAGATGATCAAGGACGAGCTGCTGCTCCCGTTCATCGACCTCAAGACCGAATACTACGACCTCGGACTTCCGAAGCGCGACGAGACCCGCGACCAGATCACCAAGGACGCGGGCAACGCGATCAAAAAGTACGGCGTCGGCGTCAAGTGCGCCACGATCACGCCGAACGCGCAGCGCATGACGGAGTACAACCTGCATGAGATGTGGAAGAGCCCGAACGGCACGATCCGCGCGATCCTCGACGGCACCGTGTTCCGCGCGCCGATCATCATCGACAGCATCAAGCCGGTCGTCAAGAACTGGGAACTGCCGATCACCATCGCGCGTCACGCGTACGGCGATCTCTACAAGGGCACCGAGTACCGCGTTCCCGAAAAGGGCAAGGCGGAGCTCGTGTTTACCGGCGAGAACGGCGCATCCTTCCGCGAGACGGTCTACGACTTCGAGTGCCCGGGCATTTTGCAGAGCATCTATAATAAGGATACCTCGATCGAATCGTTTGCGCATTCGTGCTTCAAGTACGCGCTGAACACCAAGCAGGACCTCTGGTTCTCCGCAAAGGACACGATCAGCAAGAAGTACGACATGAACTTCCGCAACATCTTCCAGCGGATCTACGACGAATGCTATAAAGAAGAATTCGAAAAGCTCGGTCTCACCTACTTCTACACCCTGATCGACGACGCGGTCGCACGCGTCATCCGTTCGAAGGGCGGCTTCATCTGGGCACTCAAGAACTACGACGGCGACGTTATGAGCGACATGGTCTCCACCGCGTTCGGTTCTCTGGCGATGATGACCTCCGTGCTTTGCAGCCCGGACGGCAAGTTCGAGTACGAAGCGGCGCACGGCACCGTCACGCGTCACTACTATAAATATCTCCAGGGCGAGGAGACCTCCACGAACCCGATGGCGACGATCTACGCATGGAGCGGCGCTCTCCGCAAGCGCGGCGAGATGGACGGTCTTACTGATCTCGTCAACTTCGGCAACAAGCTCGAAGAAGCCTGCGTCGAAACGCTGAACGACGGCATCATGACCAAGGACCTCGTGAACCTCGTCGAAGGCATGAAGCCCACCGCGGTCAACACGATCGACTTCATCCGCGCGATCCGCGCACGCCTCGAAAAGAAGCTCGGCGCATGAAGATCGTAAAGGCAGCACAGGCGGGCACGGTCGAATCGAGCGACATCGTCGTGAAGATCGAGCCGCGGGACGAAGGGATCGGGATCGAGCTGACCTCCTCGGTCAAGCAGCAGTACGGAACGCAGATCGAAGCCGTGATCCTTGAAACGCTCAGGGAGCTCGGCGTGACCGCCGCGCATGTGATCGCGGTCGACAAGGGCGCTCTGGACTGCACGGTCCGCGCCCGCACACAGGCGGCGGCGTTCCGCGCCGCGGAGAGCACGGATTATCCGTGGAAGAACTGACAGAACCGGAAAAAAGGGGATGTTAAGAAACTGATTTACAGCTCTTAACATCCCCGATAAATTGCGGCGTTGCCGCATGATTCGTCAAACTGCGTGCGACACTGAGAGACAGAAAGATCAAATATATCAACCGGTTTTTTGAAACCGAGAAGTATCTTTGGCCCGGCGTTGATCAACGCCGGGCTTTTTCGGCATTGCCGGACTGACCTTTGCAAGATTCCGACCTTTCGGACAGAATTCCCGCAGCAACCCGTTCAGATTCTCATTGGTTCCTTTCCGCCATGCACAGCAGGGGTTATACCTTGCAGTTCAGCTTTTCCCCGATCATTTGCCGGTTGGCAAATTCCGATCCGCGCTCGCGGAACAAATCACTGCGCCGCAGGCGCCGCCGGGATCAGCTTCGGCGCGAGCGCGTTCGCAAGCTGCAGATAGTAGCCGAAGCGTTCGTCGTCGCGGGCGTCGTAGCGGTTGCCGAGCATGATCCACTCGCAGTATTCGTAAAACAGAAAATGATCGAGCGCACGGCGGTAGTCCGAATAGGCTATGCCGTGCTTTTTCGGCAGGTGCTCGTAATAGTATTCGATCGCAAAATCGCGGTCCGCGCGCGAGAGATAAAAATACGCGTTCCGGTCCTCGCGCCCATGCGCGATCAGCCGCGCGAATGCGGACAGGTACGGCAGCACGCCGCCGTACTCCCAGTCGATCAGCACCGCGCGTTCCTCGTCCGCCAGCACGTTGATCGGCAGGAGGTCGTCGTGGCAGAGCGTGCGCGGCGTTTCCGAAAAGACGCGCTGAAACGCCGCATACGCGCGTTCGAGCAAGTCCGATCCGAGGTATTTTCCGCGGTTTTCGATGCCCTGTTTCGCCATGTCCATCGTGACGCAGACGTCATATAGGTCTTCGCGCTGCCAGTATTCCTCCTGCGAGGCCGTAAGCGCGTCGAGCGCAGGGACGAGTCGCTCCCGGTCGCAGATGCGGAGATCGCGCAGGGGAACGTATTCGGTCAGAAAATAATCGTCACCGTTGTACCGGCACGCGCCCAACAACGCGGGAACGTACGGCTTTTTCTCCGCAAAGAAGCTGCGGTAGACCGGAAGCTCGTACGCCTTGGCGCGCTTCAGCACGCACGGCGGCTCGGCGTCGATCTTCCACACGGCGTATTCGGCGCCGTCCTCGTCCGAGGTGAACGCGGTGATCGCGCCGTCCGCGACGGCTTTCATGCCGAGCAAGGAAAGGATCTCCCGAAGTTCCCCGATCGACGGTTTTTTCTTCTCCTCCATAGCGTCCTCCCGATGTGGTTTTCGATGTGCCGCCATTTTATCACAAAACCCGTGCCGCGCGCAATGCGAATATATTTTTTGAACGGCGCAAAACGGGGTGACAGGACGATCGCGGCATGATAGAATAAACACAGAATCATACGAAAGGCGGAAACGGCATGGAACAGCTGACGGACATGAAGTATCTGAAACTTCTCGCGCACGAGTACCCGACGATCGCGGAGGTCTCCACGGAGATCATCAACCTCAAAGCCATCCTGGGTCTCCCCAAGGGCACGGAGCATTTTATCAGCGACATTCACGGCGAATACGAGGCGTTCCTTCATATGCTGAAGAACGCGTCCGGCGTGATCCGCAAGAAGATCGACATCCTGTTCGAGAACACCGTGACCGAAGCGGAGCGCAACACGCTCGCGACGCTCATTTATTATCCCCGGCAGAAGCTGGATCTTCTGAAGCGCGCGGGCGTCGTGAACGCCGAATGGTACAAGATCACGCTCCGCAGGCTTGTCGAGGTCTGCCGCTTCTCCGCGTCGAAGTATACGCGTTCTAAGGTCCGCAAGGCGCTGCCCGAGGATTACGCCTACATCATCGATGAGCTTCTGCACGCGATCGAGACCGAGGACAAGGTCCGCTACAACAACGAGATCATCCGCTCGATCATCGAGACCGAGCAGGCGGACACCATGATCGTGGCGCTTTCTAACCTCATCCAGCGGCTCGTCATCGACCGGCTGCACATCGTCGGCGATGTGTTCGACCGCGGTCCGGGCGCGCACATCATCATGGACCGTCTCCTTTCCTATCATAATGTCGACATCCAGTGGGGCAACCACGACATCCTGTGGATGGGCGCTTCCGCGGGCAACCGCGCGCTCATTGCGACCGCGATCATCAACTCCCTGAAATACGGCAACGTCGACACGATCGAGGACGGCTACGGCATCTCGCTGTCCCCGCTTCTGAAGTTCGCGCTGGAAACGTACGCGGACGATCCCTGCACGAAGTTCCTTCCGCGTGAGGTCGGCGACGCGCACCACGACAACCCCGAGATGATCGCCAAGATGCACAAGGCGATGGCGATCATCCTCTTCAAGCTGGAGGGGCAGATCATCGAAAAGAACCCGGACTATCACATGGAGCATCGCCGCATGCTGCACCGCGTGGACTACGAGCGCGGCACGATGGTGATCGACGGCGTCGAGTACGAGCTTGCCGACAAGCGTTTCCCGACCGTGCTGCCCTCCGATCCGTATGTGCTGACCGAGGAGGAAGAGGATCTGATGGACAAGCTGCGCACGGCGTTCTATCACTCCGGCAAGATCCGCGAGCATACGAAGTTCTTGTTCTCGCACGGCAGCATGTACCTCGTGTGCAACGGCAACCTGCTGTTCCACGGCTGCGTGCCCTCGAACCCGGACGGCACGTTCGCGTCCGTCACGATCGACGGCAAAGAATACGCCGGAAGAGCGCTGTTCGACAAGGCGGACGCGCTGGTGCGCCAGGGCTTTTTCACCAAGTGGGGCACGCCCGAGCGCGAGCAGGGGCTCGACTTCTTCTGGTACATGTGGTGCGGCACGAACTCGCCTCTGTTCGGCAAGGACAAGATGACGACGTTTGAGCGTTACTTCGTCGACGACAAGTCCACGCACGAGGAGCACAAGAATCCGTACTTCAAGCTCGCCGAGCATGAGGACTTCGCGATCAGGATCCTCGAGGAGTTCGGTCTAAGTGACGATCCCGACTCGCACATCATCAACGGACATGTGCCGGTCAAGATCAAGAAGGGCGAATCTCCGATCAAGGCGAACGGCCGCATCTTCGTCATCGACGGCGGCATGTCCAAGGCGTATCAGTCCACGACGGGCATCGCGGGATACACGCTGATCTACAACTCCCAGCACATGATCCTTTCCTGTCACGACCCGTTTGTGACGGTCAACGAGGCGATCCGTTCCGAGGTGGATATTCATTCCACGCAGCAGACCGTATATACACCGCATACACGCAAGCGCGTCGCGGATACGGACGTCGGCAAAACGCTCACCGAACGCATCGACGACCTTACGCGCCTGCTTGCCGCCTACCGCTCCGGCGCGATCAAGGAGCATTCGAGATAAAGAAATTCCGTGAAAACAGACGGACCGCGGGGATGCGTCCCCAGCGGTCCTTTTTGCGTTTGCGGATCCGCATGCCGGCGTTTCGCAGGAGCGTGATTCCGGCCGCACCGTATTCATCACGCGCATAAAATTTCACACAATCGCATTCTTAGAACGTTTCTATGCGACAAAAATGGTACGGTATACATGATTTTACAAATTCTAATGCAGTTTATCGGTGGTTTTATGCATTTTAGCGTTTGCCTTTTATGAGACGCATTGTTATAATAATATTCGGAGTTACACTCATTTGAGGAGGACTGAATAATGAAAAAATGGATTTCCCTTATGCTTTGCATCGTCATGGTGCTGACGCTTCTCCCCGCGGCGATCGCGGAGGAGTCGTCGGAAGACATCGACGTGATCGAATCGGAGGAAGAGATCGACGCGATCGATGAGACCGAAGACGAAGATGACGCGGACCGGTTCTTTGAACCCGATCCGGAAAGACCGGACGACGGCGACGATTCTTCCTGGCTGCCCGTAGAGTTCAGACCGATCGAAGACGGCGATTTCGATGAGAATCCGGAAGGAACGATCAACATCGACGCCAAGACCTTCCCGGATGCGAACTTCCGCAAATGGATCATGAAGAACATCTCCGGCGGTCAGTCCACCATGATGCAGAAGACGGCCGACGAAGTCATCAAGATCGACTGCAACAGCAGCAGCATTTCAAATCTGAAGGGCATCGCGGTTTTCAAGAACCTCGAAAAGCTCTGCTGCAAGAACAACAAGATCTCTTCGCTGGATCTCTCGAAGAACACGAAGCTCATTGAGCTCGACTGCACAAACAACAAGCTGACGAAGCTCGCGCTGGGCGGCTGCAAGAACCTCGAAAAGCTGGACTGCACCGGCAACAGCATCAAGACGCTCAACGTTACCGCGAATAAGAAGCTCAAGCAGCTCTATGTCAGCAACAACAAGCTCACGAGCCTTGTTACCGACGGCGTAACGTCGCTGGAGATCGTGTATGCCAGCAACAACGCGCTGAAGACGATGGGCAACCTGAAGAACAACAAGAACCTGCGCACGCTCACCCTGAGCAACAACAAGCTCACGACGATCGACGTCGCAAATCTTGCCAAACTGGAAATCCTCTTTGTCGCGAGCAACAGTCTCGCGAAGGTCGACCTTTCCAAGAACGTCAAGCTGGAAAAACTCAACATCAGCAGCAACAGCCTGAAAGAGATTGACCTTACGAAGAACGTCAATCTGGTCGTGCTGGACGTCGCCAAGAACTCCCTCGAAAAGATCGACCTCACCAAGAACCCTGATCTGGAGGAGCTCACCTTAAGCAGCAACAAGATCAGCAAGCTTGACCTTTCGCAGAACGGCAATCTGATCCTGCTCGTCAGCAGGAAAACGAAACTTACCGCGCTGGACCTTTCCAGCAACGGGGCGCTTGTGAATCTGGACCTCAACGGCAACTCGCTCACCAAGCTCGATCTGTCCAACAACACGGCGCTTGAAACGCTGGACGTCGACGGCAACGACCTCAAGGTCCTCGACCTGTCGAACAATAAATATCTCACGCATGTTACCGCGTATAAGAACAGACTCGGCAAACTCGATCTCACCAATCTGAGTGATCTGCGGGAGCTGAACTGTGCGGCGAACGATCTGCAGACGCTGGATATTACCCCCTGCAGCTCGCTCGAAAAGATCGACTGCTGCGACAACGATATCGAAGCCCTGGACATCGACGTCTGCACCACCCTCCGCGAGGTGTACTGCCAGAACAACCGTCTGTTCGGTCTGGATCCCACTCCGTGTGCGGATCTCGAAAAGATCGACTGCAGCAACAACTTCCTGCCGGCGCTGCACCTCGAAAGCAATGCGAAGCTGACGAGCGCAAAGTTCTCGCCGCAGGTCGTCGTTGACGAGCTGAACATCAGCGAAGTCGGCGGAGAGTACCAGTATGACCTGAATACCATTCTGCCGACCAGCTCGGACACCACCTATGTCAAGGTAGACAACACCGTTTACAACTATGATCCCTCCACGGGCATCATGATCATGCCGGGCCAGATCGTTGCGGGCTTCCCGTATGCGTTCGTGACCGGCGCAGGCGACATGAAGGTCGAAGTCAAGCGCAGCTTCAATGCGGACTACACGGTCGCGTTCAAGAGCGGCGAAGTCAGCTACAAGGGCAGCACGGCGTACGTCATCTATGACGGTCAGCTGCATCGTCCGAAGTTCACCGTGAAAGACGAGAACGGCAAGACCATCGACGATTGCTACTACACCTACACCTATACGACGGAACCCATGTATTCCGGATCGCTTGAGGTCCAGATGATCGGTCACACGGATACGAGAACGCTGGTCTTCAAGATCTACTTCGGACCCTCCGACTGGCTTACGGTCGAGAATGTCTCGGGCGGCATTCAGATCAAGTGGGGCGCTATTCCGGATGCGGGCGGCTATGTCGTATATCGCCGTGCATGGAGCAGCACGACCCTCGGCTGGACGTCGTTCGCACGCTGGAACAACACCACCTCCACGTCGTTTACGGACACCAAGGTCTACGCTGGCACGCGGTATCAGTACGGCGTCAAGGCGTATTGCAAGACCGGCACCGACCCGGTCAGCGGCGCATCGGTCGGCGGCGCGATGGATCACTACAACCTCGGTCAGGTCAGCCCGCTGAAGACGACGGTCCGCATCACCACCAGATCGATCACCGGCGTCACGCCCGGCTCCAAGAAGCTCACGGTGACCTGGGGCAAGAGCTCCGTCTTCACCGGCTATCAGGTCCAGGTTTCCACGGATCCGAGCTTCAAGACCGGTAAGGACATCGACAACAAGACCGTCAAGATCGATGAATGGAACGTCGGCAAGACGACGATCTCGAACCTGATCGGCGACAAGATGTACTATATCCGCGTCCGTTCGTACCATGTGTTCGACGGCACGACCTACTACGGCGAATGGTCGACCGTCTGGTCTCAGAAGACAAACAAATAATCCTGTCAACAGCGCGCCGCTCCGGAAACGGAGCGGCACTTTTTTGCCCGCGGGGGGGACTCTTGAGACTGCATGAGATCCGGCGAAAAAACTGCGCCGAAACCGCCGAAAAAACAGCAAATGCCGATTGACTTTTTGACGGTGTTTTGGTACAATAACATTGATGTTGGACATCCTTGAACGGTTGTCCGACAACCAAAGAGAGGTAAGACCGCGTATGAAGGATTATTGGGTATTGCTCGGCGCGTTCGGCAGCGGAAAAAGCGAGCTTGCGCTGAATCTGGCGATCCATGCCGCGAAGAGCGGACCCTGCACGCTGGTCGACCTCGACGTCATCAATCCGTATTTCCGCACCAGCGAACGCGCCGACGTATTGGAACCCGCCGGCGTCGAGCTGATCATGCCCCCGTTTGCCCTTGATAAAATCGAGATCCTTTCGCTTTCCGCCCGCGTATACGCTGCGTTTACGCCGGGAGAGGGAAGCGTTTTTTTCGACGTCGGCGGCGATCACGTCGGCTCGGTCGCGCTGGGGCAGTATAAGCCGCATTTTATGAAGATCCCGAAGGAAAACCTGCACGTCCTGTTCATCGTGAATCCGATGCGTCCGACGGCGGCGGACCTTGAAAGCGCGTACGCGACGCTCGAAAAGATCAAATTCGTTTCACGGCTCGACGTGACGGGCATCGTGAACAACGCGAATCTCGCGGGGGAGACGGACTATACGCATCTCATCGAGGGATACGAGCTTGTGAAAGCGCTTTCGGAGCGCACCGGCATCCCCGTCTGGGGCACTGCGGGCATGCCGGAGGTGCTTGCGGATTTCGACGCGTACGCAAAGGAGCACGGGCTCGACGAACGGTACATCGGCGTCCGGCAGCCGGTCACGGTGTACATGCACCGCAGTTGGGATAAGTTCCTGAAGGAAGGACTTTAAGCATACCAAAACCAAATTCGGAAAGAAAGGAAATGCCATGATCAAAGTAACCATCCACGAAGACGCATGCAAGAGCTGCGGGCTCTGCGTGCGTGCATGTCCCAAAGACGTGCTGGCCATTTCGAAGCACCTCA
>JAEEGH010028063.1_pt1 | contig 11104 bp, 10 predicted proteins | sample 9134181 | NCBI WGS metagenome assembly JAEEGH01 (sample SAMN16246544, study PRJNA631951) | gut metagenome | biome: gut microbiome; feature: rumen; material: DP-attached | host: Bos | place: Iran: Karaj | collected 2018-10
AAGGAAGATTACGTTATCAGCATCAGGACCAGCTGAAACCTTATTTACCTTCTGAGCAATCTTATCGATGAAGTCGATAGGATATGATACACGAGTATTCTCTGTAACGCTCTTATCATCAAAATCAATCTTGCCGTTAGCATCTACTGTTACGTTCTCAAGAAGAGCATTTCTCTTGATTGCGTTGTAGATATCAGGCTCAGACTCTTTATCAAGGCCGATAACCTTAGCATAGCAACCACCTTCAAGGTTGAATACACCGTTGTCATCCCAGCCGTGCTCGTCATCACCGATGAGGAGTCTCTTAGGATCTGTTGAAAGTGTTGTCTTACCTGTTCCTGAAAGACCGAAGAAGATTGCTGTGTGCTTTCCATCCATATCTGTGTTAGCTGAGCAGTGCATAGAAGCGATGCCCTGAAGTGGAAGGAAGTAGTTCTGCATTGAGAAAAGACCCTTCTTCATCTCTCCGCCGTACCAAGTGTTAAGGATAACCTGCTCTTTGCTTGTTACGTTGAAAAGAACTGCTGTCTCAGAGTTAAGTCCGAGTTCCTTATAGTTCTCAACCTTAGCCTTAGAAGCGTTGTAAACAACGAAATCAGGCTTGAAGTTTGCCTGCTCTTCTTCTGTAGGACGGATGAACATGTTCTTTACAAAGTGTGCCTGCCAAGCTACTTCCATGATGAAACGAACAGCAAGACGTGTTCCTTCATTAGCTCCGCAGAAACCATCTACTACATAAAGCTTCTTGTTTGAAAGCTCTTCTACAGCGAGCTTTTTGCAAGCGTCCCAAGCTGCCTGAGATGCTCTGTGGTTATCGTTAGGATATTCCTCAGATGTCCACCATACTGTGTCCTTAGACTTCTCATCTTCTACAATGAACTTATCTTTTGGAGAACGGCCTGTATAAATACCTGTCATTACGTTTACAGCGCCAAGCTCTGTTTCCTGACCCTTGTCAAAGCCCTCAAGGCTAGGATCTGTCTCATCAGCAAAAAGCTGCTCGTATGATGGATTGTAAACGACTTCTTTTACTCCTGTGATGCCATACTGGCTTAAATCGATGTTTGCCATTTTGCTATCCTCTTTTCTTATAATAATTGTTTTTACGGACAAATTAATAAAATAATCTGATAACCCGTAGTTGCACATTGTAAATATCGGAAAATTACGCCCGATACTACTTTTATACTACAAAGTCAAAGTTTTAACAAGTTTTTTAATGCAAAATATCTATAAAATTACTGTAAATAATTGTCAATTTCAAAGCACAATACGGAATGTGGTTTAAGCTTAAACTTCTCGCCATTTAACAGCTCTTTTGCCACATTGGTCCACATCTCTACAGCCGGATATCTCTTCCTTGGAGAAAGACCGATATCCTTGAGCTTTAATTTAACTTTTTTCTCTTCCTCGCTGATGTTGAAAAGAGCAAGATAAAGCTTTCCGTCCTTTGTTACGCTTCTCCATATGACAAAGTCATCTTTTCTCAAGATCTGTCTGGCTTTTCTGCCATTCTTATGCATGTTCATGATTCTCTCGTTAGTGAGAAGGCTGTCGGTAAACTCATCGTTATCCCTAAGCTCTCCGCCAAACATAAGTGGAGATCTGAATATGCACCAAAGTGTCATAAGTATCTTTTGCTCATCGTGTGAGAAGTGGGTATAATGCCCCTTTTCACTGCCTTCCTGATTGCAAACACATACATGTCCTAGCGGGAGCATATCGCAATCCGGCCAGTGGTCCTTGCAGCCAACTCCCTGCCAAGCATAGCATCTTTCAAACATTCCGTAGAGGTGTTCCCATTTATCCCAGAAATCATCTGTCATACGCCACATATTTGCATTTGCTAAAAGAAAATCCTTCTCCTCTACTTTAGCAGGTCCAGGAGACAGGCTGAGAACTATGTCTCTGCCGCAATTTGCTATAGCGTTCTTAATAAGTTCAATTTCAGATAAAACTGCACCCGGAGCCTCAGGAGCATAATTAACTCTTGCTATGTCATCTACTTTTACATAGTCAATGCCCCATTCTGCATACATTTTAAAAATAGAGTTGTAGTACTCCTGCGCACCTTCTGCCTTTGCATCGACACCATACATATCTGTATTCCACATGCAAACGCTTGAATCATGCGCAATATCTCTTGCAGTCGCATCTGTCCCCAAAAGCTTTGTATTTCTGTGAACAGCCTGTCTCGGTACACCTCTCATGATATGTATACCAAACTTAAGGCCCATATCATGGATCTGGTCCGCGATCGGCTTGAATCCTTTACCATCCTTTGCAGACGGGAATCTATTCACTGCAGGAACGAGCCTTGAATACTCATCCATTTCAAGTTCAGTGAATTTATGATACCAGTGAGAATCCGCTGTTGGTTCATACCACTGAATATCGCAGATAACATACTCCCAGCCATAGTCCTTAAGATGCTCGGCCATGTATCTGGCGTTACCCAAAAGCTGCTCCTCATTTACGCTGGCACCATAGCAATCCCAGCTGTTCCACCCCATTGGTGGCCTTTTTGCTACATAATGCTTCTCTCCCATATAACCTCCTGATGCCTGACACTATTATATAATTTTATTTTTTTATCTTACTTCAACAAAGCCTGATAAATATCCCTTTTGCCGACACCCCTGTCAGCTGCTACCTTCTTCATGGCATCCTTATGAGGAACACCCATATCCTCATAATACTTCATGTGATCTTCTATGCTCATTTCCTGCCAGGAAAGACGTTTTTCTTCGTCCTGTTCCTTCAGGCTTTTGCCCTCAATAACCAGAACATATTCGCCTCTCGGCTCATTTTTTTCGTAAAAAGAAATTGCTTCTTCTATTGTAGTCGGTGTAACCTCTTCAAATTTCTTGGTAAGCTCCCTGCAGATTGAAATTCTTCTGTTACCGAGAGTCTCATACAGATCATTTAATGCCGCTTTTAAATGATGAGGCGCCTCATAGACTATCATGGTCCTGGACTCATCCTGCAGATCCTCGAGGATTCTTTTCCTGGATTTCTTGTCATCAGATGAGGGCAAGAAACCTTCAAAGCAGAATCTTCTGGTGCTAAGGCCTGAAAGAGTAAGTGCTGTTATACAAGCTGCAGGTCCAGGCAGCGAAGTTACTGTGATTCCTGCCTTGTGGCATTCTGCCACCAAAACCTCTCCAGGATCTGATATTGCCGGAGTTCCCGCATCCGTGATCAATGCAACATTTGTCCCAGCAAGCATTTTCTCGATTAGCCATTTTGCCTTATCGAATTTATTGTATTCATGATAGCTCGTCATTTCTGTATGTATGTCGAAATGATTGAGCAGTTTTATGCTGTTTCTTGTATCCTCCGCAGCAATCAGATCAACGCTTTTCAGAGTCTCTAAAACTCTGAATGTCATATCATCCAGATTACCTATCGGAGTTGCACATAAAAATAACTTTCCCTGCATTTTATTACCTGTCTAAAAATGTTCAATTATGGTTTATACTTTTTTACCCGGTTAAACCACCTGCATCCACTGTTCAGAAACCATAAATATCATAAATCTCTTTAGTATATTTGTGCTGAGATTCATATATTATAAGCGGTGGCTCGACTGTGATCCTGGATTTTCCGCCGCGGGCACCTTCTATGAGGACCATACTAGGCTCTTTATCTATAAATGGATAAACAAGCCTCATCCTCTTAGGCTCGAGCTTGTACCTGTTCATGACCACCATTATCTCTGCCAGTCTGAAAGGTCTGTGAACCATGTAAAACTTTCCTCCGGGCTTAAGGCACCTGGCTGCTGCCTTTACAACATCCTCAAGGTCGCACAGCACCTCATGCCTTGCTATCGCCTTTGGTCCGTCAGGGTTCTGAAGCCCATGCCCACCGATCATGTAGGGTGGATTACTCGTAACAACGTCAAAAGAGGCAGCTTCGAATAACTCGCCTGCCTCCTTAATGTCTCCCTCGACTATCTTTACTTTTTCTTCCAGGTCATTAAGAATCACACTGCGATTTGCCATTTCGGCGCTTTCAGGCTGTATCTCAAGTCCCACAAGCTCTTTTGCACCAGTCTTGGCTGCCATTAGTATTGGAATAATTCCTGTTCCGGTTCCAAGATCAAGGACTCTTCCTCCATCCGGTGCTGACGCAAACCCAGACAAAAGAACTGCATCCATTCCAAAGCAGAATTTGTCCGGATCCTGAATGATTCTATAACCGTTTCGCTGCAGATCGTCCAGTCTTTCTCCGGGCTTTAGATCAATTGTCCCCAAGTTTTGACTTTCCTTCCTGTTTTTCAATCTTCTCAAGCTTCTCGAGTTCTTTTATCTCCTCATCTTCCTGAGAATTCTTTTTATTATTCTGATTCTTTTTCTTTGGTTTCTTTTTAATAGACTCTATGTCATCAAGCTTGTACTCGTGAACTTCCTTCTCATCATCCACGTCCACAAGAATCTTGATCGTCTGTCTAAGGATATTTACACTTGATACTTCGCCTTCAAGTCCATCCTTCGCCTTACAGATATCACCGATTCCAGGCATCTTTCTGTTAAGCTCTTCGTACACATCCTCTTCGTTCTTAAGGCAGCACATAAGCCTTCCACACACGCCTGATATCTTCGTAGGATTAAGTGATAAGCTCTGTTCCTTGGCCATCTTGATGGAAACTGGAACAAAATCTGACAAATATGAGTGGCAGCAAAGTGGTCTTCCGCAAATACCATAACCGCCGATTATCTTGGTCTCATCTCTTACACCGATCTGTCTGAGTTCAATTCTGGTCTTGAAAACAGCTGCAAGATCCTTTACCAGCTCTCTGAAGTCAATTCGTCCATCTGCAGTAAAGTAGAAAAGAATCTTATTGTTATCAAAAGTATATTCAGCATCGATGAGCTTCATATCAAGATTATGTTTCCTGATCTTTTCAAGACAAACTCTGAATGCCTCTTTTTCTTTTTCCCTGTTGGCCTTCTCCTGCTCATCATCCTTGGTGCTGGCTGTTCTAAGTACAGGCTTTAAAGGCTTTATGACCTCGTCATCCTCAACTTCTCTGGGCTCGCCAACAACTGTTCCATACTCAACGCCACGCGCAGTTTCTACAATTACATGGTCGCCCTTTTTTATCACATATTTTCCTGGTGAAAAGAAATATATCTTTCCGGCCGTTCTAAATCTGACGCCGATTACTCTTGTCATAAATTCTCCTTAACAGCAAGGAGCATCAGCTCCAATGCCAAATCTATATTAACATTCGAATTGATCCTGTTTTTGGCTCTCTCCAAATCATGGATCATCTGATCTATCTGTGTGTAAGAACACTTTTCAGTAACACTTCTAATATACGATATCTTATCAGAGAAAATCAAGTGATCCTCGTTTTCTGTGGCCTTATAGACAAGCATATCTCTGAATAAAAAAATAAGAACATCCAAAAAGTCCTCAAGTGCCCCAGTGTCGATTCCTTTTTTGCTTGTCTTCTCACTTTCTTCATCCGGTGCAAGTATTTCATGGACTCTGTCCATCATATCGTGAATTTCCAAAGCTTTTAACTTGGAAACAAGCTCAATTGTTCCGTTTTTCAGATTATCAAATTTTTCATTTGATGCCAGATCCAGCGCCTTGCCTACATTACCTCTTGCAAAAGAAGCGCACAACATAGCCTTATAATCGACTACGTGACAATTTTCCATAAGATACTTCTTTATGGAATCATCCTTTGCCGGCTTCATCGGCAACACTATGCATCTACTGATTATTGTGGGAAGAAAGGCATTTAAGTTATTGGTAAGAATAATAATAACTATATATGAAGGTGGCTCCTCTAGCGTCTTAAGAAGTGCATTCTGCGCCGCCGGTGTCATCTTCTCGCCTTCTGGAATTATATAAATCTTACGATTACTCTCATATGGTCTGATCACCACATCATCCCTAAGTCCGTGTCTTATATCATCAACACCGATACTGCCCGGTTTCTCATGGGTAAGAGTAATAATATCAGGATGATTACCGCTAAGTGCTTTTATACAGGAAGGACACTCGTTGCAGCTTTCTATCATCCCATTTTTTTCAAGCCTGTGCTCACATAATAGAGCCTTGGCAAAAACTCTTGCTATAAACTCTTTTCCTGAGCCGGTTTCCCCGGATATTATATACGCATGAGATACTTTATCCGTTAAGAGCGCATTCTGCATGTGCTCTTTCATCTGAACTTGATCTATAATATCGGAAAAATCCGCCATCTTTACTCCCTCAGGTAAATATATCCAACAAAAGCCCCTCTATTTGCCCTATCTTGGCAAGAATCCCAATGTTGTCTTTTTCATCCTTAACAAGCTCTCTGGCAAGCTCATCCAGTTCGTCATCCACCTGCCTTATTATTCCATAGACACGGTGCCTTCCCTTTCTATCAAGGAAGTTTTCTCTGGAAAAGACATGGGATCTAGTGACTACTTCATTCAAAAAATCTTTTATCAAAAGTCGATAACGCTGCATATCCTTGATATCATTGCGTTTACCAATCTTTTGTCCCTGCTGGACAATGTCCTGCAACATAAGATTTAGGCGTTCTGCCAGATTTGAATCCTCAAGCTTACTGGTAAGAACAAATTTAAAATCACCAGAAGCTTCCTGAACCTGTTCCTGCGCCTGAACCTGATTTGTCTGCTGAATATTATTTACCCTAATATCCATACTTTGCCCCCGCTGATAAAGCAGTCATAGTTACATTAATATTTTATCCTATTTTCTGAGCAATGTATTCTGTTATTTCACCTATGCATGATTCTATTTTGGCGTTATTGGTAAATCTTTCTGTAATGCCTGCAGACTCTATCTTGTCCTCGCTAAAGTCCTCTTCATCTGCAAGAAAACGCCTGCACATCTCATCATATTTTGGGTGCTCCTGCTTATCCTCGCGAGCCATAGCCCTTCTCAAACGGATTTTGGCTTCAACGTCTATAAGCAAAGGCACCACATTTTCTTTTCCGAAATAATCTCTTATGTAGCAATATGATTCCAATGTACCAATCACAAGGTAGTTTCCATCCTTAAGGTTGATCTGCCCATCATCCACTGTGAAATATCTCCATTCACCATAATGGGTATAATAGGTCCTCTCCTCGATGATCTTGCCCTGTGACTTCAATTCCAGATATTCATTTTCTTTTTTAAAAAAGTACTGAACCCCGTCCTTCTCACCATCTCTCATGGGTCTGGTTGTGTAAGGCACAACTTTATCAAGGCCAAGCTTTTCATTTTTAATAAGCTCCTTGTAGATTGTATCCTTACCCGAGGTGCTCTTTCCCATTAAAAGAAATATCTTTCCCATTAGCTTGATTAAAGCTCCTCTACACGAATCATATTTGTTCTTCCAGGAATTCCAAGTGGTACACCTGCTGTAAGAACAACTTTATCTCCACTCTTTAAGTAGCCTGCATTTTTGGCTGAATTGATTGCTTCTTTAAAGAGCTCATCTGCTGTATCTTCCTGTCTGATATGAAGTGGTGTTACGCCCCACATAAGATTTGCCTGTCTGCAAACTGTAGGATTGATCGTACATGCAATGATCTGGCAATTTGGTTTGTATCTTGAAACCATTCCTGCTGTAAATCCGGACATTGTTACTGTAAGGATAGCATCCGCATTTACCTCTGCTGCAATGTTACATGTTGCATGAGAAATGGCATTTGTAACATCTGAAGGAGCGTAATCTCTTTTACGAAGTCTTCCAACGTAATCAATATCTGCTTCTGTACGCTCTGCGATTCTGGCCATTGTCTTAACAGCCTCTACAGGATAATCACCTGATGCTGTCTCACCAGAAAGCATGATTGCTGTTGTTCCATCGTAAATAGCGTTAGCAACGTCAGTAACCTCAGCACGTGTTGGACGTGGATGATGGATCATTGAATCGAGCATCTGTGTAGCTGTGATAACATATTTACCCTTAGATTCAGCAAGCTTGATCATATCCTTCTGAATTACAGGAACATCTTCAAATGGAACCTCAACACCCATATCTCCACGGGCAACCATGATTCCATCAGCTGTATCAAGAATAGACTCAAGATTCTTGATACCCTGTGTGCTCTCGATCTTTGCAATAATCTTCATTGGGCTGTTTTTAGCCTTTAATACCTCACGAATAGCAAGTACGTCATCTGCAGTTCTTACAAAAGAAGCTGCAACAAAATCAAAGCCCTGCTCGCAACCAAATTCGATATCGCCTCTGTCCTGCTCGCTAAGATAAGGCATTGTAAGCTCAGCGCCTGGTACGTTTACACCCTTTTTATCTGAAACAGGTCCACCATTTACAACTGTGCAGACAATATCTGTCTCTGTAACTTCCTCTACTCTAAGCTCAATAAGACCATCATCGATAAGGATAGTCATTCCCTTGTGGCAGTCATTAGTAAGCTCTTTGTAGGTAATTGCAACTTCAGCCTCAGTTCCCATAATATCACGGGATGTAAGAGTAAACTTCTGTCCTGCTGTCAACTCTACCTTACCTTTTTCAAAATCCTTCAATCTAATCTCAGGACCCTTTGTATCAAGCATAACTGCGATAGGTAATCCAAGCTCTTCTCTGAGTTTCTTTATTCTGTCGTATTTTCTCTTATGTTCCTCGTGAGAACCGTGTGAAAAATTAAAACGGGCTACATTCATTCCTGCAAGCATTATCTCGCGGAGCTTATCTTCACTCTCACTTGCTGGTCCAATTGTACAAATTATTTTTGTCTTACGCATAAAAAACCTTCCTTTTTTTCTATTCCCTGAACGTTAAGCCCTTGATCTAGATATGACTTAACAGTATCAATTATTTCTTCTGTATAAACTTCTCCCGGTGCAATAATAGGTATTCCGGGTGGATACAAGTTTACGAACTCGGCTGCAATCCTGTTTTCGGCATCGCCAAATGAAACAAACTCGCTATCAGCATCCCATGCATCGCAAATATTCATTTTTTGCGGAGGTATAAAAGATATTTTGTGGGAAACTCGATTATCTTTAACAACAGAAAGACCTTTATCTATTTCTGTTAAAGCGTTTATAAAGCGGTTTATTCCATCCTCTTTATCCCAACCTGTAATGATCGCCAAAACAGTATTTTCTCCAGCCATTTCCAACTGAAGTCCATACTCCTCACGAAGTATATCATATAACTGCTCTCCTGTCATTGTGCTATCTTGGACAGAAACTAGTACTTTTGAGGGATCATCTATTACATTTTTGCCAATTACCTTCAAAACCTTGCAATCAGACGTTTCTCTTTGAATCCTATTTCGGAAATTTAATAGATTCTCTATGTAACTGTTACCGTTTTCCTCCATCTCTTTTATACACAGATCTATTGATGACATAAGCACATAAGATGGACTGCTGGACTGATATATCCTCAAAAAGCGCTTTAATCTGGCTCTATCTATGAGGTCCCCTGATACATGGATCAGCGCCGTTTGTGTCATCGATGGTAAAGTCTTGTGCACACTATGTATAACAATATCTGCCCCTTGAGAAACAGCATTTTCAGGGACTGATATATATCCTGCCTCCGCTGATGTTTCATTTGCTTCCTTTTCTTTATTTAACATTTTGTACTGCGTTCTATTAGCACCTAGTCCAAAATGTGCTCCGTGAGCTGCATCCACAATTAATGGGATGCCTCTTCTATGGCATATTTCAGAAATCTTTCGGATATCTGAACATATCCCTTCATACGTAGGAGATGTTATAAAAACTGCTTCAATGGTATCATCTATATTATGCTCAATGTCATCAGCAGAAAAACTATCCGGAATATTCAGCCCCTCAATTTGCTTATACGGAAGATATTTAACATTAAGATTTCTAAGATATACAGCATGATAAAATGATTTATGGCTTCCCCTGGCTGCTAGAATTTTTCCGTTTTTTGAAACGGCTGCTGATATAGCTGCCAAGACACCACTTGTACTGCCATTTACCAGAAAGTATGTCTTATCTGCTCCATAGAGCTTATTGGCCCTCTCTTCGGCCTCTAATATAATTCCTGATTCATCATGAAGATTATCATATCCGTCGATTTCTGTTATATCACAACGAAAAGCACCCTTCATCGGGGTGCTTAGCTCATTCCTTTTATGACCTGGCATATGTAATGGATACATATCACTTTCTGCCAAGTTTATCAGTTCCTGGTAAAGATCAGGCATAGTTAACTCTAATTTTTCCCTTTCGTAGCTTAAGCGTCTCTAATGTGGAAGCATATTTATCTGCCAGGCAAACAATCCATGCTTCTCTGCATCTTGGCGGATTGATAGTAAGCGGCCACATATGCTTTGCAATTATATCTTTTTCTCTCTCTGTAAGTGCGAAATCTCTTGTGGCATTTCTTAAGGCAATACCAGGATGATAGAATCCGTGAAGCTTAGGATGAATGTTTCCTGGTGCATCTGCTATATGCCAATCGTATAGAAAATAGTCATGAAGAAGCGCGCCTCTTACAAGCTCCCTCTCACAGCCATTAATAGACAGTTTTCTATTGAGCTTAATTGCGCACAAAGCAACATGAATGCAATGTTCATAGACAGTTACATTTCCATGCTGGATAAACTCTTTTAGCTTTGCAAACTGTTCAGATCCAAGAACTTCTCCTCCATGCTCCCTGAGGATTGCTCTGTATTCTTCGTCACTTTCAAGCTCATTTAATATTTCAGGATCAAAAGTATCCGGATCATATCCTTTAATGTCCAGAACTTCTTTGATTATTCTTTTATCTTCAGCTGATAATCTCTTCATATACCTCATACCGTTCATTAAAAAATCGATACTACATACATTAACTCGTTTAATATTACCATAATTATCAGTTAAAAGTATAAAAATCATAAAAAAACTCAGTAAACAATTTCAGTCTACTGAGTTAAGTAATTAATAAAAAAGATGCCTAGAGTCGGAATCGAACCAACGACACGAGGATTTTCAGTCCTCTGCTCTACCAACTGAGCTATCTAGGCATAGAGTAGCGGGGACAGGATTTGAACCTATGACCTTCGGGTTATGAGCCCGACGAGCTTCCAGACTGCTCCACCCCGCGTCATTATTTAAAAGCTTTACGCTTATTTGCAATAAAAAAATGGATGGC
>JAEEGH010028064.1_pt1 | contig 11104 bp, 4 predicted proteins | sample 9134181 | NCBI WGS metagenome assembly JAEEGH01 (sample SAMN16246544, study PRJNA631951) | gut metagenome | biome: gut microbiome; feature: rumen; material: DP-attached | host: Bos | place: Iran: Karaj | collected 2018-10
AGGAAGGTGTCATCTTGAAAGGTGACATTCCTATCGGCATCTCGCGCACCAGTGTGGAGGCATGGTCGCAACCTCATCTCTTCAACCTCGATGGACAGGCAGGTGCTCCGCCTGATGACTTCTCTGTGAATGGCCAGAACTGGGGCTTCCCCACGTATAACTGGGACGTGATGGCAGAAGATGGCTACCAATGGTGGTTGCGCCGATTCCAGAAGATGTCCGAATACTTCGATGCTTACCGCATCGACCACGTGTTGGGCTTCTTCCGCATTTGGGAAATCCCGATGCACTCCGTTCATGGTCTGCTGGGACAGTTCTCGCCAGCCATTCCAATGAGTGTCAACGAAATAGAAGGCTACGGAATGCGCTTCAACGCCGAATTGATGACGCGCCCCTACATTGCCGACTGGACACTGGAACGCATTTTCGGCTACCGTGCCGACCTCGTAAAGACCATTTATCTGCAACCACGCACAGACGGACGCTATGACCTGAAGGACGAGTATGCCAGCCAGCGCAAGATTGAGGCGGCCTTTGTCGGCAAGACGGATGAGGACAGCATCGCCCTGCGCGACGGACTTTATGCACTGGCCTCCTGTGTGCTGTTCGTACCAGACAGGAAATATCCCGAAGTTTATCATCCACGCATCTCTGCCCAGCTCGATTTCGCCTACGAGGCACTGCCACAGCACGAGAAAGATGCCTTCAACAACCTCTACAACGACTACTTCTACCGTCGGCATAACCAATTCTGGTACACGGAGGCCATGAAGAAGTTGCCGGTGCTGACGCAATCGACCCGAATGCTGGTGTGTGCCGAAGACCTCGGCATGGTGCCCGACTGTGTGGCATGGGTGATGAACAACCTGAAGATGCTTTCGCTGGAGATTCAGACCATGCCCAAGTCGCCCCAACTGGAATTTGGGCATCTTTGGGAGAATCCTTACCGCTCGGTGGCCACCATCTCCACTCACGACATGTCGCCTTTGCGTCTGTGGTGGGACGAGAATGTGGAACGTGCACAAAACTTCTACAACAACGCGCTCTACAAGGACGGAACAGCTCCCCACCCTGCCCCAGGATGGCTGTGTGAGGAAATCGTGACGGCCCACCTCTTCTGCCCATCGGTGCTGACACTGCTCTCGCTCCAAGACTGGTTGTCGATGGACGAGAACCTGCGTCTGCCCAACCCTGCCGACGAGCGCATCAACATTCCTGCCAACCCACGTCACTATTGGCGTTACCGTATGCACCTGAGCATCGAGCAGCTGTTGGCTGCGACTGAGTTCAACGAGTGCATCCAATCGCTGATAGAAAATTCGGGAAGAGCATAACAGGGCACTATCGTAAAACTTAAAACTATCAAAGCATTGAAGAAAGAAAAGAAGAAATCAAAATACAGTAAACCGAAATTCCTCATCACGTTCACCATCGTGATGGGGCTTTTTGCTGCTGTACGCCATGTTTTTGCCATCAATATTCCGTTGGAAAAACAAGAGACATACACAACGGAGGATGAGTTTTTCGTATATACTGATGAAACGGGGATTGACGACATGGCCGAAGATGGTTGGGCTAATCAGGATGAAAAAGACAATGAAAGTAAGACGGACAGTGTGAAGGAGGAAGAGCCCATCGACTATGAAGCTGGCCCTGACTCGATGCCATTCGACTATTCTCACCACGAAACGGTGGTGAACACGCCTGACGACAACCTTCAAATCGAGCATCCCATCAACGATTCGACAGACGAAAAGAAGGCACACCGAATCAAGGGGGTGTGGAGCTATGCCAAGTGTTTTGACGACATCCAAGACATACAAATTCTGGCTGCGAAAAAGCATGGAATACGCCCTGTGAGGAACAGGACGGAGGCTGAGATACTGGTGAGGAAACACAAACTCGTCAACATCTGTCATTCGCCCTTCTATACGGTGGACGACCTCACTCACTCCATCCCCTATCTGGTACCTCGGGCACAACATCTGCTGAACACTATCAGTCTGAATTTCATCGACTCATGTCAAGTGAAGGGGCTGCCCATCCATTTGCTGATGGTCACGTCTGTGTTGCGCACGACCGACGATGTGTCAAACTTGCAACGCGGCAACAAGAATGCTACGACCAACTCTTGCCACTGTTACGGCACGACGGTAGATATTGCCTACAACCGTTTCATGCCTGTGACGGGAACTTATTATCAAGATGCGGCGCTACTCCGCTGGAACGAACCCATGAAGCAGGTGCTGGCAGAAGTGCTGGATGACTTAAAAAGGCAACGAAAATGTTATGTGAAATATGAGCGGAAACAAGGTTGTTTCCATCTGACTGTCAGATAAGGGTCAAGAAACAAGCTAAGCATACCGACAACTAAAAAAGCGGTTGATGAAGTGAGGTTCACTTTATCAACCGCTTTGCTATCATCTCGACCACATCGACATTGACTGCATTTCCCAATGCCTTGAACTTCTGCACACGAGAAAGTCCCTTATAACTCAATTCCTGCATGGATTGTATGCGTGCTGCTTCATTGTGAGAGATATATCGTCCCCAACGGAAGTCTTCGGGGGTGTATGGATGCCCCTTTTTGTCGAGCGCACCTCCTGGTGGAAACGGCACCCACGGAAGAATGGGTGTGGCAGTGGTACAAAGTGTGATGGTGGGGATGTAGTTGAGGGAACGGATGCGGATGCCCGAAGGACGCAACTGGATGACGTGATGGCGGAAGTCCCAATCTTGATTGGTGCTCCATTCCAACATACGCTGTGTGCGAGGATAAGGTCTGATTTTCTTCAGCCACGGGTCTATCCAGTCTTTGTGACGTTGGTACATCTCCCGATTCTGGCGAATGAGCACTTTCTTAAATTCAGGATAGGTCTCTGCATACTTGGTTTTACGCATATAGAAAGGAAGGTCGGCTACCAACTCTTCCATGGTGTCACCTTCTAAAAGCTTGCCGTATGCACCACGATGACCACGCAAACGTTCGATAGGTTGGAAGGCGGGTGGTGTGTCCTCAAACTCGTAGTCGGCACCAAACTCCATCGTGAAAATACAATGGGAAGGCATATAGCCATCCCGTTTGGTCACATTATAGACGAACTCTTGCCAAGCATCGAAAACAGGATGAAGTCCACGACGCACAGGTTGAACGGCATCGTTGTCAGTAACATCAACAATGGTTCGAACATCACTGATGAGACTTTCGTCAGGTTGAGGGAAATGGAACTTACGCATCCCACTAAAGCCCAGTTCATCACGGAGCATACCGACGATGTAGAAACGTGGACGATGTTGAGGAATACCAAATTCATGAGGGGAGAACACACGGCCATCGATGTCATATCCTAAAGCATCCAACTTTTGCTGAATGACAGACCATGTGCGCCCTCCATCGTGCCCAGGCAAAGCAGAAACATTCTCAAGGAAGATGTATTTGGGGTGATGATGGTGCAGAACACGGCAGATTTCGTCGAACAAGTTGCCACGTCCTAATTCGTCGTCGAAGCCTTGCTTTTTTCCGGAGAAAGAAAAGGGCTGGCAAGGGAATCCGCCACAAAGAATCTCATGTTCGGGAATGTCTTCGACCCGTATTTGTGTAATGTCTCCCAGGATAGGCACATCTGGATAGTTCAATTTATATAACTTCTGCAACTTGGGCTTGATTTCGGAAGCGAAGACACACTCGTGCCCTAAACGAGACAGGGCAAGATGGAAGCCCCCAAGACCTGCAAACAAATCAACGAATCTCATCTTCTTGAAGCAAACAATAATCCAACATAGGTCAAAAGACCATTAAATATCAGCATTTCATAACCAAACTTATACCCTGTCCTGTGCAGAACCAGTGCATCGATGGTATAACACACGAGAGGCGAGGCGATGGCAATATAAGGCACCAAAGACTCGCGTGGTTTTCTGTTCGTGAACAGGGCAAAGGCAAACAATCCGAGCAGAGGCCCGTAAGTGTATGAAACCAATGTATAAATCAAATCCATTACGCTGCCCGAACCGATGGCATCGAACGCTATCGTGAAAAGAACCAATGCAACGAACATACACAAATGCACGAACTTCCGAGTCCACTCATCGTTCTCTTTTCCAAGAATATCGATGCAGAAACTTGTGGTAAGGGCAGTCATGGCTGAATCGGCTGAAGAGAAGGCACTGGCGATAACACCAATCGTAAAAAAGACCAAACACGACACGCCCAATGTACCATCCAGCACAATCGTTGAGAGAAGTGCATCGCCCTTTTCTGGGAGAGGTAATCCAAGCTTCTGATAAAGAAGAAGAAGGAGGACACCGAGGGACAGAAAAAGGAAATTGACGGGTACGAAAAGGACTCCGTATGAACACATATCTTTTTGGGCAGAACGTAAGTTCTTGCATGTAAGGTTCTTCTGCATCATGTCCTGATCCAACCCCGTCATCACGATGACCACAAAGATACCCGATAGAAATTGCTTCCAGAAATTCTGTTTCGAAACCCAATCGTCCCATTCGAACATACGCGAACGGGGGTCGTTCCATACGGTTGTCATCGCTTCAGAAAAAGTCAGTCCCAGCATATCGGAGACCCTCAACAAAATCAGAACAAGGGCGACTATCAAGCAGAGTGTCTGCAAAGCATCCGTCCAAACTAGCGCACGAATGCCGCTTCGCCGAGTGTAAAGCCATATCAAAAACAATGTGATGACAACCGTCGCTACGTAGGGAATATCAAGAAGATGGGACAGACACAGCTGCAAGATCTGGCAGACGATATAAAACTTAGCAGCGGCACCCAACAACTTGCTGATAATAAAAAAAGAGGCTCCCGTCTTATAACTCGTTGTTCCAAACCTGTGATGGAGATAGGTATAAATAGATGTCAGTCGATACCTATAATATAAAGGAAGAAGAACGAAAGCGACAATCAGATAACCGACAATAAAGCCCAAGCACATCTGCATGTAGGTCATGTCAATACCCATCACCCACCCTGGCACTCCAATAAAGGTAAGCCCAGAAATACTGGCACCTATCATGCCAAAGGCGACAAGCGGCCATGGCGACTGCCTGTTACCCCTAAAAAAAGCGTCATTGCCGCCCCTTCTTCCCATCAGGAAAGAAACGAGCAGCAAGACACCTAAGTATAATATAATCGTCAAAAGAACAAGCATCGGCGTTTATGCTGATGATCCTGGTCTATTGATTCTCGCATCAGCAAAGAGGGAGAACTTGGAGCCTATTCCAAGTTTGCTTTCCACGACAAAGCTTAATCCCATGCCATCCGCCATTTTCTTTGCCACATGGAGACCAAGACCCAAGCCTGGGATGAAATCGTTGGCTTTCCAGAAAAGGTCGAACACTTTCTCACGCTCATCCTTCGTCATGCCACATCCTGTATCCTCAACAAAGAATTCCACCTTGTCATCATTCAGATGGTAAGATACACCGAAAGTGATGAAGCCTGTCTTAGTGAACTTAGCTGCATTACTAAGCATCTGATTAACAAGATATTTAAGACGAACACGGTCATTATGCACCACAATGTCTGGGTGAACAGCCCAAATATTCAGCTTAACGCCTTCAGGAAGGATATCTTCCCATTCTCCCACTAACTCATTAATCAAGTCTATCGGATTAAAGTCGTCATACACATATTGTATTCGGCCACTCTCTATACGTGAGAACATCAAAATGTCCTCAATCATCGTGGTCAGCGTTCCATTGTTTGCCTTGATTATCTTCGCATACTCAGCCAATTCTGCTTCAGAGAAAGACTCTGGTGGCATCTCCACCATTACATCGCAGAAACCTACCACAGCATTCAGCGGAGTGCGTATTTCGTGGCTAACCGTCGTCAAAAAATTCTCTTTCTGTCGAGCCTCTTCCGCCAGCTGCAATGACTTCTTCAAGTCGGCCTCATAACGCTTTACTTCATCAATATTGACAAGGATGCCATCCACACGTTTCTGGCGATCTTTATCGAACGCCACGATGAAGCGAAGCTGCCACCAATGATATTGGCCGTTGTTCTCCACATCGGCATATATATTATAATTATGAGTACCTTCTACGTCGATAGCTTGCAGCATCAGCGGAACCTCACTTGTGCATTCAGGGTTAATCTGGGAGATGACATCTTTCACCTTCTCCTCACTACGAATCGCATAGCTGTCCGCTCCATTCAAGGCAAGCTGTCGCATCTCTGACCTATGCTTCACTTTATCCAAAAGCATCTGCATATTGCGGTCACGCCAAGCCTGCACAATCAACAATATAGAGAAAATGGCACCAATGAACACCAACGCAATAACCACCCACGTTCCATACACGACAATCGGCATCGTCTCTTCCATCGGTGCGCCCACAATGATGAAACGGTCTTTATAATCATCATAGTCGAGACCTAAAGCCTCCATTGCCTGATAATCCATATAGTACTTCTTTTCATGGGTCATACCCACGAAAGACGCAACGTCTTCACCATTCATTATCGCAATGGCGACACGAGCAAGGTCAACTCCTACTGTATGATAATCAGCAAAATATCCACACAAGTATCGCCCCATACCATCAGCAAAACCAGCTTTCACGGCTGTGAACTGAGGTTTGCCCGTCTTATCGGCAATAATGGAACTATATATGTCTCTCTTGACTGCCAATGTAGGATACAACCATGAATGAACGAAAACGCTTCTCAGATTCCCGTATCCAGCATCTCTTCCAAAATTCGTAACGGCATTCTTTTCTGGTGACTCTACCGAATAAGTCAACACCACCACACTATCTTTCCAAATGGTAGAGAACTTTTCGTCACGTATGTCTTCAAGATGAAAATCAGAATTATCAATGTACGGAGGACGTGCTATCGCTTGACGCAATTCGTTACGTATCAGTGAATCTTGCAGAAAATAATCCAATTCTATCTCCACACAATTCTTTCCACTCATCTCAACGGCCAAATTGATATTCGTACAATAATCCGTAGGGTCGCCAATCGACACAATATTCTTATATTTTCTCATCAACGTCCATTCAGGATGATGCAGAGAACCCATGACTATAGGCACAGAATCAAGATGATTGGCAATACCGTTGATTCTCCATTCAAGAAGGTCGTGTGCAGCACGGTCACCCTCTGTCAGCACAACGTCTGGCGTCCAACCTTTCTTCGCCATGGAATCCATAAAAGCGATATAGGCACCAGATGTGTCTTCCAAAGGGTTTTCTTTGTTCAAGAACATCGACTTAATATCGGCATGAATACCTTTTTTCCTGAACTCTTGATAAATGTCGTCGTCAAACGCCCTATACGCTGAATATTCCTTCCGATAGCTATGAATCAGTAGCACCTTAGCGGTCTTCGTTGTTTTACGATACTCAGGAGAACAAGAGGAAGGCAACAAAAGTCCCACACCCATCGAGAGTATCAGCAAGAAACACTGCACAAATTTCGTCAGACGGAAGAAGAACTTGCTACCATGACCATATTCACTCTCCACACCAATCGTTCCACCTTGTTTTTCTATAATGGTTTTACTGATGTTCAACCCAAGTCCAGTACCACGATCCGTTTCATTCACTTTCTTGTAGCGTTCAAACAGCATAGCCTGTTTTTCTGGTGCCACACCTATACCCGTATCTTTCACATAAACCTCTATCTGGTCTGACTCGTCTTCCATATACTTCCAACCCAGCGTAATACTACCTTCTGTCGTAAACTTAAACGCATTACTCAAGAAATTGTTCACCACTTGCTTGGTACGTGTGATGTCGATATTGACGGTGGTATCAGGTTCAGCCATCTCCAAAATGAACTTGAGGTGAGTTGGAGCAATAATACGGTTGGTGTTGTAACATTCATTGACCAATTTATGCACAGATACAGGTTTCTGAACGATTTCGAGGTCGCCGGTATCTGATTGGGTCTTCTCTACAACACTATCTATCATCTTCAATATCATATCTGTATTCTGATGGATAATCTCACCATACTGTTCACGCTCACCTGGTTCAAACACCATTCCAGGCATCGTCAGCAATGAAGAGAAACCTGTCACAGCACCCAGAGGCGTGCGGAGGTCGTGACTGATGTTAGCCAAGAAATTCTCTTTCAGGGCAACCTGTTCCGACATGATACGTGCCTGTTCCAACTGCTCCTCGGTTTCCTTTTTCTTATCAATATTCATCAACAAGCCATAAATATCCCCCAACCGAGCCGTTTCTGCCGTAGCTGTGTACATGACCTCTGTCCAATGCCAATGCTTACCGCCATCGGGGGTCAGGCGTACACGCACGGTCTTTTTCCCACGTTGATGAGGGAAATTCATTAAGAAATTGAAAGAAGGCAAACTGTCTGGATGAACAACCGCTCTTATCTCTTCCACTGTCATTCGATTATTCTTTAAGCCAAAGAATTTGGCGAAATCCTCACTGAACGAGAATGCGCCATCATGGAAATGCCACAACGTGTCACGAGAATTGGAAAACATCAAGTCATACACTTTTTCTTCATATTTCAGTTCTTCCACCGCATTCTGCTGTTCTTGCTTCTTCCAATACGACAAGAATTTCACGATAAGGAATATCAAGATGCTTACAATCAAAAGGATTCCGCCTAATCTGAGACTAAAAAGCAGAGGATGCTCCAAATAAAATGGCACATTGACAATATTAAACTGAGAGCTATATACTTCATAAGGCATGGGGAACGGCATTTTTTCCACAGCCCTCCAATCCATATAATAGTTGTTAGCATGAACGCTAATGGGCAAAGACTTCGGCTTTTCTCCTTTTAGAATACGGGCTGCATACTCCACCTGGTCATCCACTTGAATGTCAGTTCCCGTGAAATAGCCACATAAGAACAAAGGAGCCCGTGGGAAATTAAACATTTCGCGAATACAAGTGAATTGTGGCACCCCCGACTGAACGATGAGGGTTCCACTGTAGATATCACTTTTCACCTGTAAGTGCCACATGTCTTTTGCATTTTGAATGAAGTACCGTGTGATTTGCTTCCCCACAGAATCGGAAGCCCCAATAGGATGATTCCTGTATGGTTGTGCAAACGACACAAAATTCACAATCATCTTACCAGGATATTGTTTCTTTAGATAGCTGTCATCCAAGGTATCCAAAACAAAATCACCATTATTGATAAAGCGAGTAGAATCTCTCAAGAACACATCCAAATGGCGATACAACCTGTAGTCAATACTATCGTAATCCAATTCGATTGTCGCCATAGAACTTTTCGTGATTTTCAATATTAACTCCATATTCCTCCCCAAATCGATGCGACTTTCAAAACCTGTCATCATTGGGAATCGAGCAAGTGAGTCACGTAACAATGCATTCACACCTGCAAAAACGACTGGCGTGTTCTGGAAAATAGAGTCCCCCTCGTGATGGCTTAACACCCATTCCACGATAGGGTCATCGTTGAGCAATATCACATCAGGATTCCACGCACGAATCGAATCCGCATAACGCGGCCAATCCCATTCCGTAAAAATGTTATCAGGACGACGCACCATCCTGGCATAAATATGGTGAATATTCACTTTTGTACCACGCTCTTCAAAGGCTTTTTCCATGCGCTCAGAGAAAAACTCGTTTTCCTCACCCACACTATCCCATGAATGAATAACTACCACATTGTAACGCGGTCCCACGTTTGTTCTGTGTACTTCACCACACGAAACGACCAACATGATTCCTGCCATCGCCAGCAGCGGAAACAATTTGGATATTTTACTTGCAAAAAGTTTCATGACCATCAATTTAGAACTGAATTTTCAGCTTTTATCATTAATAACACGCTACAAAGATATTAAAAATCCATATATAAACCAATAAAACACTATTTTTTTTACTATGTGGAGCTTTTTTTTATAGATTTTCGTTCATATTTGCTCCATTTTGACAAAGTTAAAGTCATTTTCATGCAGCAAAGTAAAACGGCACAAAGAAAGAAACATTTCAATACATAACGAGCAACATTTCAGGGATTAAGGAAACTTTTTATACCAAAAACAGAAACAAAAGCACACCGCAAGGAATTCATACGAATCAAAAGTGAGGAACATCTCGTTATTCTCAAACCTCTGTTGGAGGTATCTGCGGAGGCAGATTGTCGCGACGGGCTGAAATATGTGGAGACATAATCTCCACACCAGCCCCATGGAAGTGGTCAAGGATGTTCTGATGAAGAGTAGAATAAACAACAGGAAGCGTCTTAGAACGTTCGGTATATCCATTGATTTCGTACTCCACGTAGAAATCGTCAAGGGCTGTGACACGCACGTAAGGTTTTGGATGCTTCTTGATACCATCTGTCGCATCTGCCGCCTCCAACAACAAACGTTCTATCTTCTTCCAAGGTTCATCGTAGCCAATCGTAATTTTTGTATGCACAATAATGCCAAACCGATGAGCAGACGAGGTAAAGTTAGACGTCTGAGCACCGAGCAGGTTAGAGTTAGGGATGGTGACCAGTTCATTCTTTCGTGTCCGAATCCGCGTTACCAGCATCGTCTTTTCCACCACCTCACCTTCGGTGTCGCCAAAACGAACAAAATCGCCAATATGAAACGGGCGCATATAAGTCATCACCAATCCAGCCATCACGTTACCCACTATTGACGTGGAACCCAACGAAACAATCACACCAATAAACACCGAAACTCCCTGAAAAATACTGGAGTCAGAACTGGGCAACAACGGCCATATCATCACGATCATGAACGAATAGAACAACACCCGCAAAATCGTGTAGGTGGGCATCGCCCAATCCGCATAAAAACCATTGATTTTCAGTTTTCCGCTGGCTATTTCATTGGCAAAATACCGCACACCCTTCAGTAGATAGCGGAAGCATAAAATAATGACAACAATCTTGAAAAGGGTCGGCAAATAGTCAATGACAGAGCTGAAAATGTCCCTTACAGGATGCCAAATATAGCCAAAGATGGCGTATGTAAATGTTTTTGTCTCAGGGAACACAGAAAAGAGTAACGGGATGGTCACAAGCAACTGAAGCAGAATGACAAACAAACGCAACAAATTAAAAGCCACAATAATGGCAATGCCAAGACGATGCTGGTCAAGC
>JAEEGH010028065.1_pt1 | contig 11104 bp, 9 predicted proteins | sample 9134181 | NCBI WGS metagenome assembly JAEEGH01 (sample SAMN16246544, study PRJNA631951) | gut metagenome | biome: gut microbiome; feature: rumen; material: DP-attached | host: Bos | place: Iran: Karaj | collected 2018-10
AGGCTCTCGGGCGTAATCTGCTCGGTGTAGGCATAGCCGGTCTTTTCACCCACGATGACGCGCACGCCAGCGCCGAAGTCGATGTTCTGCGAAGCGCGGTTTTCGCCCGTCGGAATGAGGGTGACTTGGGTGGCCGAGCTGTGTTCGAGGTAGATATCCACGTAGTCGGCCCCGAGGCTCATGCCTTCATTGAGAACTTTTTGAAGATCTGCTTCCGCGATCTGGAAGTATTGCATAGTTTTTCAAGTTTGTCATAATCAAGTTTCAGGTCGCGCACGAGGATGTGCTGTCCGGCCTCTTTGCCTGCGGTGCGCATCTCGACGATGGCCTGCCACTCGCGGTCGAAGATTTTAGTGTAGTCGAAGCGGAAGTCGCTGCTGCCGTGCAGGTCGGCATCCTCGAACAGCTGTCCGATGGTATATTCGCCCACAGGCTTGCCCGGCGTCCAGATGTGTTCTTGGCCGATGCCGTTGCTGTCAATCGTCTCGTTGATGACCTCCACGTCGCGCAGGTGGCTGATGATGTTAGCCGACAGCTTCGACGGCAGATGCAGGATGACCGAAATCTCCTCGGCCGTAAACTTGCGGTTGGGGAACTCGCTGTAAATCAGACCGCTCACCACAACGCAAAGGAAGTCGTAGTAGCGCCGTGAGATGTTCTGCGTGTCCTTCTCAAACTCGAAGTTGCGCATATTCTGCGCCGCGAACGACAGTTCCGCCCCGTATAGGCAAATCACCCACGACATCTGCAACCACAGGAGCAGCAGCGGCAGTGCCGCGAACGAACCGTAGATGGCGCTGTATTTCGACACCCAGATCTGTCCGTTCAGGTAGATGTTCTGGAAGATGATGAAGCCCACACCGGCCACCGCGCCCGCAATCAGCGCATTGGTGAACTTCACCTTGGCATTCGGGATGACGATGTAGATGAATGTGAATACAATGATAATCAGCAGGATAGGAATCCACTTGAAGACCCATCGCAGCGTGTCGGACAGGAATCCCTCCAGATATTCGCTGTTCACAATCGTGTGGGACGCAATCTGTAGGCCGCACACCAGAAAAATCAGGATAGGGATGACAATCATGATGCTCAGATAGTCGGTCACCTTGCGCACCGTGCTGCGACCCTCCTTCTGCTGCCAAATCTGGTTGAAGACCGCCTCGATGTTGCCAATCAGGCTGTAGATGACCCAGAGCAGCATCACAATACCGATGCCCATGATGACACCCGTCTTGGAGTGCTCCAGATAGCTGTTGGCGAACGAGAAGATGTAGTGTATCGTCCCATCGTTCGTTGCGGCTGTGCCATTGGCCAATGTCTGTTCAAGCGCGTCCTGCACGTTGAAGCCCTTGGCTATGCCCAGAATCAACGCGAAAAGCGGCACGATGGAGAGCAGGGTGTAGTAGGTCAGGGCCGATGCCTTTTCCATCATGCGGTCGCTCACGAAAAATCGCACGCTCAGGAACAGCGCCTTCACCACGCTGATGAGGTAGCGCAGTGTGCCCGACACGTTGTCGGCCGTCATCCGCCACACGTCGTAGGTGAGGAAGCGGACAGCCAGTTTGAATAAGGTAATGGGATTTCGTGCCATAATATGCGACCCCCTTCCGACCTCCCCGAGGGGAGGGGCTTTTTCCGGGGTAATTTTGTTTTAAAATTATTTTCCGATTTGTAACACCAACTCCCTCCCTCGGGAGGGTTGGGGTGGGTTTTACTTTTCCATCTCGATTCTTGTCTGGCCGATGAGTTTGCCGTCGGCATAGACTTCAAAAGTGTATTTGCCAGGGTCGAGTGTCTCGTTGCGCGTCCAGAACATCGTTACGGAGTGTTCGTCGCCGGTATATTCGATGTTCTTGCGCATCGAGAAGCCGATTTGCGCACCGTCGTAGTCGAATGTGCCCGACTTGGCATTGGTCAGAAGCTCCTCGTTCGGCTTCAGGATGCGCACGTAGATTGTCTTCTCGCCGGTTTCGGCAGTGACATTGGCCCCGACTATAAAATCGACCACAAACTGCGTCGTCGATTTGAGCGATGAGGTCTTTTTTCCGCGTTTGTTGTGAGCCTCGGCCTTGAGGTTTGTGGCCGACAGGTGCGATGCAATGTCCACTATTTCAGACAATTGCTTGTTCTCCTGCTTGAGGTTGGCGTTGGCATTGTTCACCTTGGTCATCTGTTGGCGCACCTCCTTGTTTTCGGCCATCAGCTGCTCGTTGATGGTGTTGAGGCTGTCCACCTGAGCCACGTAGTAGCGCAACACGCTGCGCACGGTGGCCAGTTCCTTCTTGAGCGATGCAATCTTGCGGGCATCCTCGGCCTTGGTCTGCTTCAGTTCCTCGACCAGACGCTGGATCTTGATGCGTTGGTCCTCGAGTTTCTGCTCCAGCGAGTCGTTGTTGATTTCGAGCCTGTAGCCCTCATATTGGATGGCCAGTTGGGTATATTCGTCGGCCAATTGCTCTTTCTCCAGAGCGTATTGTTCGGATAGGAAATTGACGGTGTCTGTCTGGTGCCACAGGGCGATGCCCAAACCGATGACTGCGGCCACCAAAACGCCGCCCACGGTGCTTAAAACGATAGTTGTCCTTTTGTTCATATTCCATTGATTTGGCCGCGAAGATACACATTTTAAACGAAAAAACCATCAAATCATCTTCAAAAATTGTTTTATAAACAAATATTTCCGTTTTTGTTTGGAAATAACTTGAAATCTCCGTACCTTTGCCCCTACAAAACATACTGTTTTTATGCTGAAAAAATCGCTTATTATTGCGGCCAATCTCATTTTAATGCTACTGATTGTGTTGGGCGTCACATTGTTGTGGCTGCCCAATTGGTTGAATGACCGGACAGGCCACGGTGTACGCGTCGTCGTGCCGGCTGTCATTGGCCAAACCGCCGAAGAGGCCGTCGAGAGCCTTGAGTCGGCAGGATTGCGGCCCATGGTCATCGACACCATCTACAGCAACGACGGCCGACAGCCCGGCGAGGTCATCGACCAGCTGCCCGAGGGCAACCTCCCCGTCAAGCCCGGCCGCATCGTCTATCTTACCATCAATGCCTACGACGTGCGCCAGGTCATCTTCCCCGACGTCACCCAGTGGTCCACCCGTCAGGCCCAGTCGCACTTGCGCGAGTTGGGTTTTGTGGCCGATAGCGTTGTCTATGAATCCTACGAGTTCGATGACCTCGTGCTCAGTGTTACGCAGGGCCGCCGTCCGATGAAGATCGGCGAAAGCTATCCCATCATGACCAAGGTCATCCTCCATGTGGGCAGCACGACCATCGACGTCAATGCGCAGCACGACGATGCCGAAAACCTCTTCAAGTGATTTATGGCCGACGAACTTTTCGAACATTTCCGTTTTGTGGCCGATAAGGGGCAGGGCCTCGTCCGTGTGGACAAGTTTCTGGTGGACCGCATCGTCGGCACGTCGCGCAACCGTATCCAGCGTGCAGCCGAGGGCGGTTTCATTCTGGTGAACGGCCGGCCGGAGAAGGTCAGCTACAAGGTGAAGCCGCTCGATGTCGTGCAGGTGATGATGGACCGTCCGCGCCATTCGACCGAAATCGTGCCCGAGGATATCCCATTGGACATAATCTACGAAGACGAAGACCTGCTCGTGGTCAACAAGCCGGCCGGAATGGTCGTCCACCCGGGTCACGGCAACTACACCGGCACATTGGTCAACGCCCTGGCACACCACCTCCTGAGCGAGGGCATCGAAATGGATCTCGGGGCATCGGCCAACGACACGGACGACGATGGCGAAGAGGCATCGGACACCCCCTCGTTCCAGCAACGCTGCGGCCTCGTGCACCGCATCGACACGGAGACGTCGGGCCTGCTCGTCATCGCCAAGAATGAGGAAGCGGGCACGAGCCTGAGCCGCCAGTTCTTCCACAAGACGACGCGCCGCCTCTACACCGCACTCGTCTGGGGGCACGTCGAGGCCGATGAAGGGGTCATCGAGGGCAACATTGGCCGTAATAAGCGCGACCGCATCCTGATGGATTTCTATCCCGCCGGAAGCGACGAGGGCAAGCCGGCCGTGACGCACTACCGCGTGCTGCAGCGCCTGGGCTACGTGACTCTGGTGGAGTGTCGGCTGGAGACGGGGCGCACGCATCAGATCCGCGTCCACATGAAGCACATCGGCCACACGCTCTTCAACGACAAGACCTACGGCGGCGATCAGATTCTGAAGGGTACGACCTTCAGCCGCTACACGCAGTTCGTCAAGCGGTGCTTCGAGGTCTGTCCGCGACAGGCACTGCACGCACGGACACTCGGTTTCTGCCATCCGCGCACGGGCGAGGAGATGGACTTTGAGGCTCCGCTGCCACCCGACATGACCCAATTGGTTGAACTTTGGAACGATTATATTTCACACAGAGAATGAAAAAGAAAATTGCAATTGTGGCAGGCGGCGATTCGTCGGAACACGTCGTTTCGCTGCGCAGCGCCCAGGGTATCTGGAGCTTTCTGAACCACGACAAATATGACGTCGCAATCATCGTAATGAAAGGCCGCGACTGGCACATGGTCGATTACGACGGCACAAACTACCACACGGACCGCACCTGGCCGGTCAACTTGAACGATTTTTCGGTCGATAAGGACGGCCAACGCCTCACGTTCGACTTCGCCTATATCATCATCCACGGCACGCCCGGCGAGAACGGCCTCGTGCAGGGCTATTTCGACCTCATCGGTATGCCATACAGCTGTTGTGGTGTATTGGCCGCAGCCCTGACCTGCTCGAAGTATTTCTGCAACAAGTATCTGAGCACGATGGGAATACCCGTGGCCAAGAGCATCCTGCTGCAAAAGGACGAAGAGATCGAAACCCGCGTAGCGGTGGAGCAACTCGGATTGCCGATGTTCGTCAAGCCCAATTCGGGCGGTTCAAGCTATGCTACGACGAAGGTCAAGACGGCCGACCAGCTGCAGAAGGCCATCGCCGATGCAAAGGCCGAATCGACCGGCGAGGTCATCATCGAGAGCTTCATGCAGGGCACCGAAATCACCTGCGGATGCTACACTTCACGCGACGGCCTGCGCGCCCTGCCCATCACTGAGGTCTGCCCGAAGGACGAGTTTTTCGACCTCGATGCCAAATACAACGGCGCGGTCGAGGAAATCACTCCGGCACGCATCTCGCCTGAACTCACGGCTCAGGTGCAGGAGACCACGAAGCGCATCTACCGCTACGTGGGAGCGAAGGGCATCATCCGTGTCGATTACATCATCATCGACGGCGTTCCGCACCTGCTCGAAGTGAACACCACGCCGGGCATGACTGCCACCTCGTTCATCCCGCAGGAGGTCCGCGCCGCCGGATTGGACATCGCCGATGTGATGGACGATGTGATCAACGCATCAATGCGTTGATTCAAATTACGAATTACGAATTACAAATTACGCGATGGCAGGTGGGTTGGACACGACACAAAGAATCCGTGAAAATCCGTTGAATCCGCGTCATCAGCGTTCTAAAATTTGATTCATTATGGAAAACAACCATCCAGAATTTGAAGAGATCAGAGCCTTCTACGACGAGGACGTGCCGGAAAAACTCTGGCCGTTGGTCGATGAGCCAGCCATCGAACCCTTCGTCAAGGCTGCCATGCCCGATCTGAACATGGAACAGTTCCGCAAGCAGATCAAGTCGTTGCATACAATCAAGGAATTCCAATCGCAGGTTGTGGCCAAGATGGTGCTCGGCATCGCCCAAAAGACGACCGACCGTCTGGAACTGAAAGGCTTGGACAACCTGACGCCCGGACGTGCGTCATTGTTCGTCACCAACCACCGCGACATCGTGCTCGATTCGGCATTCCTCAACTCGCTGTTGAGCGTCAACGGCAAGGAGACGGCCGAGATTGCCATTGGCGACAATCTTTTTGCCTATCCATGGATCAAGGATCTGGTGCGCCTGAACCGCTCGTTCGTCGTGATGCGCAGCGTGCCTGTGCGTCAGATGCTTGAAGTGTCGAAACGCCTCTCCAGCTATATCCACTACACGATTCAGGAGAAGAAGGTCTCGGTATGGATTGCCCAGCGAGAGGGCAGGAGCAAGGACAGCAGCGACAAGACGCAGGCATCGGTCATTAAGATGCTCGCCATGGGCGGCGAGAGCCGTGACCTCATCCAGAACATCCGTTCGCTGAACGTGCAGCCCGTGGCCTTGAGCTACGAATACGACCCGTGCGACTACCTTAAGGCGCAGGAATTCCAGCTGAAACGCGACAATCCGGATTGGAAGAAGTCGAAGGAGGACGATGTGCTGAGCATGGTGACCGGCATCCAAGGCTACAAAGGTCGCGTAGTGTTCACCATCTGCCCGGAAATCAACGGCACGTTCGATACCTATCCGTGGATTGACGACCGCAACGCGCAGGTGAACTGCGTGTGCGAGACCATCGACCACGCGCTGCATTCGCACATGGTGCTCTATCCGGTCAACTACGTGGCCTACAACCTCCGTTTCGGCACCGACAAGTATGCCGACCGCTACTCGAAGGACGAGGAGGATAAAGTACTGTCGTATCTGAACGGCCAATTGGCCAAAATCCAGATTCCGAACCGCGACGAGGATTTCCTCTGGAACTGCCTCCTCACGATGTACAGCAATCCGGTGGTCAACTACGAGAATGTGAAGTTCTGAGAGGCAGACCCCCTCCCGTCCTCCCCGAGGGGGAGGGGACTATCTCCCTATCTTTAACCATTAAAATAAATCCTCTCTCGCTCCTATGTTAGCGGGGATAATTCCTCCCCCTCGGGGAGTTAGAGGGGGGTCTACCTTTTTATCTATGGACGAAAAAATTGTAAACCAACTGATTGACGAGCTCATCAAGCTCTCATTCGCCGAAGATATTGGCGACGGCGATCACACCACCCTCTCGTGCATCCCAGCCGATGCCATCGGCAAACAGAAACTTCTGGTCAAGGAGGAGGGAATCCTGGCCGGCGTTGACATCGCCCGTCGCGTGTTCAAGGCATTCGACCCCGAACTCCAGATGGAGGTCTTCATTGAGGACGGCGCACACGTCAAGCCTGGCGACATCGCTTTCATCGTGACCGGCAAGGAGCAGAGCCTCCTGCAGACCGAACGTCTTATGCTCAACATCATGCAGCGTATGTCGGGCATCGCCACTATGACGGCCAAGTACGTCAAGGCATTGGAGGGCACGAAGACCCGCGTATTGGACACCCGCAAGACCACACCTGGTATGCGCATCCTCGAGAAGATGGCAGTCAAAATTGGTGGCGGTTGCAATCACCGCATTGGCCTCTTCGACATGATTTTGCTCAAGGACAACCACGTTGATTTCGCCGGTGGCATCCATAACGCCATCCAGCGTGCCAAGGACTATTGCAAGGCCAAGGGCAAGAACCTGAAGATTGAGGTTGAGGTGCGCAACTTCGACGAACTCAATCAGGCTTTGGCCGAGGGTGTTGACCGCATCATGTTTGACAACTTCACGCCCGAAGATACCCGCAAGGCTGTCGAAATCGTTGGCGGACGTTGCGAAACCGAGTCATCTGGCGGCATCACCTATGACACCATGCTGCCATACGCTCAGGCAGGTGTCGATTTCATCTCGTTCGGCGCATTGACCCACAGCGTGAAGGGGCTCGACCTCAGCTTCAAGGCTGTGAAGTAAGCCCACAGGCTTCTTCTTTTGGAACAACAAAAACGACCTCCACCAATGTCCCACTTGCGGTACTTGGTGGAGGTTGATCTTTATATGTTGGATATCAATGTGTTATTTGCTGTGTGTGGCTTAAAAATCCACTTATTCCGTTTTTCCTGACTCATTTTTACCCACTTATTCCATTTTTTAGAAGGGTAAAATGGCTACTTGTTCCGTTTTAAAAGGTCTGTTTTTACCCACTTATTCCGTTTTTAAGAGGTGTAAAATGACCACTTATTCCATTTTTAGATTGTTATTTGCCCACTAATTCCTGCTTGAATACATTCCGTGCCAACGGCATTCATGCTGGTTTGTGTGGAAAAATCCGCTACACGCTACAGTGCTACAGTAAAAATGCAGGGCATTGTTTTCCTATGTAATTGCGTGATAATACTGTCATCTGTCATAACTGTCATTAACGGATGTCTTTTCCTGATTTTGGTTGACATTTTTTGCAATTTTCCGATTCCTTAATGACAGATGACAGATGACAGTTTTCTGGTGGCAGTCAGTGCGGGTTGTCTTGCTATTCAACTGTAGTAGCAGAATATTGAGGACATAATCGGCTCATAATATCCTCATAATACCTTCATAGAAGGTTCATAGAACCTTCGGGGATTCGAACTCAGAGGTGAAAGGTCTTTTTTCATTCAGTTTTTTCAAGGTATAGGGCAAGAATCATTCAACAGATTTCACCCCCTTAAATGACATTTAAGGGAAAGTTTGGATATCGTTATTGTGAATGAAGTTTGTATGTTAGACTATAAATGTTTTTGTTAGAATCGTTATCAACTTATTCCGATCTTCTTCATTCTTCATATAATTATATAAAGCCTTATCGAGGTACGCATATTTGATAATAGTTCGCATTTTCCCGATTGATGGAGTACCTCCGAAACTCAACAAATCTGCCAGTTTGTCATCATTTCCATTTGCTTTGAAATGCCAAAAAAATTCCCCTTTGAGATGATAGAATGGAGTCCATACGGTAGGAACTTTTGTGTCAAAATATTTTTTCCATGTACTGCTGAATGCATTTGCAATCACATTATCAAGTTCAATATGATTATTTGTAATCACTCCTGTTCTAATTAAGTCCATTAAAGCCAACAAAAGAATTGCCTTATGAGGAAGTTTCCTACCCTTAGACACACCTGCTGATAGGTTTGCAAACTTCTGCTCATAATCCTCCATCTCTTTATCCACATTAGATACTAGCAGGTCATCACGAACCATAGTGATACCATTGGCTTCAATAGTATATTGTTCAATCCGTTCCTTGATGGCGTATTCCAGAATTGGACTCAAAGGCAAATCATGCTTTTGGAGCAATTCTACAATAAAGTGGAGTTCTTCAACATTTGTCATATCAGTCTTTTTTAGTTATCTCTTATCACTCTTGAATAGGACTAATCGGAAGAATATGTTTCCGTAATAGGGACAAGACCCCTTTGATTTCCTCAAGTTCACTCATGATTATCTGGTTCTATCACTTCCACTTTCCAATTCAGGTTAAGTGTTTTGAAAATTTTCTCAAGTTGGCGTTTCTTGGTTGGCGTGTTGCTATGCACATTTACAAAATACCCATTTCCCATGTCTCGTTGACCCGTAGGATATTGCGGATTACCTCCTATGGTAACAAGGTGCATATTGTCCATAGGTATCTTCATCAAGAAAACCTTTTCTAATCCAACTTCCTTTATTGTCTGGCAAAATACATCCGCAGCTCTCTCGCGTTCTATTATTGTACCATTTGCACGAATAACACGCAAGATCGACGGTTTCTTTTTCTCTGGAGAAGATGGCCGGACCGACACTTCGAGCATTCCTTCATTTTCCTCAATTTCGACAACCGGCATCGAAACGGGATTCTCATCGGCCGATGAAAGTTGCTCCATTTTTTCCTTGATGGCATACTCAAGGATGGGACTCACTGGAAACTCAAATTCTTTGAGCAAACGCACAAGCGTCTGTAAATCTTCAAGTTTATTCATTTGCATTTAAGTTCTTTACTCTATATTCTGGAATCGGTTTCGAGAAGGACGTTTCTGCATCAATGTTACTACACTGTTGGCGCACTATGTCACGTCGTCTGATGGCAGGCTGCAAACAAAGCATATTGAATTCATCCAAATCCACCTGTTCTACACTTACGATATGCGGGAAGAGGAGTTTCAAATATGCCGTTGCAATACGCTTTACGGCCTTGGTGTGACGCATATCTGCACCCTGTGGAACAACTACTAATTCATCAACGATTTGTGAATAGACAGATTCTGTGCGCATTTGGTGAAGCACCTCGGAGAAGAACTCTACGTTGAGTGTCCAATCATGTAATGCCATATCTACATTGACACGAGGCAGCAGCCAACCTTCAATCATGCCATGGAAACGGTCGAGCAAAGCCGACTCTTTGAAAACTTCAGGTAAAGCATCAAAATACTTATAGCTTAAAGGCTCATTGTTTGCAGATAGGAGGATATTGCCAAGCAGCATCAACCCGCACTCCGACATGAATTCATAGTTATCAATGGTGGCACGACCATATTCCAGATAATTCTTCAGGAAAGATTGCATTTCAGAGTTGTCGGAGAATGTTATGGTTTGAATCTCATCGAAAGCTACCATATCATAGAAGCGCATGATGCCAGGTGCTTTGGTCGATTTGTCATAAACCAATTTGGCGCGTGAAACCTTACCACCACTCACCAGCCAGACGAACTTTGACAGATTGCCGAACACATAACTCTTACCAGTTCCTTTGGGAGCAAGCTCAATAAGGTTCAGACGTGGCTCTATGAATGGAAGCAAACGAGTCAGAAATTCTAATTTTTGGGTCATGTTTGTAAAGGCCGATGGTGTATATTCCATGGCGGAAATCAAAACATCTATCCACTCTTCCAACGTAAATTGGGCACGGCAATTGCGGATGTAGTTGATGTCAAGCTTCTGCATTGGACGGAATGGTTTGAACTTTACCATTTCTACATGCCCTCGTTCGTTATCAGCAGGTGCTATATACACAATCTTCATGATACCCCATTTCTCGCCATCGATTAAGTCATCGGGATATTCTTCGATTAGATAATCTGGTATCAACGTGTCTGTAGCTTTGATTCCCATATCTGGAATCTGGAAGCTCGTCTTATTCTGCGCGAGGCTAGTTGTAACAACAAATCGCGTAAGCAGAGTCAAAGTCTCACCTCGACGCAAACGTGCAAGAATAGCGCTATTATCCTTTGGAATATGTGCATCAAGGAATTGCGACAGAGCCTCTCGCTTGAATGAGCCATCTGCTGCTATATGTGTAGAAATAAGGTAATCCTTTACGAAAGAGGGAAGGTTTCTACCATTGAACACTTCATAATTCGCAGGATTCTTGTAAACGGCGGCATTACCGAAT
>JAEEGH010028069.1_pt1 | contig 11101 bp, 11 predicted proteins | sample 9134181 | NCBI WGS metagenome assembly JAEEGH01 (sample SAMN16246544, study PRJNA631951) | gut metagenome | biome: gut microbiome; feature: rumen; material: DP-attached | host: Bos | place: Iran: Karaj | collected 2018-10
GATTTGAACCAATGACCTCCGGGTTATGGGCCCGACGAGCTACCAGACTGCTCTACCCCGCGATGTTAAAGGGCCCATATTCCAGAGCCCATTTGGTTAATAAACTTATTTGCGGTTTTTACGACGAGCGTTTTCGCTTTTAAGTTTTCTTTTGAGACCTTTCTTTAAGAAAGATTCTCTGCGGCGGCACTCCTGGATGGTACCAGCCTTGTTAACTTGTCTTTTGAATCTGCGTAATGCATCATCAAGTGTTTCGTTTTCACGAACAACTGTTTTTGGCATAGTTTCACCTCCATTCATGCTTTGCGCACTGCGTATATTATATTCTTTTATGAAAAGAAAATGCAACCACAAAAATGTGACTGCATCTTTTCTTATTAAATTATCAATTAATCTTAGAGAATCTTGGTGCCGTTAGATGTACCAATACGGTTAGCACCAGCTTCCACCATGGCGATTAAGTCTTCGTGTGTTCTCACACCACCAGAGGCTTTAACACCCATATCTGGACCAACGGTCTTTCTCATTAAGGCAACATCGTGTGCGGTTGCGCCACCTGTAGAGAAACCTGTGCTTGTCTTAACGAAGTCTGCACCAGCTTCTTTAGAAGCAACACATGCTCTGACTTTTTCGTCATCTGTTAATAAGCATGTTTCGATGATGACTTTAAGAACTCTTGAACCCGCCACTTCTTTTAATAAGCGAATTTCTTCTCTCACATAATCATCGTGTCCAGCCTTTAACATACCGACATTGATAACCATATCGATTTCATCAGCGCCTTCTTTAATGGCTAATTCTGCTTCTTCGACTTTGGTCTTTGTTAAGTTCATACCTAATGGGAAACCAATAACTGTACAAACTTTAACATCACTACCCTTTAATTGTTGGGCTGCGAGTGGAACGTAAGCAGGATTAACACAAACGCTCATGAAGTGAAATTCTTTTGCTTCTTCACATAATTTAACGATTTGTTCTGGAGAAGCATCTTGTTTCAAAAGTGTGTGATCGATTAATTTGTTGTATTGCATATTCAAATCTCCTCAACATTCTAATTATAGCAAAAAGAAAAGGCCTTTATAGACCTTATCTTTATTTTGCTGCTTTTTTGCTAGCTTTCTTTGCTGGTTTTTTTGCTTCAGCTTTTGGTGCTTCTTTAACGACTTTGCCGTTTAAGACAACGACCTTGCCATCATAGTAACCACATTTTGGACAAACGTGATGGGATTTGATCATCGCACCACATTTTGGACATGTGACTAAACCTGCGGCTTGTAATTTGAAATGAGTTCTTCTCATTCTTTTGCGTGTTTTACTAATTCTTCTTTGTGGGACTGCCATGTTGCTATTCCTCCATTTTTCTAACGTCGTTAATTATATTAATTTATGCATAAATGTGTCAATAATTCTTTGGTCAAGTTCTAAAAAAACGTATTTTATCTCGATATAATCATACTTTTTTGTAGTTTTATCACTACTTTTTGACCAGGTTTATACATATTATTTGCAATTTTTACATTGATATAGTTAGTTGTGTGGCCTAATGAAGCGTTTTCTTGAGCAAGGTTCTCTTCTATAAGAACTTCCACTTCTTTGCCCACAAACTTATCTACATATTTATCCCAAAGTTGATTTGAGAGTTCAATAAGGATTCTCGCTCTTTCTTTTTTCACTTGTGGATCCACTTGGTTTTTCATCACATACGCAGCGGTACCTTCACGAGCGCTGAAGGGGAATACATGTAGCATGTTGAAGTCACATTCTTTGATAAAATCAAATGTCTCTTTAAATTCCTCTTCAGTCTCACCAGGGAAGCCCACGATGACATCTGTTGTTAAAGCGATATCTGGGTAAGCTTTTCTGATCTTTTGAAGTTTAGATAAGAACGCTGCTTTATCGTATTTACGATTCATGCGTTTTAAGACAGTCTCGGAGCCGCTTTGAAGTGGGATATGTAAATGTTTGGCTAAAACTTTATTGTTCACCACGAGGTCGATAAGATGGTCATCTATCTCACTTTCTTCAATAGAAGAGATTCTTAAACTGTTAAGACCAGCTAAATTGCAAAGTGTTTCCACTAAATCGGAGAATGATGTGTCATCTAAATCACGGCCATAGCCACCGACATGGATGCCAGTAAGAACAATTTCCTGATATCCTTGACTGATAAGATATTTAGCTTCAGCAACGACATTTTCCTTTGACCTACTTCTCATCTTTCCACGACGGTATGGAATTAAGCAATATGTGCAGAAATTGTCACAGCCATCTTGAATCTTGAGATACGCTCTAACATTCTCGGAAAAAGATGTGACGCCGAGTTCTTCGTATTTAAAATCGCGAGGATTTTTGTCCACTCTAATAATTGGTTTTTTATCTTTTAAGTACTCTTCAATAAGTTCAGGAATTTCATTTCTATGAGATGTGCCAACAAGAATTTGTGGTGAGATTTCTTTAGAAATATATTCCATGTTACCTTGTGAATAGCAACCCATCACCACACAAATAGCGTTTGGGTAGTTCTTCATCATTTTTCTAATGTGCTGTCTAGACTTTTGATCCGCAGTTGCGGTCACTGAACAAGTGTTAATAATGACGATGTCGCAATCATCACCTTTAGCTTCTTGATGGCCTTTGGATAATAAAAGAGATGAAAGCGCAGAGCATTCATAAGAATTAACCTTACATCCTAAAGAATAGACTTTGAAATTCATCTTGTTATTTTTCTAATAATTTGTGCATTTGTGGACTGATAAGTTTTTGTTCTAATAACGCGTCCACTGTCGCTTTTCTGTCGTTATTAAAGTAGGCTTCCACAAACGGAAGAATTCTTTCCATCATATGTGTATAGGATGGTTTTTTCATATATTTATCGAATAACACAAATTTACAATCTAAACGACCTTGGTCGTTAATGATATAAACTGTGTTGGTGTCATAGTAGAAGAACGCTGTTGCGTGCTTTGAAGAAGCAATCTTCACTAAAGATGTGAAGTATGAATTGAATAATTCAGAACCATAAGTATCAAATGGATCGATACAAGCATCTTCAAAATCGTGTTCAAGTTCACTATATGGAAGAGATAATAATTTCTCTGGTTCGTTTGTGTAGATTTGGTTTAACGCCACACTAAAGAATGGAATGAAAATCTTTACGCCTTTTGCGTCGTAATATGGTTGATCAATAATTCTTTCCTTTAAGGTAAGAATGAATTTACCTGTTTCAATCTTTCCGTGACTGGCGATATTAGCAATCTCTTTTTCAAAGAGAATCTTGTTCTCTAAGCCTCTAAGCAAGATGTTTGCTCTCATGATATCGAATTCATTTTCTTCACTATCATAGAGTTCGCTAAATCTTTTGAACTTACCGAGTTTGTCACGGTTTTCCATGAAATATTTAAAATCATCTCCACTAGAGAATGGACGACGGTATTTTTGTTTTGAGGAGAGGATGTCATACATTGTCTTTGCCATATTATTTCTCCAATAAAGCACCGATAACGCTTAAAGCGTAGACCGCTGCGGTTTCTGTTCTTAAGATACGTTTTCCTAAGGAAACTCTATTAAAACCATATTTGCTAGTTAATAGATTAACTTCTTCTTCGCTAAAGCCACCTTCAGGACCAATCATAATAGATGTAGATTTGCCCTTAACGATGTTATCGATTAAAGATGCGGTTTTACCGGCTTCTTTTTCATAAGCCACTAAGTTGATATCGCTAAGTAATTCTTGAGGAATGTTTTTGATATCCACTGTTCCCACTATTTCTGGGATTTGCAATCTATGGCTTTGTTCGCTAGCTTCTTTAGCGATCTTGTTAAATCTTTCGAGTTTGTGAGAAAGTGACTTATCATCAAACTTCACAACACATCTCTCTGTTTTTAATAAAACAACTTTACTGACGCCTAGTTCTGTGGCTTTTTGCACAACAAAGTCGATTTTTTCGCCCTTTGCTAAAGCAAAAAATAAGGTAATTTTTTCATCTAATTCGCTATCGGTAGGAATCTCATAATTGATTGTGACCACTAATGGATTAACTGATTCTACTAAGCAAGCATAAAGTTTGTTATCCGCTACTGCTTCGAGTTCGTCACCCTTTTTAGCGCGCATAACATGCAAAAGATGATGGACATCGCCATCACCTAAAATAATATTTTGACCATTTTTGTTAGCAAAATATCTTTGCATTAATGAATAAATTCTCCGTTTCCATCTTTGATGTCTTTCTTCACTAAGAAGTAAATGGAGACACCGATGTTAACTAAATACACGATAGATACAGGTGCGGCATATGAGAGCCAATTATTCACGCCAAGAATTGCTAAAGCAAATAATGCGATAAGACCACCGAGAACGAATAAGTTCGCTGCTAACCAAATAATGCCTCTTTTCTTGAAGTTGAGGTAGAAGAAACCAGCACCAGTCCAACCTAAGAATGCAAACAAAATGAATGTGTTAAGTCTGAAGTGTGCTTTATAAATTTTCTTGTTAGCTTTATCACCTAAGTCTAATTGACTGGTAATTTCTACGGTATCACTATTCGCACCATCTAATGGGTTTCTAGTTCCGCAAACAGGACAAATGTCCTTTTCAAATTTAGTAATTCTGGCTCCACAATTTCTACAATATGGCATAATTATCACCTTTTATCTTTCTACAGTATCGTAAATAGTATATTTAATTTTCCGTAGTTAGTCCACACTATAAAGAAAAAATACCTCAACTCAACTAGTTAGCGAACTGAGGTATTATTACTTTGTAAACTTAAATTAGAGTAACTTGAATTCGATTTGTGCTGGATCATGGTCTGCATAAGCAAATCCATCGAGTCCTTTATTACCATTCTTGGTTTGGATGTTTTCATGAGAAACAACTTCGATGTTGTCACTAACAATGAAGCCATCAATACAACAAACAAATGTCTTATTTGGATCCCATTCAATATCGTTGTTACGGCATGTTGGATAGTTATCACTAGCAATCATTCTGTAGCCATTAGTTAAAGGTGTTTTTCCTTGAACGTCTTGGTAGTTGAAATAATACGCAACCCAGTCAGGTGTTTTGCCTGTCATGCCAAATGCACGATGGCCTTCTTCTAATGTGTATGAATAATCGGTGTTATAGGTTAATAAATCGTGATTCCAGTCACCACCAACGATGACGTAGTCTCCAGAGGATTTTCTTTCCGCTAAAAACTTATTTAATTCTTGGATTTGTTTTTCTCTAATTGTGCCACCTTTATCATATGCGGACATATGAGAATTAACTACCCACAAATTCTTTCCGTTATCTACTTTGACTTGAGATACAGAGAAGCATCTATCAAGATCAAATAATTTAGATAAAGAAGAACTAATTGTGTATTGTTTTCTTGCTGCGGCTTCAATGTGGTATTTACTAACTGTTGTTAAGCCAGCTTGTACGGAACCATGCATATCGTATAAAGGATATGGCAAGAATGCAGAATGGAAGTTCTTTGCATGTACGTGATCATATTGAGGATATGCATCTTGAATTCTCCTATCTTGGTTGATGTGATAACTTCTTGTGGAGTTAGTATCGACTTCTTGGAAAAATACAAAATCCGCTTCACTTGCTAAAGCAGTGTTAATTGCGCCACTCACATTAAACTCCACTGCGGCTTTATTTTTCGCTGTGGAATAATAGCCGCATGTTGGATTACCGTTTTCGTCATAACCAGTATCTAAGAAGAATGTGAAATCTTGTGAATAAGCGCCAAATCCGATGTTATAGCTTAATGCTTTATAAGCTGTGTTTGTGGTCACTTCTGCTAATGCGGATTTATGGTCAACTTTTAATTCGACATTTCCGATTCTGTTATATGAAAGAAGAACGTATCCCGCGTAGCATCCTGCGGCTAATATGACAACTCCCAAAAGACCAAAGATGGCGCCAAAAATGCCGCCGAAAACTCTTCCGGCTTTATATCTCTTTAAATTCTTCTCACCGTTTTCGATTAAACCCTTCTTTAACAGTTCATATCTACCAGCCTTTTCTTCATCCCAAAATGTGTGTTTTTCTCTATCTTGTTTATGATTGAGGTTATAGGTTAATTTTTGGTTTTTGAATTGTTCGCTTGTTAAATCGATCATTTTTCCATTGATAACATTGAAACAATGGACGATTCCGGCATCAAGTGGGACACCATAAACTTCACCGCCAAAAATATCCTGGACGAGGAATGAGGTAATTGTGCATTGGCCAGAGGTAGGATTTCTCTTGGTCCAACCTTTTCTAAACTTTGGAGAGCAGGTCTCTCTGCTCCAAACTTTTCTTAATGCGAAGTATAAGTCTCTAGGACTTTTAATGTAGGGGAAATCATTATTGATTGGTTTGATGTCTTTAACATCATACCCGTAGTATTTGTGTTTCATGGGCATATTCTATCACGGAACACAATTAATGTGTTAATATAACAAAGATGATTAGAAAAGTTGGCGATGTATATAGAAAACACTTTGTGGCCTTAACTATAGGTCCACTACTTAAACTCATTGAAGTTGTTTTTGACTTACTCATCCCACTATTCATGAAAGCGATCATCGATTTAAACCAATACGGTGACCCCGCTTTAATACCAAATCAGTTCTCTCAAAAACTAGGTTCTTTTATTCGTTTATTTGGAACCTGGATACAAGATAATCAATCACTTAACGATGCAATAATCGGCGGAGTCATCATTCTCGTCATGGGCGTGATTGGGTTCGCGTTTACAATGCTCACACAATACATAGCCGCACGCACTGCTATGCATGTAGGCACAGAGGTGCGCGAATGTTTATACGCGAAGATACTCGCGCTAAGCAAAAAAGACCGTGAACAATTTGGCAGTGGCAGATTAATGACTTCACTTAATAGCGAAACCTATCAAATTCAACAAGCTATCTTGTTCTTTATTCGTTTAGTGATCAGATGCCCAGCGATTATTCTCGGTTCATTAGTGTTCTCCTTTATTTTGGATTGGAAAATCGGTTTAGCGTTTATCGCTTTAGTCCCAGTATTACTTTTAGTAATCTTCTTAGTGTTAGGCCAATCTTCCAAGAAATATACATCCATCCAAGAAGCCTTAGATGATATCTCCACAAAGAGCAGCGATGACATTAGCGGTGCTAGAGTTATCCGTGCCTTTAATAGACAAAACGAAGAATCTGAATCATTCGGTCAAACAACTGAAGCCTATCAAAAGAAATCCATCAATGTTCATAAGATTAATTCATTAATCAATCCATTCGTTTTTGCGGCTACAGCATTAATAACATTGTTAATCGTTTTCTTAGTGAGAGAGACATTACTCAACGGAACGGATGCTGAAAAAGTCGTTATTTCTTCAACCATAATTGCGGAGATGGCATACCTTGCTCAAATCTTCTTCGCTGTCACTCAATTACCACCTGTCTTATTAGACATCATCAAAGGCGGTGTCTCTAGAAGAAGAATTGACCAAATTCTCACCTTAACGCCTTCTATAACAAGCGGAAACAAAGTTAACGATTCATTTACCGATGGAGAGATTATCTCCTTTAAGGATGTCTCTTTTTCTTATAAAGAAAATAGTAAGAACTATGCATTAAATAACTTAACATTCTCATTAAAGAAAAATGGAACCTTAGGCGTTATCGGTGGTACCGGTTCTGGCAAGTCCACAATTATTAATTTAATCGAAAGATTCTACGACGCTAGTAAAGGCGAAGTTTTATATAAAGGAATTAACATCAAAGACTATGACTTATCCATCCTAAGAACCGAGGTTGGTTTGATTAATCAAAAATCTCGTTTATTTAAGGGAACAATTAGATCCAATTTCTTAATGGTTAATCCAAATGCTACAGATGAAGAAATGACCAAAGCTTTAAAACAAGCGGAAGCCTATGAGTTTGTTAATAAATACGAAGACTATTTAGACCACGAAGTTAATGAAGGCGGAAGTAATTTCTCCGGTGGCCAAAGACAAAGACTTTGTATTGCTCGTGCATTAGTAAAGAAACCAGAAGTTTTAATCCTCGATGATTCAACATCCGCTTTAGACTTATTAACTGATAAAAATATTAGAAAACATCTCAAAGAGATGAAAGATGTCACAAAGATTATCGTTTCTCAAAGAGTGGCCACGATCCAAGAGGCTGATGAAATTATCGTTTTAGATAAAGGTTTTGTTGTGGGCCAAGGCACTCATAACGAGTTACTAAAGACATGTGAAATCTATAAAGAGATTTACGAAACACAAATTAAGAAAGGATAGTATGACGAGCAAGAAAAGAATTCTTCATTATTTAGGTTTAGAGAAAACTTTACTTATAGTAAGTGTTATTTTTGGCATGGTTTTCGTCATCTCCCAAATGGCACAGCCATTTATCCTTGGTCATACATTAGATTATGCAAGAGCAAACAACTCTCAAGGCTTCTATGTAACTTTAGTTATCTCTTTAGGATTATCCGTTTTAGGCACCATTGTTGATTACTTCTTTGAATACTTTGTTGGCAAGATTGCGCAACGCAGTATCAAGAGAATGAGAGATGATGTCTTTAATAAAATTAACTCTATTCCACTTAAAGAATTTGATGCCAGATTTAACGGTGATTTATTACAGCTCGAAATCCGTGATATGGAGAATGTCTCCACAGGTATCTTTGCAGTGTTTAAAACACTCGTTCAAGGTGTCTTTACTATAGTAATCACCATCGTCATGATGTTTATGGTGAACTGGATTCTCGCTGTCGGTGTTATCGTTTTAACACCACTATCAGTTTTGATGTCTTCATTCATCGCGAGATTCAACCACAAATACTTCAAGAAACAAGCTCAATTACAATCTCAAATTAGTGCCTGTTCTCTAGAAACAATTGAGAATATCGATCTTGTTCAATCAATGAACTATGAAGATAAATCATTAAAGAATTTTAATTCCATTAACTATAAGTTAAAAAAGGAAGGTATCCTCGCACAATTCTCTGCTTCTTGGATTAATCCATCAACAAGACTTGTGAATAACACTATTTATATCCTTATCGGTGTATCAGGCATTATCATGCTCGCCTATGAGCCTAAACTCGCACTTGTGCTCGCAGTGATGAGTATCGGTAAATTATCATCCTTCTTAAGCTACACCACTCAATACAGCAAACCATTTAATGAAATCTCATCTGTGGTCACTGAATTCGAAACCGCAAAATTCTCATTCTCGAGAATTAACGAATTCTTAAATGCAGATAACGCAGTTGATGAAGGTAAAACAGAAATTGATAATATCGAATCCATCAAATTTGATGATATGTCTTTCTCATATAGTGAAGATAGAAAACTCATTGAAAACTTCTCATTAGAAATTAAGAAAGGCAACAAAGTTGCTATCGTCGGTCCAACAGGTGCGGGTAAAACGACACTCATTAATTTGATTATGAGATTCTATGAGCCAAACGATGGAAAGATATTATTCAATAATATTTCCTCTAAAGATATTTCCTTATCTTCCTTAAGAAAACAATTTGGTATGGTCTTACAAGATACATGGATTTTCTCAGGCACTATTTTAGAAAACATCAAATACGCTAAACCTGATGCTACTGATGAAGAAGTCGCTTTAGCAATTAAAGAAAGCCATGTTGATAGTTTTATCAACTCATTACCTGATGGTCTAAATACTGTCATCAGCGGTAAAGAAGGACTCTCTGAAGGTCAAAGACAAATGATTAGCATCGCTAGAGTGATGTTAATTAACCCAGAAATCGTCATTTTAGACGAAGCAACGAGTAATATCGATACACGTAGTGAGAAACTTATCTCTAACTCTTTTGACGCGATGATGGTCGAAAAAACATCAATTGTTATTGCGCATAGATTATCCACTATTAAAACTGCTGATACGATTATCGTATTAAAGGATGGCAATATTATTGAAACCGGTAATCATGAATCTCTCATGAAGAAACAAGGTTTTTACTACGAAATGTACTCCTCGCAGTATAAATAATGCGATTTTACTTTAATTATTTTTAAAAAGTCTTAATATGATAGAAGAGATTACTCTTCAATATATTGACGACAATGTTTTAACGACATTGCCTTAATTTATAGACAAAAAGTATCTGAATAATAGGAGGTTAAAAGATGTACTCAGTATTAGATTCAGTTGGTACAGATGGCATTTTAATAACATTTGACCAAAAACTCGCAGAACTCTTAAATAACTGGGAACCTAATGGTTGGCCAGTTGGTAACTTAATACTTGTATTAATCGCATTAGTCTTATCAGTAGTCTTATGTGGTTTAGTCGGTATCGAAAGAGAATTAAGAGGTAGAAGCGCAGGCTTAAGAACTCACCTTCTCGTCGGCGTTGGTTCTTGCTTAATCATGATTATCTCAATTTACGGCTTCCCAGCAATGTTTGGTGAAAAACGTGATGTCGCTAGATTAGCCGCTCAAATCATTACCGGCGTCGGTTTCTTAGGTGCCGGTGCAATCATCCACCACAACTCTGGTATTAAAGGCTTAACAACTGCAGGTACCATTTGGGTGGCCATGGCTATCGGTATTGCCTGTGGTTCCTTAAACTTCATCCTCGCTGTTGCAGCAACACTCATTATTATGTTTGTTCTTGTGACAATTAGAAAATTCGAAGTTAGGATCAATCACAAAAAACCATATATCGTTATCAGCGCGCCAATGAGCGATTCATTATTAGAAAAGATTATTCTTGTTTCTAAAGAATATGAATGTTCCGTTCAAGGCTTAGCATCCGAAGTCATCGAAGATGAAAAAGGTAGAAGAGTCGAAGTTAGTTTCCAAGCTGTATTCACATGTGCAAAGCCAAACATCAGCGAATATGTTGCTAAATTAGAAAAAGAAACAAACGCAATTAACGTGCAATTATTTGGTCACAAAGCATAAGGGTTCAGAAATGAATCCTTTTCTTTTTATTAAAAAACACGCTTCATACGAGGCGTGTATTTTTCTATTGGCGGAGAATTAGAGATTCGAACTCTAGCGGGACTTGCATCCCCTATCGGTTTTCAAGACCGACCCCTTCAACCACTTGGGTAATTCTCCATTTGGTGGACCAGGAGGATCACGATACCCCAACC
>JAEEGH010028076.1_pt1 | contig 11099 bp, 9 predicted proteins | sample 9134181 | NCBI WGS metagenome assembly JAEEGH01 (sample SAMN16246544, study PRJNA631951) | gut metagenome | biome: gut microbiome; feature: rumen; material: DP-attached | host: Bos | place: Iran: Karaj | collected 2018-10
GTCGATCATCGACCCTATCTGGAACGAAGACAGTATCACGCGCGACCCCGCGAATGCTCTCAAAACCAGTCTCCACCGCATCAGAGCCCTGATGGATGACCTTCAGATCCCCGAGAAGAAGCTCATCATCCGCAAGCAGGGTACCATTTCCTGGAACAGGGACCTCCCCTGTGAGTACGATTTTGAAGAATTCATATCATACTGCAATAAGGGCGCTGTAGCCGGCATTTCCGACGAAGAGTGCCTCGAGTATTATCGCGCTGCTTTTGACCTGTACAAGGGCGATTTCCTGCCCAAGTGCCATACGGAGTCGTGGAGCGCGTCGCTCGCCACCAGATACCGCTCGATCTATATGCAGATGATCGTGAAGTTCATGGAGGTTCTCCTGCGCCTCGGCAAATTCGAAGAGATGGCCGACCGCTGCGCGATCGCGAACGCCGTGGATCCGATGAATTCGGACGTGAACTATTATCTGATCTATTCGCTGTATAAGATCGGCAATAAGAAAAATGCGGTCGAACAGTACAACCGCATTGTCAACGCATATTACGACGAGTTCGGCGTCGAACCCGAGAAGAAGCTGCTTGAGCTGTACGAGGAGATCACCGTACACGAAGAGGGCATCGAGGCCGATCTGAACACGATACAGGAAGAGCTGACAGAAAAAGATGCCCAGAGAGAGGCGTATATCTGCGACTATTCGGTTTTCCAGCACTATTACAAGATAGAAGCCAGGGCATGCGCGCGCAACGGCATGTCCGTATACATCATGCTCATCACGATAAAGCAGAGATCGAAGGAAGAGTCCGATCTGAACAAAGTTGCCGCAGGCATGGAAAAGATGGAGAAGGTCATCGCGTCGTCGCTCAGGAGCGGCGATATCTTCGCGCGCTACAGCAAGAACCAGTTCATCGTCATGCTCCCGACAGCCTGCTATGAGAACAGCCTGATGATAGGAGAGCGCATCCTTAAGAACTTCGACAGGGCCAAGCCCAAGACAAATCTCAATATTTCTTATACCGTAAGAAACTTAGAGCCGCAGCTCTTTGACAAGAGTGCGGCTGAATAAGCGTGCTGTGAAATTGTTCGCGATGCGTCAGGCCTCGCTGGTCTTCTCGTAATCGTCGAAGATGTAATCGAGAACGGGAGCAAGTCCGACCATCTCGCAGCCGTAGCGGGTCTCGCCTGAAGGCGTCTCTTCTTTGCGGACGATCTTAACTACGCAGAAAAGCTTCGCATCCTCTGCCTCGCCCATCTGAAGGCAGGCATTGAAATAAAAGCCCAGAGGCAGGTCGTTTGCGGAAGTGAAGCCTATGCCTCCCTTGGAAACGTTCGATACGTGAATGGGAGCACTCAGATCCGTGAGCTCAATATGATCCTGCTTGAACAGCGAAGAAATCTCAAGCTTCATAGAAATGGGCAGTCTCTTGAATCTTCTTTTCTCTTCCATGAAATAACCTCCGTTTGATTGGATTTCTTAAAGAAAAGTATAATATAAACTCGCGGAAAATTCAAGGCATTTTACCTTGCGGCCTCACCCGTGAAAACCTCGACTGCGGGGCCGGTCATGAATATTTTGTTCTGCGCCCTGTCATAGCGGATGCGAAGGGAACCGCCGAGCATTTTTACATTGATCTCGTCATCGGTAAAGCCGTTTATTATCGATGCGTAGGTGCTCGCGCAGGCACCCGTTCCGCAGGCCTGCGTCTCGCCCGAACCGCGTTCCCAGACTCTGAATTCTATATTCCCGCGGTCGATGACATGAACGAATTCGATGTTGGCCTGCTCGGGGAATATCTCATGGTGCTCGTATGCCGGACCGAGCTCAAGTACCGGAGCGGTCATGACATCGTCCACAAAGGTCACCGCGTGGGGATTGCCCATCGATACGAACGTGAAGCGGAAGGTGCGCGCTTCTGCGCCGAGAGAGAAGCCAAGCTTATATTCTTTGATGATATCGGTATTGAGCGGGATCGCAGCGATATCGGTGACAGGTGCGCCCATGTCGACCGTGACGAATGAGATAATGTCACGGCCTTCGGGATCCTTATCCTTAACGCCCGCCATCTCGTCGGGGATGCTGACGCCCGCGGCGGTGAATTCACCTGCGGTCATGAGCTTCAGATATTTGATACCGGAAAGAGTCTCAACAGAGACTTCTTTTTTGTCGGTCAGTCTGTGCTCGTATATATATTTGCCGACGCAGCGGATGGCGTTTCCGCACATTTTTCCGCGCGAGCCGTCCAGATTGTACATGTCCATAAAGCAGTCGGCCTTGTCGGAGGGCTTAATGAGTATGATCCCGTCGCCGCCGACGCCCTTATGCCTGTCGGAAAGCCTGATCGAGAGCGAGACGGGATCGTCGATATGCTCCTCGAAACAGTTGAAATAGATATAGTCGTTGCCGCAGCCGTGCATCTTCGTAAATTTCATGTTTTTGTCCTTCTTTCGTTAAGGCTTCGCTTTAGCGACATTTTAACATCGCATTTGCCCCCGGCGCAAGAAGCAATTTGAAATCAAAGCCCACAAATGCTATTATTAGCTGTGGGAATGATATTTTTATGATCTTGGGAGGGATTATGAAAAAACACAGGGGACTTAAGGTCTTTGCATGCATTCTGGCCGTTCTGGCCGTTTTTTTCACCGTTATAAACGTTATACCGCCGAAAAAGGTTACGGAGACGAATCCGTTCATCAAAGGCGATGGCGAGCTTCCGATGATCGCAGCGCACAGAGGCGGTGGGATCAGCAATCCCGAGAACACACTGATGGCCTACAGGGCCGCCGTGAACGAGTACGGGATTCAGATCTGCGAGACCGATGTGTGGATGACCTCGGACGGGCATCTCGTGTACAGCCACGACTCAACTATAAACAGGATGGCCTGCGAAGAAGGCGCAGAGAAGGTAACGATAGCAGAGCATACGCTCGCGGAGCTGCGCAATTACAATATGGGCTACAATTTCAAGGATCCCGACACCGGTGAATACATTTACCGCGACAAGACCGAAGAGGAGCAGGAGGCTCTCGGACTCAAGATCCTCGAGTTTGACGAGCTGATGGCCGAATTCTATGAGACGAACAAGGAGCTGCTGTTCATCGTTGAGATCAAGAACGGAGAGGAGACAGGGTACCGCGCGGCAGATATTATCGATGAGACTCTTACCTCGCGTTTCCCCGATTACAAGAACAGCATCGTTATCGGAACCTTCCATCCCGAGATCGAGAAATACTTAAAAGAACAGCATCCTACGCTGATGCGCGGCGGTTCGACCGCGGGTGCGGGTAAGTTTGTCTTTACCCAGATGCTCGGAGTCAATCTGTTCGCAAACGTTGACTTTACCTGCCTTCAGATCCCGATGTCCTACACGATAAAAGGCATAAAGCTTAATCTGACGCGCACCTCGTACATTAAGCGCGCGCACCGCAGGAACATGGCGGTACAGTTCTGGACGATCAACGATGCAGACGATATGCGTTTCCTGATCGAGCGCGATGTGGACGCGATCATGACCGACGATCCGAAGCTCCTGAAGAAGGTGCTTGAGGAGTACAAATAAGATGTTTACCGGGAGGAGATCATTATGAGTCTTACCAGTCAGATAGTTAAATGTGCGGCACCGGCCCCGAAGATAGAGGCGTTTGAGCGTTATCTGTTCATTGGCGCGCATCCGGATGACATTGAGGTAGGAGCGGGCGCCACTGCGGCGAAACTGGCCGCCAACGGCAAACAGGTCTGCTTTCTGATCTGTACAGACGGCAGATACGGAGATGAGTTCGCGCAGAAGGGCATCAGCGAAGAAGGACTTGTGGAGCTGAGAAAGCAGGAATCGATCGAGTCCGCGAAGCTGCTCGGCGTAAGCGATGTGCGATTCCTCGGACTTTCCGACGGAGCCTTTTACAGCGAGGAAGAGCTCCTGCGCGGCATTGCGGCGGTTGTCGGTGATTTTAAGCCCGACGTGATATTGAGCATAGATCCCGATGTAACGAGCGAGTGCCATGCCGATCATCTGAACACGGGAAGCGCGGCGAAGAAGATCGCTTTCTTTGCGCCGTTTGAGAAGATCATGGCGAAGTACGGAGCGGAGGCTGCGCCGGTAAAGGCGATCGCGCTCTTTATGACCGCGCACCCGAACAGATATGTGAATACGCGAGGGTATCTCAAAAAGCAGCTCGAGGCGCTCACGACCTGTTTCCCGAGCCAGTATCCGAAGGAGAACCCTGCGTCCGATTCGATAGTTTTATACATCAAGCTGAGGGCCTACGAATTCGGATTCCGCCGCTTCTGCGGCACGGCCGAGGGCTTCCGCGTGCTCGGAATCACACAGATGCACTGCCTGCCCGAGAGCGGACGGTAAGGCTTGTATTTGTACGCCGCAAAGGGTACAATGAGATAGTACGCATTGCGCGATCTTTAAAGAAACGGAAGGAAAACATTTATGAAGATAGCAGTTGCGGGAACAGGATATGTGGGCATGAGCATTGCGACTCTGCTGGCCCAGCGCAATACCGTTTACGCGGTAGATATCATTCCCGAAAAAGTGGAGATGATCAACAACAAAAAGTCTCCGATACAGGACGAATACATTCAGAAATATCTTGAGGAAAAGGAGCTCGATCTTACGGCTACCCTTGACGCGAAGGAGGCCTACACGGGAGCGGAGTATGTAGTCATCGCCGCACCCACGAATTACGATCCCCAGAAGAATTTCTTTGATACATCGGCGGTTGAAGCGGTGATCAGGCTCGTTATGGAGTACAATCCCGACGCGATCATGGTCATCAAGAGCACCATTCCCGTCGGATATACAGAGGCCGTACGCAGGAAGATGGGCAGCGACAATATCATATTCTCGCCCGAATTCCTCCGCGAGAGCAAGGCGCTCTACGATAATCTCTATCCGAGCCGCATCATTGTCGGAACCATCCCGGGAGACGAGAGGCTTAAACAGAAGGCTGAGATTTTCGCGAACCTCCTCAAAGAAGGCGCGATCAAGGAAGACGTGAAGGTCCTGATCATGGGCGCTACCGAGGCCGAGGCGGTTAAGCTGTTCTCGAACACCTACCTTGCGCTGCGCGTATCTTATTTCAATGAGCTGGACACTTACGCTGAGGTAAAGGGCCTCGACACCAGGGAGATCATCAGCGGTGTATGCCTCGATCCCCGAATCGGAGATCAGTACAACAATCCCAGCTTCGGTTACGGCGGATACTGCTTGCCGAAGGATACCAAGCAGCTTCTTGCAAATTACGAGGATGTTCCGCAGAACCTGATCCAGGCGATCGTTGAGTCGAACCGCACGAGAAAGGATTTCATCGCGGACATGGTGCTCAGGAAGGCCGGCTATTACAGCTACGCCGACGAGAATCAGTTCAGCAGCGACAAGGAGCGTCCGGTGACCGTAGGCGTTTACAGGCTTACGATGAAGACGAATTCGGACAATTTCCGCCAGAGCAGCATTCAGGGCGTTATGAAGCGCATCAAGGCAAAGGGCGCGCAGGTGGTCATTTACGAGCCCACCTTAAAGGACGGAGAGACATTCTTCGGTTCGCTCGTGGTGAACGATATGGAGAAGTTCAAGTCGATGAGCGACGCGATCATCGCGAACAGATACGATTCCTGTCTGGACGACGTGCAGGACAAGGTATATACGAGAGATCTTTTCAAGCGCGACTAGCATTAAGCGCATTTGATACGAAGGGAGGCAGCAGTCTGTGAAAGGAATAATTCTTGCGGGAGGCTCGGGAACCCGCCTTTACCCGCTGACCATGGTCACGTCAAAGCAACTCCTGCCTGTCTATGACAAGCCGATGATCTATTATCCGATGTCGGTGCTGATGAACGCCGGGATCAGGGATATCCTGATCATTTCCACGCCTTCGGATCTGCCGAGGTTCAGGGATCTGCTGGGCGACGGCCATCAGTTCGGAGTAAGGCTCGGGTATGCGGAACAGGCTTCCCCGGACGGTCTGGCACAGGCGTTTCTGATCGGAGAGGAGTTTATCGGCGACAGCACCGTGGCGATGGTGCTCGGCGACAATATCTTTTCGGGCCACGGCTTAAAGGAACGTCTCACCGCTGCGGTAAAAAGGGCTGAGGACGGAGACGGAGCCACCATTTTCGGATATTATGTCGACGATCCCGAGCGCTTCGGTATCGTGGAATTCGATGAGACGGGGAAGGTCGTTTCGATCGAAGAGAAGCCTCAAAAGCCCAAGAGCAATTACTGCGTGACAGGTCTCTATTTTTATGACAATAAGGCGGTTGAGTACGCGAAGAGCCTTAAGCCTTCGGGCAGGGGCGAGCTTGAGATCACGGACCTGAACGGTCTTTATCTGAAGGCCGGAAGACTGAACGTTGAACTGCTCGGCCAGGGCTATACCTGGATGGACGCAGGGACGCACGAGAGCCTCGTTGACGCGACGAATTTCGTAAAGACCGTGGAGACGCACCAGCACCGCAAGATAGCGTGTCTTGAGGAGATCGCGTATCTGAACGGATGGATCTCGCGCGAGGATGTGCTTAAAGTATACGATGTTTTGAAGAAGAATCAGTACGGAGTCTATCTGAAGGATGTACTGGACGGAAAGTATAAAGAATAATTTTGGAAGGAGGCGCACCGCATGAGGATTTTCGTTACCGGTGTCAACGGACAGCTCGGACATGATGTGGTAAATGAGCTGTCGGCTCGCGGGCACGAAGTGATCGGATCGGGCAGTGTGCCTCAGTATAACGGTATAGCCGACGGCTCGGCTGCCGCGCGCGCCAGATACGCTGCGCTGGACCTTGCGAACGCTTCGGCGGCTGCGGACATCCTTGATATTATCAGACCGGACGTGATCATACACTGTGCGAGCTGGACTGCCGTTGATCTCGCAGAGGAGCCTGCAAACAGGGACAGGGTCTTCGCGATCAACGCAGAAGGCACGCGGAATCTCGCGACTGCAGCTAAAAAGCTTGGCGCGAAGATGATCTATATAAGCACCGACTATGTATTCGACGGCAGCGGGGATGAGCCGAGGCTCGCGGACGATACGGATTTCGGACCGCTCAATGTTTACGGCAGATCAAAGCTCGAAGGCGAGAACGCGGTCAGGGAGCTGCTTGAGAAGTATTTTATCGTGAGGACCTCATGGGCCTTCGGACTGAACGGAAACAATTTCATCCGCAGCATGATCAGGGCCGCGGGCTCGGGCAATGAGATAAGAGTGGTGAACGACCAGATCGGAACTCCGACCTATACGCGCGACCTTGCGAGACTGCTCGCGGACATGGCAGAAAGCGACAGATACGGCGCATATCACGCGACGAACGAGGGCGGTTATATCTCATGGTATGAGTTTGCGAGCGAGATATTTAGGATCTGCGGGACAGACGCAAAAGTCATTCCGGTGACCACGGAAGAGTACGGCCTTTCAAAGGCAAAGAGGCCGCTTAACAGCAGGCTCGACAGATCAAAGCTCGTAAAAGAAGGTTTTGAACCGCTTCCCGACTGGAGGGATGCTATTCGGAGGTATCTTAAGGAAGCGGGATACATCGATTGAGATCTTTACCGGATGATAAATAAAGGGAGCCTGTCACCATAAGGTTTTTATGGTGACAGGCTCCCTTATCTTAATTGGCGCCTATAAATTACTTGAAGTATCCGATCGTCTCGGTAAGATCCGATGCCAGCTCTTTAAGCTGTGCGGCGGACTCGTTGATGACAGAGAAGGTGGAACCGAGTTCCGTCATCGAAGTGCTGGTCTGCTGAGTCGAAGCGGCGTTCTCTTCGGAGATGGCCGACAGGTTCTCGATGATCTCGACGAGGGATTCCTTTGCCTTTTCAAGGTTCTTTACCATGCTGCTGATCTCCTTGGAGTTCTCGGCAACAACGGCAACATTCTCATACATCTCATCCATGTCGCGCTGGGTGGAGATGATCTGCTCGCCTTGCGAACGGAAGCTCTCGTTCAGGGCGTCCATGGTCTGAACGGAAGCCTGTGCGTCGTTGAGCAGCTTGTCTACGATGGTTCTGATCTCATCCGCGCTGTTCTTAGACTGATCGGCAAGCTGTCTGATCTCATCTGCAACAACCGCAAATCCGCGTCCTGACTCACCTGCACGTGCAGCCTCGATGGAAGCGTTGAGCGAAAGGAGATTGGTCTGCGAAGCAATGTCGTTGATCGCGTCTGAGAACTGTGCAATGGCGTTCGCGCTTGCGTTGGTGGCGTTGATCGTCTGTCCGATCTCGGTAACCGCATCGGATACGGTGGTGTTCTGCTTTACGATCTCCTTAAGTGCGTCAGCGGCCTTGTTGCAGCTGGTTCTCATATGCTGTGTAGCTTCATCGAGAGCCTTGATGTTGGACGAGATATTGTCGATATCCTGACCCATGGAATCGGTTCTTTCCGCTGCGGTCTGTACGGATTCGGCCTGGCTTGCCGCGCCTGTCGAGATCTCGGATACGGCCTCGGTGACATCGGAAGAAGCGCGTGTCGCCTGGTCTGCGGAGCCCGCGAGGTCTGCACCCGCAACATTAAGTCCGTGGGACATATCTTTGGTCTTGTCGATTACATCGCGCAGCCTGGATTTAAGATCGTTAAGGCTGCCGCCAATCTGATCGATCTCGCTCATGAAGCTGTTGATCCTGACTTCTGAGGAGATATCGCCCGATGCTGTCTTATGTATCTCGTCAACAGCGGAAGAGAGCGACTTCGAAAGAGCTGTTGCGAGGAAAGTTACGATAAGGATTATAATGGCGAGCGCTACAACGCCGAGGATGATCATAAGTCTGATATTGCCGGTGGAAGCGGCGTAGAGTTCTGATCTGTCGGCGGTTATTACGACTGCCCAGTCATAACCTTCGATCATCTTGTAGTTGACCATCAGAGTCTTGCCGGAATCAGGATTCTTGAACTCGAACTGTCCCTTTCCGTCAGTACTCTTGCCGGCCTGACTGATAACCTCGAGAAGAACGGGACGTGTGGTTTCTTTTGCGATAACGTCCGCCTGCTCCTCTTCGGTAGCTTCGGTGTCGGTGAAGGTTACGCCGGTCTTGGTATTGAGCATGTAGAAATTGCTGCTCTCAACTCCCTGCAGGGTAAAGCTTGTGAGCAGGTTCTCCAGATCGCTGTGGAATACGCCTGCGCCTACATAGCCGATCATCCGGCCGTCCTTAAGAACGGGAGCGTACATCGAGAGACAGAGCTGGCCGGTTCCGGGAGAAACGATGATACCTGCGTTATAAACGCCGTTTAAGTCGGCTTTCATCGCGGTCATAAGCTCGCTCACCTTAGCGGGATCGGTTCTTAAGACCTTACCGATAACGGGAGGAACCGAGTATGCAAGGATACGTGTATCAAGATTGCCGACATAGAGTCCTTCCCAGTTGTCCAGTGTATTGTAGAAGTCCATCGTATACTGCTGGCATGCGTTGTAGCTGGGATAATTGTCGGCGTAATATGCCTTTGTGTTATAGTCGGGATCCGAAAACTCGGGCAGGGCGGTATTGGTGTCGGCTGCGTTCTCGAGGATAAGATCGGTGATGACGCCGCTTCTCGAATACAGCTGCAGCTTATTTTCGGAATTCTTTACGAATTCCTCAACGGAATTGGCCTGGGCGTCCAGATAGGTGGACATGTTCTCATTGATCTTATTGCGGAGCAGCGAGTTCGAATTGGTCGCCGCAAGTACGCAAATGACGATCAGAGCTACCGCAGCGGTAACGGATACTGCGGAGATAATGAGCGTTTTCATCCTGAGTTTTTTCATAATGAATGCCTCCCTGATATCTATTATCTGTTTCCGTACATCTTTTGATAATAGTTTTTATACTCGCCGTTGACGATCTCCTCCCACCAGTCGCGGTTGTTGAGATACCAACGGATAGTTTCTTTGATGCCGTCCGCGAATTTTGTCTCCGGAAGCCACCCGATCTCGTTGTGGATCTTCGTTGGATCTATGGCGTAGCGCATATCGTGGCCTTTGCGGTCTTTGACGAAAGTGATCAGCGACTCGGGCTTTCCGAGCTCCTTAAGGATCAGCTTTACGATGTCGATATTGCGCATCTCGTTGTGTCCGCCGATGTTGTAGACCTCGCCCGGGCGTCCGTTGTGAAGTATCAGGTCGATCGCCTTGCAGTGATCTTCTACGTAAAGCCAGTCGCGTACATTGATCCCCTCGCCGTATACGGGAAGAGGCTTGTCCGCGGTGGCGTTCGCGATCATCAGAGGGATCATCTTCTCGGGGAACTGATACGGACCGTAGTTGTTCGAGCAGCGGCTGAGCGTCGCGTCGAGACCGAAGGTCCTGCAGTATGCCATTACGAGAAGATCGGATGAAGCTTTCGAAGCGGAGTAGGGACTGCTGGCCTTGAGCGGGAGCGTCTCAACGAAGAACATATCGGGACGGTCGAGAGGCAGATCTCCGTACACTTCGTCGGTGCTGACATGATGGAAGCGCTTAACGCCGTATTTGACCGCGGCGTCGAGCAGCACCTGTGTGCCGAGAACGTTGGTCTTTACAAATATTCCGGGATCTTCGATCGAACGGTCGACATGGGATTCTGCCGCGAAATGAACAACGTAATCGAATTTCTCTTCTTCAAAGAGTTTGTATACGGCCTCACGGTCGCATATATCGCCCTTTACGAAACGGAAGCGGGGATTGTCGAGCACCGAGCTCAGAGTGGAAAGATTCCCTGCGTAAGTGAGCGCGTCATAGCACACGATCCGGTAATCCGGATGGGCTTTGAGCATATAGAAAATGAAGTTGCTGCCTATAAAACCGGCTCCGCCGGTAACCAATACTGTCATGAAATGCCTTTCCGCACGTCTGAGCATGCGTTTTGATGAATTTTGTGATTTCATTATATTGTTTTTAACGAAAAAAAGCAATCTATAAATGATATATTGAATTGTGAAAATTGTAAAATGTGAAAAATACTGCATTAATTACGAAAAGGGATATAGAAATTTGCGAATGGGTATGTTATAATTTAGAATTACAAAGATATCGAAATTTAATCGGAGTTTACATGAGAGATTTTTTCAAAAAGCTGCTGGCAGCTTCGGAAGACAGAAAAATATCGCTTAATGACAGACTTTCGGCGCGTATG
>JAEEGH010028079.1_pt1 | contig 11098 bp, 9 predicted proteins | sample 9134181 | NCBI WGS metagenome assembly JAEEGH01 (sample SAMN16246544, study PRJNA631951) | gut metagenome | biome: gut microbiome; feature: rumen; material: DP-attached | host: Bos | place: Iran: Karaj | collected 2018-10
CACTCTGTGGCTGGCCATCATTGGGTATTGCCGTGCTGTGTTTATTATTTGAGGCAAATCAATATCGGACCCATACACAACCACTTGGTTGAAAGCCTTTTCATCATCGCGGAGCAGATTTTTCTCAATGTAATCGGTTATGATGTCGATGAAGTACGACTCTTCGCCCATAAGGTAGTAAATGGGCTTGTAGTTGCCTTTTTTCAGGTCGGCCATTATTTGCTCATATGTTTGCATAATCTCCTGTTTTTCAATGTGTTTTGCCTGGTGCGGCCGATGCGTCACGCAATGTCTATCACAAAATTAGTCATTCGGCTCACATTCACCAACTTGCCCTTCTCGTTGCGGATTTTTATTTCCGACACATGGGTTCGCCTTCCGCGATGGAGCAGTGTGGCGCGGGCAGTCACGGTGCCTGTGGCGGCGCTCAGATGGTTGCCGTTGATTTCAAGTCCGCGAATGTCTTGTTTCTCAGAGTCGATGTTCAGAAACGACAGACAGCTGCCCACCGATTCGGCCAAAGCCATCATGGCTCCGCCGTGGCCGATTTTTGCGGGTGTGCAGGTGCGCTCGGTTATTGGCATTGTGGCTTCAAGATAGTCGTCGCCCACGGCAGTGAAACGAATGCCCAGAAATTCAATCATTGTGCCTTTGCCGCGCTGGTTCAACAGTTCAATTTTGTCCATATTCTTGCAGTTTTTCAGCAGATCGATAATGGCGCAATTTAAAGAAATCCACGGAAATTATGTTGTTGAATCGGTGATTTGATAAGTGAGAATCCGGTTAGCCTTTTTTCCCAAAAACATCAAAGGCCCCAACCTCACGGCTGTGGCCTTTGCAAACACATTATGAAAAAAACCTAATTCTATTGTCTCTTCATCAATTCCTCAACCATGCGTTTCAGTTCGTCGATCTGCTCTTGCTGGTTGTCTATCTTGGCCTGCTGGCTCTCAATTATGCTCTGCTGCTCCTTCATGGCTTCAATAAGAATTGGTGCAATGCCTTCATAATTGACTGACTTGAATCCATCAGAATCGGTGTTAACCAATTCGGGGAATTCTTGCTCAATCTCTTGCGCAATAACACCAATGTGCTTTTTATTATCGTAGCAGTAGTCCATATTATCAGTGGAAACTCCTTTGGCCACGGCCATTTCTTCACGATTCTTCCAATAATAACTAACACCGCGCAGTTTCAGAACTTTGTCCAAAGCACCATTTATGGTTTGCACGTCTTTTTTCAAACGAGAATCCGAAGTTCCATAAGTACTGCCATTTATATAAACTTTTCCATCAAAATAACCTGCCCAATTGGTTGTACCATGAGTTGCTTTTCCATAAACACCAATCGCTGTCCCTCCACTCCAAGCCACTCCAGACACTCCGCGATTAGTTGCTGCTGACTCACTTGACCCTGCGTAGCCTTCTATGCCGATGTTTATACCTTTGCCGTTGCTACTCGTGCCGTAAACAGCCACAACATCTTCATTATTCTCTCCCCCCGAATATAAGTTGTAAAAACGAGCAGTTATTTTCTCGGTTTTATTGGAGGTCCATATTTTATCAGAATAAAGTGTTTTCGTTGTTTCTACATCACCATTGACATAAAGAGTTCTATTGTGATTGTTTTTTCCACCAATCACAACATATCTTTGAGCGAAATCGCCATAAATAAGCGGGTATAGATGACCCAGGCTTTTATCGCTTGAAATAATCAATTTGCTGTTTGCTCCTTTCTCATAAGCACCTGCCCAATTACCAATAAAAACATTGTTGCTGCCTGTAGTATCTTCTTTATAGGTGCTAGTATTATGAAAACCTGCATGTTCTCCTATAATAACATTTCCATTTCCATTAGTTGAGAAACCTGCATAATTGCCAATGATGATATTATCATTAATGCTGTCTTTCGCATATTATTCTTTCAAATAAGAACCAGTACTGTATCCAATCATAATATTACTGTTGCCTTTTTTCGTGTATTGTCCTGCAGTATTACCCAAATAGATATTTAGTCCGCCTGTGGTGTTTTGATAACCTGCACGATAACCAATGAAAACATTTTCGCTGCCTTTATCATTTCCTACAGAACTTACACCTGATGGGTGGTAAGAACCATCTATATTCTTTCCTGCTTCAAATCCGATGAAAACATTGTGCTCTCCGGCGTCTTTTGCCAGTTCTGAATAGCCCGCATAGTGGCCAATTATCACATTGAAATCACCCTTCTCGGCATAATAAGCAACTTTATTTCCCATATAAACATTGCGATTACCATCAACATTGCTCCATCCTGCCTGACTACCGACAAAAACATTTCCATATCCTTTCTCGTTGCTGTATCCTGTTTCGGTACCAAAGAAAACATTGTCTGACCCATAGAAATATTGATCCCCATTTGCATAGGTAACGCTACCAGTACCATTTGAATTGAATCCAGCTTTATTTCCTATGAAAACATTGTTAAAGCCTTTGGTGTTGCTGAAGGCTGCACTGTCGCCAATGAAAACATTGCTTGACCCCGTGCTATTGGTATAGCCTACATTGTTGCCCAGCATCACGTTGTTTTTGCCAGTGGTGTTGCTGTAACCTGCTTGATAACCAATAAATATATCGTCGGTTGAAGATGTCTTTGATGAGCCATAACCTGCTCCCTGACCAATGGCAATGGTGCGAAGCATGCTATCGGCGTTTTGTGCAGCAACCTTGCCTAATACTACATTACTTGAGCCTTTAGTGAGGTTTTGTGCGGCATAAGTTCCTAAAAACACATTGTCTGAACCTGAGTTACCAGACCCTGCACTTGTCCCCAAAAAAACATTATCATTGCCTTGGGTGTTGCCAAATCCTGCCATATTACCTAAAAAGACATTGTTTTCGCCAATAGTATTGCTGAATCCTGCCGCATTGCCAATAAACACATCATTAGTGCTTGTTGTTTCTTCTGACCCCATTCCTGCCCAATACCCAATTAAGACAGAATTTGACATGCTCTTTGCATTTAGTGCAGCCCCGGTACCCAAAACCACATTATTCGATCCATTTGTGTTCGAGTATCCTGCCTGCATTCCCAAGAACACGTTGTTCTCTCCTGTGGTATTGCTGAAACCTGCCTGATTACCAATGAAAATATCATTTTTACTAGTGGATTCTTCAGAACCATATCCTGCACTTTCACCAATGGCTATAGTTTGGTTCATTTTGCCAGCACCACCAGCTGCGTGATAACCAAATACTGTATTTGATTCACTTTTTTTCAAATTTTCACCAGCATTTGTACCAAAAAGCATATTATACTTGCCAGCCTGGGCGTTGGAACCAGCCAAAGTGCCTAAATAGATATTTTCGAGTCCTGCCGTGTCAGAAAGACCTGCACAATAACCAAGATATAGATTCCAGCCACCAGTTTTATTCTCAGCTCCTGCGTTGTACCCTAAAAAGACATTTTGACCTCCTGAAATATTATTTCCTCCGGCATATGTTCCTATAAAAACATTTTGTTCGCCATCATTATTGGATAGACCAGCACTATTTCCTAAGAAGACATTTGCATTACCAGTTTCATTTGATTTTCCTGCTAACGTACCAAGAAAGACATTGCTTGTTCCTGCAATATTAGAATAGCCGGCATTATTGCCAACAAAAGTGTTATTAGCGCCCATCATATAATTTTCATCGCTATTATATAGTGGCTTGGTGTTTTTTCCTGCATCGTAGCCAGCAAAGAAGTTGTCGGCTGTAACATTCATATAACCAGCATAGCCATCCTCGCCTTTTTCCGTTACTGCAAAACCACTCTTGCCAGCACCACCTTCTTTGCCCTCAACGCCAAAACCGCTCTTGCTGCCGCCGCCGTTCACATATACGCGGGTGCTGTCAGCAGTAACTTTCAAAATGTCGGCGTTCCCGTCTTTAGCAGCACGGCGCCCTGCCACAGCAAATCCTGTGGCCATTGCCTTCGAGCCATCTTCATCCTCATTAATAAAAACGGTTGTGCCTTCGGGCTTAATGGTAAGATAGTCGTCGGTTGAAGCACTATCTTTTGCTGCGCGGCGTCCTGCCACTGCAAAACCTGTTGCCATGGCTTTTGAACCTCCGGTGGTTGTTGTATCATCGAAATAAACTTGCGTGCCAAGCGAGTTAACTTTCAGATAATCATTATTTCCGTCTTTGGCAGCACGGCGTCCTGCCACAGCAAATCCTGTGGCCATTGCCTTGCCGTCCCGATAGCTATCGGGATCGTCGTTGATAAAGACAGTTGTTCCCTCATTATTGATTCTCAAATATTTATTGTCGGTGAAGCCTTGTTTGGCAGCGCGGCGTCCAGCCACTGCAAAGCCTGTGGCCATTGCCTTGTTCTCATCATCATCGATGAAGACGGTTGTTCCTTCGGTGTCAATGGTAAGAAGATTGTCGGTCACTTCGCTACCAGAGCCATCTTTTGCAGCCTTACGTCCTGCTACTGCGAAACCAGTTGCCATTGCCTTGCCATCGTCAACAAAAACCTTTGTACCATCAGCGTTTACGGCGAAAATGTCACCGTTTGCACCATCTTTGGCGGCGCGGCGTCCTGCAACAGCAAAGCCCGTTGCCATAGCTTTAGCCTCATCGTCAATATATACGGTAGTTCCGTCGGTGTCAATCTTCAAGATGTTCTCAGTGGCAGTGGCGCTGCCGTCTTTGGCAGCACGACGTCCTGCTACTGCAAAACCCGTTGCCATTGCCTTGCCGTCGTCAACAAAGACCTTTGTTCCTTCGGCATTTACAGAAAATATCTCGCTGTTTACACCCTCTTTGGCGGCACGGCGTCCTGCCACTGCAAAACCGGTTGCTATTGGCTTGCTGCCGCCGTCTGCTTCTTCATCAACATAAACGCGCACGGCGTTCGGGTAGACGGCGAAAACCACGTTGCCGTCTTTGTCCTTAACCTCGAAAAGAGCCTCTTCAGAGTTTGCTTTGGCTTTCACATCGAGTTTCTGCACGGCAATCTCGTCGGTTGCCACCCATGTCGTGCCGTCGTGAACAAGTGTCTGGCCTTTAGTTCCTGATACTTGCATTCCGTCATCGCCCTTGGGGCCTTGCGGTCCTTGGTCGCCCTTCAGATTGCCCGATACATACTTGTTGCCGTCGGTAGTCGCAACGGTCATCACATTGTCGGTGAAAGTGATGCCGGCAATGCCAACACCGTTGGTGCCATCTTCACCCTTTGGACCTGCCGGAGCCGAGAACTCAGCCCAGTTGCTGGCATCTTCGCTTGGCTGCTTGGTCGATGTGATGTCGGTTTGTGCAATCCACATTGAATTTAAGTTGGTGTTGTTCTTGCTTGGCGCGAAAACATAATCGCCTGATTTATATTGCGTTCCGCTAACCCAATTGCCACGGTTGATTAAGCCTGTTCCGGCATCACCTTTCTCGCCCTTGTCACCTTTCAGATTACCCGACACATATTTGTTGCCATCAGTGGTTGCAACAGTAATCACGTTGTCGATGAAAGTGACGCCGGCAATTCCAATACCGTCAGCGCCTTTCTCTCCATCTTTACCATCCTTGCCGTCCTTACCATCTTTGCCATTTGTACCTGGTTCGCCAGGTGTGCCAGGTTCGCCTTTCTCACCTTTCAGATTTCCAGATATAAAGGTTTTGCCATCGGTGGTAGTGATGGTCAGCACGCCGCCGTCAAAAGTTGCGTTGACAATGCCCGCACCATCCTCGCCGGCAGGAGCGGTGAACTCAACCCAGTTTTGAGCATCGCTTTTTGGTTCTTTGGTCGATGTGAACTCGCCCTGCGCTATCCACATTGTATTGCCATTTTCATTCACGGCGCTTGGAGCGAACACATAGTCGCCAGTCTTGTACTGTGCGCCGCTTGTCCATGCGCCACGATTGGTGAGGCCGGTTCCTGCGTCGCCTTTCTCACCTTTGACACCCTGCGGGCCCTGAGGTCCGGTTTCGCCCTGCTCACCTTTTTCCCCTTGCTCGCCTTTTTCGCCACGCTCACCCTTCTCTCCGGGATCGCCTTTATCGCCCTTGCTGCTCGGCGATGTGGCTGCAAAATATGCGTATGGCACTTTCTGCAGTTGAGTTGTGCCAAGGTCGGTGTATTCGGTTCCGCCGTTGGCGTCAATCTCAATCTTCATCATGATGTTGCCCTGTGCCCAGTCAACTTTGGCAAACTCGCCCTTTACGGCTGTTCCTGCGCCAACTGTCACACTCAGCACACCATATGCGTTGGTCTGTGTTTTCTGAGTTTCCTGATAAAGTTCTGTTTTGCCATCGGCCGAAAGTAGAGTCAGCCTCAATTGCACTTGCGAACCGCTAACCAGTTCGCCTTGAGCGTTACGTACTACGGCCTGATATGCGAAGCCGTCAGTTTGTGCATTTGACGCCATGGTAGTCAGCGCCATGGCCATTGCAAAAAATAGGTTTTTAACTTTCATAATTATATGTGTTATTATTTAGTTTTTAATTTTTTTTATTCTTAACACACACACCGACTGAAACCGTAGGCACCTTACGAAAGGCGATACAGCCCAATCCGAATTCTACTATACGTAAATTCGGATGGCTATGTTACCTCTTTGAATGATTAACGGGTTCATTTCAGCGTGCTACATTTTAATTGTCATTAGTTCCATTAAAAACGTCTCAAAAGTAGATTTTACCCCTCTTTTTGTCAATAGGTATTTATACCTATATGGCTGTAATATATTGTCAATCAAACAAATATTTTCAGTGCATATTTGACTTACGCTAAATTATGTTTGACGAATTTGAAAGTAACAAAGCCGCCACAATACAGTTTCTCGACATTTTCTGATCAGTTCGAAACACTCAAAAGGCCTCCTGCGGATTCTATTTTTTCTGACCGATTTTTTATTTCGACACATATTTTAATATGGCTGCATTGATTCAAATAAAATTCAAAATATCAAATCGGCCTCATTTGCGCTTTTGGCACAAAAATTGTAGATAGAGCAACGTTTTTTTGACGAACATTTAAGAATGGGAGTTATTGAACTGGAAGACATGGAATTTTATGCATTCCACGGTTGCTACAAAGAGGAGCAAATCGTGGGGAACAAATTTCTAGTCAGCCTCTCGATGGTTGGCGATTGCACAAAAGCCGGTCAGTCTGATAATATCAACGATGCAGCCAGTTATCTCACCGCTTATGAAATCGTCAAAGAACAGATGTCGATAAAATCGCACTTGTTGGAGAATGTTGCAACCCGCATTTTGGATGCGCTTCAAAAGAAGATGACGACGTTGGTTTCTGCCAAAGTCAAAATATCCAAAGTCAACCCTCCGCTTGGCGGAAAAGTGGGGCGTGCAAGCGTAATATTGGAGCGCGTATTTTGTTGATAATCAAAGTAATGAATTTTATTTAAGGCTGATGTTTGGAACTAAAATATTTTTATAAATTTGCAGCGCAAAAACGGTACCGTGACCGAGAGGCTTAGGTGCAGGTCTGCAAAACCTGTTACAGCGGTTCGAATCCGCTCGGTACCTCAAACGAAAGGTCTCCTTTCGGCGAATAACTAATTTATTTTTTAACTAAAACTAGAAATTATGTCTGACGTTGCAGCAAGAGTAAAGGCTATTATTGTTGACAAATTAGGTGTTGACGAAAACGAGGTTACCCCCGAAGCAAGTTTCACTAACGACCTGGGTGCCGATTCACTTGACACAGTTGAGTTGATTATGGAATTCGAGAAAGAATTCAACGTTGCCATTCCTGATGACTTGGCTGACAAAATCACCACTGTAGGTGACGCTATCGCTCACATCGAGAAAAACATGAAATAATATTCTTTTCATAGAATTGGGTTTTAAATTATGGAGTTGAAGAGAGTTGTAGTAACAGGCATTGGCACAATCAATCCCTTAGGACATAATCTAAAGGAAACTTGGGAAAATGCAGTAAATGGGGTTAGCGGAAGTGACTTGATTACTCACTTCGATGCATCCAAATTTAAAACCCAATTTGCCTGTGAGGTCAAAAATTACGATGCCAACAACTATTTTGACCGCAAAGAGGCACGCAAAATGGACTTGTTTGCGCAGTTTGCATTGATTGCCGCAAAGGAGGCCGTTGAAAATTCAAACATCGTCGACAATGTCGACAAAGACGAGGTGGGCGTCATTTGGGGCTCAGGCATCGGCGGACTCACCACTCTCTACGACGAGGTTATGGGCTATGCCGAGGGCGGACAGATTCCGCGCTTCAACCCGTTCTTCGTTCCAAAAATGATTGGCGATATGGCAGCCGGCCTTATTTCAATGAAATACGGTTTCCGCGGTCCGAACTTCGGAACCGTTTCGGCTTGCGCATCATCGACCAACGCCTTGATTGAGGCATTCAACTATGTTCGATTCGGAAAGGCCATTGCCGTTGTTACAGGCGGCTCTGAGTCCACCATCGACCAACCGGGCATTGGCGGTTTCAACTCAATGCAGGCTCTCTCGACCAACAACGCTGAATACAAGACGGCTTCACGCCCGTTCTGCAAAACCCGCGACGGTTTCGTTATGGGTGAGGGCGGCGCATCAATCGTTCTTGAAGAGTATGAGCACGCCGTGAAACGCGGTGCTACCATCTACGCCGAAATGGTCGGCGGAGGCGCTTCGGCCGATGCCTACCACATCACAGCCACTCACCCCGAGGGCGAAGGCGCAATGCTCTGTATGCAGCGTGCTCTGCGTGACGCACAAATGAAACCCGAGGACATCGACTACATCAATGTTCACGGCACATCAACACCTGTTGGCGACATTCCGGAGTTGAAAGCCATTGGCAAAGTATTTGGCGAGCACGCTTACAACTTGAACATCAGTTCAACAAAATCAATGACCGGCCACATGCTGGGCGCAGCTGGCGCAATGGAGGCAACCTTCTGCATCATGGCGCTTCGCGACGGTATTGTTCCGCCAACCATCAACCACCGCGAGTGGGATCCACAGATTGATGAGAAACTGAATCTGACTCTGCACAAGGCACAGAAACGCGAAATCAGAGCGGCTTTGAGCAACACCTTCGGATTTGGCGGCCACAATGCTTCGGTCATCTTCAAGAAAATTTCTTGAATGCTTTGAGAATCAGGTTTCTATCGTTTTACGTAAAGCGATTGTTCTGCACTGATAGGCAGTTCATTAACGAATTGCACCGCATAACCAAACTTTATCCGCAAAACGAGGACTTGTACAAACTGGCGTTTGTGCACAAATCGGCATCGCTCAAGTTGCCCAACGGAACGCATGTCAACAACGAAAGGCTTGAGTTTCTGGGTGATGCGATTCTCGGCTCAACCGTGGCCGAATATCTCTACCGCAATTTCCCCGACAAATCGGAAGGTTTTCTGAGCCAAACGCGCTCGAAAATTGTGAACGGAGAATCGCTGGCGCAGTTGGCGCAGTCGCTCGGGCTCGACAAGTTCATCGTGTCGCACGCCTTCCATTTCGACACCAACAAGAATATTTTGGGCGATGCCTTCGAGGCTTTCATTGGGGCTCTCTATCTTGACCAGGGTTACCGCGCGGTGCGGAAATTTGTTGAGAAACGCCTGATAGCCAAATATATCGACATTGAAAAGGTCTTGGAAACCGACACCAACCACAAGAGCCGGCTGCTCGAGTGGTCGCAACAGAAGAAGGTTGAGGTTGCGTTCAACACAAACGCCATTGACAGTGATTCGCACACACCGCATTTTGTGTCGGAGGTCATGGTTGACGGGCAAAAAGTGGCTGAAGGACACGGATTTACAAAAAAAGATGCCGAGCAGGACGCTGCGCACACGGCATTGTCGGTTCTATTGTAAATTTCAGTATTTTAGCAAAAAAATCGATGAAACTGAAAGTTGAAGCGGGCAATGGTGGCATAGAGCAGATAACTGTTCTGGCGGTCACGTCGTATGAGCCAATCTATCGGCTGGCCTGGCTTTTCAATCAGCAGTTTGGGTGGAATCTTGCCGAATCGGAGGCGCTTTGCGCCATGAATGAAAACAATGATTTACAGTATTTTCCTGTCTATGCGTGGAGCGATAATGAAAGCGGTGCCAACCTTTATCTGGTTCAGCACAGCGAGGAGCAGGGAACACTGATGCGCATAGTGAACTATTGGTTCCGCCTCGAGAACACTGAAAACGCTTCTGATATAATCCAGAAAATCAAGACGATGACGGAAATAATGTATGTGCAGGAGATGAAGCCAACCTCCCAAAACAAGAAAACCGTCATCTTCAGGAATCCGCTCTATAACAATAACTTATGAACGGCTAGCGATGATTCATTTATCAGATTTTGACACTATAATTTTCGATTTTGGCGGAGTCATTCTCGACATCGACCCCGACCTTTCGCGGCGGCGATTTGCCGCGATGCTGGGCATTGAAAAAGCCCGAATGCTCGAGACTGAGCAACTGCCGCAACTCTACGAAACAGGAAGCATCAGCCGTACCGAATTTGTTGACAGAATTAATCGTATTGCCGGGACAAACATTTCCGAAGGCGAAATAATTGCCGCATGGAACGCTATGTTGCTCAACTACAAACCCGCTCGCATTGAGTGGATCAAGCGGCTGCACAAGACACATAAACTACTGATGCTCAGCAACACCAACGATGCTCATTTCGAGTATTTCCACAACAAACTCATCAGCGAATACGGAGTCACTTTCTACCAACTTTTCGACCACGTTTATCTCTCGCATGAGATGGGCTTGCTGAAGCCGTCGCAGGAGATTTACGAGACGGTGATTCGTGAGCAGCAGTTGAACCTAGAGCGAACCATCTTCATCGAAGACACTCCTCGTAATGTTGCTGGCGCACAGGAAGTTGGGCTGCCGACGCTACTCATTCCGCGAAACGGTGAGTTTTATGAGTTTTTTGAGGATTGAGGTGGATTTGTAGTTAGCCTTCCACCACATCGTCAGGCCGCGGGAAATCGCGCAGAAACTCCACTTTGCCGCCATCAGCCATTTTGCAGCAGAAATGGCTCAAGCCGTTTGTAACAATCAAATGCCCGACGCGGAGTTGCAGGTTATAGGTGGCAATCTGGTCAAAAACCTTCTGATTGATAGCCACTTGCGGTGCCTTGCACTCGA
>JAEEGH010028083.1_pt1 | contig 11097 bp, 12 predicted proteins | sample 9134181 | NCBI WGS metagenome assembly JAEEGH01 (sample SAMN16246544, study PRJNA631951) | gut metagenome | biome: gut microbiome; feature: rumen; material: DP-attached | host: Bos | place: Iran: Karaj | collected 2018-10
CAAAAGAGCTCCGTCGCCTCCAATTGCTGCAAAATAAACTGCGCCATTCCTTATCATGGCGTCGATGACTTCTTTACTCCTCTTTCCCTTCCCTATCATTCCTGTCAGCCCAAGGTCAAGAAGTCTTGGGGCATACTTATCCATACGGCTTGCTGTTGTAGGCCCTGCTGATCCGATTGGTCTTCCCTCTCTGGCAGGGGACGGGCCCATATAGTATATGATATTTCCATCAATATCTAAAGGAAGCGGCTCATTTTTATCAAGTGCCTCGTCCATACGCTTGTGGGCAGCGTCTCTGGCGGTGTATATTGTTCCTGTGATATAAACCATATCTCCTGCCCTTAGCTCTTTAGCCGTTTCTTTATCTATTGGCGCCTGAATCTCTCTATCCATATTTTCTACCCTTATAATTCCGCTACTGCGTGCCTGTTTACGTGACAGCAGATGTTTACTGCAACCGGAAGTCCTGCTATATGCGTTGCAAATGTGTTGATGTTTACGCTAAGCGCTGTGATCCTTCCGCCAAGCCCCGCGGGGCCTATGCCGCTTGCGTTTATCCTGTCCAATACTTCTTTTTCCATATCTGCGATATATGGAATGTCAGAGTGTTCCCCTATTTTTCTGGTAAGCGCCTGCTTGGCCATGATGGCACACTTCTCAAAGGTTCCACCGATGCCGACACCTACTACCATTGGAGGACATGCATTAGGGCCAGCATCCAGAACCGCCTGAACTATGGCATTCTTTACTCCTTCTTCCCCATCAGCCGGCTTTAGCATGAAGACGCGGCTCATATTCTCGCTTCCAAAGCCTTTGGGGGCAAGAGTTATTTCCACCTTGTCACCGGGTACAATGTCATAATGAATAATGGCAGGGGTATTATCTCCGGTGTTCTTTCGTATCAGAGGATCTGCTACTACGGACTTTCTTAGGAATCCTTCGGTGTATCCCTGACGAACACCCTCGTTAATTGCAGCTGTCAGATCTCCGCCTTCAAAATGCACATCCTGTCCGATCTTAACAAACACCACTGCCATTCCTGTGTCCTGGCATATGGGTATCCTGTCATTCCTAGCTATATCCAGATTCTCTTTTAGCTGCGCAAAGATCTTTTTGCCAAGCTCAGACTCCTCTTTATCCCTGGCGCCTGTTATGGCATCCTCCATGTCTCTTGAAAGCTCATGATTGGCATCTATACACAGTTTCTTAACTGCTTCCGTTACTGATTGGACCTGAATTTCCCGCATATATTCTCCCGCTTAGGCTCCTATGATAGTGTCCTTTATTGCTGACAGCTCTTCAGCTGAAGGCTGGGTTGGCCTCCATAAAATGTGCTGACCATCGTTCTTGTATCTTGGAATAATGTGCAGATGAAAGTGCATGACAGTCTGTCCTGCTGCCTCACCATTATTCTGCACCAGATTAAGACCATCGTATGAGAGCTTTTCTTTCATTGTTCCGGCAACTGTCTTGGCAACATTGGCTGCACCCGCCAAAACATCCTCTGGGATCTCAAAGAGATTTGCATAGTGCTCTTTTGGCAAAACGAGGGCATGACCCTTTGTTGCAGGACCATTGTCCAGGATCACCCTGAAGTTGTCATCCTCGTATATTGTGTTTGATGGGATTTCTCCCGATGCAATTTTGCAAAAAATACAGTTATCCATTACGCAAGACCCTCCATATATTTGTTGTTTTTTAAAAGAACTATGTTAATTATCCCAAGAACAGCCCCTGTAAGAAAGCCTCCCAGGTGAGCTGCAGTATTGGCGCCCTCCTGGAAAAAGCAGGCCTGGAGCACGAATACTCCAAGAAGCAGAAGCCTTATGGCTACGTTTCTGTTTCTCACAAAGCCCTTCCTGTTCACAATTATCCATATAACAATAAAGCCCACAAGCCCCATAACAGCGCCACTGGCTCCAACTGAGACCCAGCTCAGATTATTATTTATTTCATAGGCCATGGATATCATGTTGCCAAAAAGTCCTGACAACATATATAGGAAAAAATAGAAAGCATGCCCTGTATAATTCTCAACGATCGCTCCCGCCAGGGCAAGCATGAGCATGTTGTTAACAAGATGGTTGATGTCAACATGAAGGAACATAGCGGAAAAGAGCCTGTAATACTGGCCGTCTCGCAGGACGATCTCAGTTATCATGGCTCCCTTTTCATACATCCACTCCATTGCCGTACTGCTAAGCAAAAAGATCACAACATTAACCGCAAGAAGGGCAATGCTTATGTAGGAACTCTTATAAATCTGCTCCTGTCTCTCCCAGTACCCGGTCTGGTAATCCCCGTTTTCCTGCATTCCTGACATCTCCAAGTCAATCTGTCATAAGGTCAAAGAACTGATCCATACTTCTAAGGAGCTTAAAGTCTCCTTTCATCTTAACATTCCCAGCCATAAATGCCCTCTGGAATGTGAGTCTTCCTCCAAGGATATCTTCGAAGGTTCTCTGGTCAGTTGTCATAACAACGTCGCACCCTTCTTCATCACCCGTATGGCAGTCGCATTTGCTGTTGTCCACATTGATGATCACAGGTTTTAGTTTACTGTTGTCGGAAAAAGATATCTTGTACTTGGCAGAAACTCCCGCCACAGGCGTAAACTTCTTGTTTAATGTCTTGACATACTCTTCGCTGCTGCCGGAGGCGTCCTCCTGCCCCATCTTATCCCTGAATATGCTGGCAAGCTCCTGAAGATCTTCCTTCTGCTTGCGTACATATTTATCGTCAGAAGCATATTCTGAGAGCTGCTCTGACTCCTGGGGTGTAAGGTCTATACTCTTTGCAACACCAACCTTGTTGATGACTGCCTGATTACTTGCAGGAAATACCGGCATCTTCTGGTTGATGGTCCTGTAGATGTTCTCTGTCTTTTTATCTATTATCTTGGCATACTCAGTGCTGTTCTCCAGCTTGGTCGTATCGGCTATGTAACCGCACATTCCATCACAGGGAAGACCTCCAAGCATCTCCCATGCGGCAGCAAGGCTCATCATTCCTTCCCTCTCGCCATGGGTAGTGGACATAACAACGGGAGCCATGTAGATCTCTTTTATGCGGTCTTTGTCACCATAGAGCCAGCACGCATCAAGAAACTGCATCATATATCCGCCAATTCCAAACCACTCAACAGTGGAGGCCAGAATAATACCATCCGCATCCTTAAGAGTGTTGGGAAGCGCAGTGATTCCATTCCTCTGTTCATAGAGATTGTACTGCTGTACCTTTACATTAAGTTCCTGTAAAACTGCTGTGATCTGTGAGATAACGAACAGCGTCGGATCATCAATGATTCCGCGTCCGCCGTAGTAGATGTTTATTTTCATGGACTCTCCTCCAAACCGATAATCGTATTATATCACACTATCCACCAATTATCTGCAATCAAAACAAACTCGTCCCAGCCTTATTTCATCCCCCTCCTCGATGTATGTCTTCTTTTGAGGAGTAAGCCTTATCCCGTTTCTGTAGGAACCATTTGTTGACCCCAGATCGACCACGGCAACTCTGTCCCCATCGCTTACAAACCTGCAGTGAATCCTGGAAATACTGGAATCTGAGAGTACCTTATCTACGCATCCCTCCATCTTCCCCACAGTCAGAGGAAGCTTATCAAGGGCTATCCTTACGGTTTTGTCGAGATTCCTGCTAAAGAGTGCCATTTCATTATTATCCCTGGCATCAAGGACCACGGTCTCCCCGCAGTCTTCTGCATTTATTTGGGGAAAAGAGCCTGTTACCCTCACAGGTCTTTTGAAAGTATCCTCTTTTTCTAGATCAAAGTCATCCTCTGAATAAAAGCTATCGTCATCCAAACATTCGTCTTCATCAAACGACTGCTCTTTCTTTACCTCTTTTACCTCAGTCCCCCTGGACTTTTTCATTTCCCTAAATCCGCCCAGAAGAGCAACAACACCGGTAATGGCAGATATAAGCATTACAATAATAGAAAGGAGATTTTCCTGGCTCGAAAGTATATAGTTCATCCTGACATAAACCATGCCACCGACAACCACAAAGAAAAGAAGGGATAACAGCAGTTGTATCTTTCCCCCAAGCCTGTTTCCGGCACGCTTCAGCCTGTTGTTAGACGAGGGCTCACTGTCTTCATCATACAGATCACCTTCAATATCCGGATCAGGCTCTTTTACAGTTTCAAAAGCTGCTTTCGGCTTTATAGCACTCACATGCTCTCTTTCCGGCTTTTCCTCCTTCTCATCAAGGAGAGTGCTATTTAGGACATCATAGACAAAATCTCCAATGGATGCGCTCTGCTCACACAGCCTGTACACAAGCTCCGTCGCCTCTTTATCCCCTTCATCCACAATATCAAGAAGCTCCATGGTAAACTCAGAAAAACTCATTGCCTCATCAAAGAACGGGCAGTAGATAAACTTAAATTCCCCGGTAGACAGATCCGTATAAATATTTCGTATATTAAATACTATGCCATCTTCTCCCATAAGAAACTCTGAGAGCCCCTCTAAAAGCTCTTTTGCGCTTACAAGAAGTTCCTTTAACTGCTCTGCATTCATACCATTTACCGAAAAACGGTCCTTAAGTGTCTGCATGGAATTGATCTCATAATATAAGTATCTGTTTCCATTAATGTTTCTTTCTGCACAGGGCACTAGCTGTTTGATCCTTCCGCTCTGCGCAATTTTCTGCTGATATCTGCTGTATTCACCCTCTCTCCCGTCCTCGAAGACCAGGTAATTGTGCTTAAGTTCTCTGTAATACTTATATTCCATCATTCTTCTCCTATGTAATCCAAAATCTCTTGACCTATATCCCGCACACGTGTTGCTCTTCTTATGTGCTTCACATATTCAAATCTCTTTGCCTTTCCTGCTGCTTCATACTCCCAGCCACTTTGCGGCTTTAGGAAGTATCGTCCCATAGCCGAGTGCCTTGCTGATGCATATCCGTGAACCCTAATCTCTTTTCCGGATACACCAGTCTCAAATCTGGGAAAAGAGCTGCCGAAGTATTTCCTACCAGCTACCAAAGAAGCCTTGTTATTAACATAGCCTGCCGGGTCATCTCCGCCATTTCTCTCATCTGCCACGCTCGCTCTGAACGCCAGAATATACGAGTCCTGGGACAGCATACATCTTCCGTACAGATAAAGGGAAAAGTAGATGAGAAGGGCAAAAACGCATATGACCATTGGGATGATAAAAGACGCCTCCAGTGTCATGTAGCCCTTAAATTTTCGCAAACAAAGTCACCCCCATTCCAATAGTCATAAACGGCACAAATGGTATCTGCATCTTCCTTCCGGCTTTTTTTAATACCAGTAGTGCTCCCGATACTATGCCACTTAGAAAAATAGCTACTATGCATCCCGCCAATGCTCCGGAAGCGCCCAGAGATGGCCCCATACACAAAAGCAGGAAACCATCTCCATATCCAATACTCTGTCTGCTTAGAAGCGCCAGCAATATGAAGAAGACTCCGGGCAAAAGAGATATCACAATCCCCACGGGATCTGCTCTTTGCGTAACGACTTCCAAAATAATCTTCGTAAGGGAAATGCCAAGACAAAGCAGTATCTCCCACAGATAGATTTCTTTTTTTCTGATATCCGATATACTGGCAATTATTAGTACTGCCAGTATGCTAATTCCAAACCACATTTCTTACTCCTTTAGTTGACCTTACCCACAGGATGAGCAGGGGCCTCTTCCCCCTACCTCTGAAATCGGTACAGTGTAGATACTTCTCTTTAGTCCCGGACAATTTACACTGCTGTGATACCTTTCTCCATAGCCGGTAATGAAAACATTTCCTGCCCCTATATTTCCTCCACAATACTCACATGGATAATATCTGCCTCTGTCGTTATTTCTAAGGCTACCTATTTCGCTAAAGTCTACGCTCCTTACGTGAAGATTGAGATGCTGGCAGTCAATACTTCTGTGATAAACGCTTCCATGCTCAGTCACATACACCATCTCCTCATCGTATTCTCTGGTCTCCAGTCCTGAGGTGATATCATATCCCGTCCAGGCATGTCCATAGTACCTGGATTCGACGCCAAATTCCTCAAAGCCGATAATCGGGATCATGGGATGCACTTTATAGTCCACCACCAGATCAATGATGTCATTTCCAAGAAGCACCCTGGAATTGATATAGCTCATTCCCGAATACCCATCAGTTATGCAGCTTCTGTCAATTCCGCTTCCAAGATAGTTTTCAACCTTATCCTTCGCATAAAGAATTCCTGCTGCCCCGGCTATGTAATCAAGTACTCCCTCACCATCAGCTCCAAGTGTTGTTTCTCCAAATCTAAGGTCAAAGGCCTTAAGGGACATTTCGCTTCCCGTCTGATGAAGAGCCGCCTCCATATCCGACTGGACTTTGACGATATTAAAGAGCGTCATTATATTTACAAAAAAGAAAATGAACAAAGGAAGTGCAATAGAGGCCTCCAGAGTCATTGAGGCTCTAAAGCTCTTTTTCCTAAATCTCATACCCGTATATCCTTTCTATCTTGCAATCATAGCCATATCTTGTGGCCATACAAAGCTCCGCGCAGAAGGTATCCAGGCAGTGATCCAGCTTAAAAGATGCATTTCCTTCTGTTTTCCTGATATCCATTTCAATTATGTCCGCAAGGCGCAGCGTCTTGATATCCGGGTCAACCATAAAGAGCCTTGCCCTTAAATAGTCCTCATAGTACAGGCCCTCTCCCAGATCCCCGCCACTTAGATGATCCCTGAAGTTGAACATGCTCATAAGACTAAGCCGCCAGGTTTCATCGCTCTTAAAAAGAGGAACCCGTCCACCGCTAAAGAGTATGTCGAGATCAGAAATTGTTTCTGCGAAGGTCCAGGCGAAAAGTATTGAATACTTCACAAGGTCTTTAAGCTCCGGGACCAAAAGAACCGCAGTTAGAACAGATGCAAGGGCATCTACCTCTTCAACCTTGGCTGAGCAGCTAAACAAGTAGAACATATTTGATGCCTCCCGCCAAAAAAGAAGGTTTTCCGCCATCCTCTCCAGATTTCCGTAGTCGCTGTCACATCCGTAGATCATGTACTCAAGCTGATATTTAAGAAGTGATTTTTCAAGCTCTGCTCCATACCTTGAGCACTTTTCAAAGTAGTACTGCTCAAGAAGCAGCCTCTCACCTGCAGAAATCTCCTCCTGATCATTTAGCCCGGTACCTCTGTTGCGCTCCCTGTGGGATGCGTACTGGCTCAGGTCTGTTGTTGCTGTAGAAATCGCTGAGCGGTCCCTGAAGGCCAGATTTAAAGCCCCGATACCACGCTGGGAGTTTACTACGTCCGCGGGGTTTCCCAGGGTAATCTGCTCTTCATCTCCGTCTTCATTTTCTATTGTCGGAAGCTCAATGCTATCGATCTGGGCCTGATTCTCCGCCGCCATCGCCTCAACGTCTGTAGTATCCATGCCACTTGACTGTATAAGCGATGCGTTGTTTTCCACATCTGTTAGGATTCCTTCGATTGGCTCTGCTCCCATATAGGCAAGTATCTGGCGGTTTAACACAGCTCCATTATTGTCCAGGGCAAAAGAGCTGCCGGTAATACTTACATCCTGGCAGTACATGGAAAATATTGTCTGATTGTTGAATACGCGACTCGCCACGCTTCTGTCGCAGTTTTTCTGGGCATAATATTTTAAATGATCCTGAGCATTTAGTATTGTAGGGTTTTCGCCCCCATAAGAAGTATCAACCATCAAAAGTCCATACTGCTCATACAAAGCCCTGCTGTACTCAGCAAGGACTGAATTCATTGCTATATCCATGACGCATTCTGTCTTCATTTTTACCGCCCCTATCCTGGCTCCCTGAAAAAGAACCAGGATAAGAGACATGATGACCATAATGGACATCGACAGAAATACCGTCACATAGCCCTTAGTTCGTGATAACACGTGTATCCTCTCTGATTGTACTAAAGACATCCTCAACAATTCCTGAAATCTGCTCCTTGAATACGATTACAAGACCAATAAGCACCACGATGATAAGGATAACCTCCACCGTTCCCATTCCGGACTCATCGTTCCAGAATCTCTTAAAACCTCCTGCTACTTTCTTTCCAAAATTCTTTACTGTTTCGATCATTTTATTTTTCCTCCTAAAATTTGTTTTTTGTTTGATCAAAATGCCATATATGCCGGTATCATGATTATTACCATTACTATCACCAGCATTATTATCATTGGCAGAAGAAGCTTTGTTCCCGCCTCTTCTCCAGCTTTCCGGACCCTGTCCATTCTCTCGTCAAAGGCCCTTTTTGATTCCTCCTGAAGGAGCTTTAAAAGCTCGCTGTTTCCCTTTCTAAGATTCTGGGAAAGGAGGGATGAAAGTCTCGTGTACTGCTGTCCCCGGCATCTAAGGCCAAAGCGCTCATACACATCTGCTTCTGACTCTCCGGCCATAAGCTGCCCTTTAGCCCGAAGGACTTCTTCATACAAATACTTTTTTTCACAACCTGCGTTTCTTTTCCTGACATACCCGTCAGAGAGCTTGGTAAAAATGTTACGTACAGTCATACCTGCCCCCATATAGAGAACTATCTGGGACACAAACTGCGGATAATCCGATAACATCTGGCTGCTGCGATCATCCATGGCCTTCTTAAGCTCCTTGTCCTTGAGAACATAAGATGCTGCGCCCCCTATCAGTGTCAGCAAAAGGAGCATCATACTGTTGTCCTTAACCCTTTCTGACCAGAAAAGCTCTTTTCCCTCATATGTTTCAGGAAGTGTGATGTGGGTGCTCTCCCTGGAGTCCTCATCAGCCTTTGTTACAAGCTTTTTGATTTCCTTAAAGGCTTTTTCCTTAGGGCTTAACTGCCTTGGCACAACCTGAACACAGAAAAGCTGCTGCCATTTCTGACCCTCGTAGGTGTAGACCGCAGTCAGGTTCACGATTTCGCCTAGAGGAGGTATGTTGTCCTCAATAAGCTTTCCGTCCAAATGGATGAGCTCGTAGTTATCCATTTTCCAGCTGATATCGAAGGGATAGCCTTCTATCTTATCCACAAGATCAAGGTCCAGGCTCACCTCATCAAGGCTGTCGTTATCTTTAAGGAGCTGCGCCTCAAGAAGATCTGATGCTTCTTCAAAAAGAATGTCTGCTTCCTGTTTTGTGTACTTCCTGACTTCTATGGGAAACTCCATTTCCATAAGCTCTTCTCCCTCAGCGTCACTGGCAACCAGATCAATGCTGTAGGTTCTTCCGCCATATTCGTTTCGCTCAATGCTCCCGTCTTCGCTTACCTTTTTGCTTCCGGCGGCGGAAACCGCCATCATAAATGCCAGAAAACATCCTGCGGACGCCATTAGAAGGACAATGCTTATCTTTCTTATGAAGTACTCAGTTTCTGCTGCTTCCAGGTCTTTTCTCTGCTCCAGGGTTCCCAGATACATCCTTATCTTTTCCGAGGAAAAAGACCTTATATGCCCCTTCACATGGGAATAGATATATAAAGAAATCTTAAGAAAGGCCCTGCTTATTCCGGTCTCTTCTATACCAGGCGGCAGCTCCATATCCTTAGACAGGAAGTAAAGTACTGCCATAACAACAGGAAAGACCAAATACAAAAATGCTGCTTTAGACATTGATATTCACGATCCTTTCCGACATAAGATATGCCCCGATATAAAAGAGCATGCATATGCTCATGATGACTATCCCAAATAAATTGTGATAAAGCGGGTCGAAAAACCCGGAGCTCGTAATCGAGATATAGAAGATAATGAAGAATGGCACAAGATTCATGATCCTGGCCTCCATTCTCTTTGCGCTGATCAGCACATCGATTTCCTTTTCAACATCCATTTTCTGCGATATTACCGCAATGGTCCTTGAAAGGGTATCCGTGAGATTTCCTCCGCTTCTTTTAGCCACGGCAAAAACCTCTGCAAAATCCTGGATATCGGAGTTTCCTGACTCCTTGCCCAGCCTGTATACCAGTTTTTCCAATGGAATGTTATTTTTTATTCCCTTGGTGAGCTTTGAAAGCGCCTGGCAGATAAGACTCTTTTTCCCATAGAGAAGCTCCATATCATGGCAGCTTTCTATAAAGGCATTCTCAGGTGAATACCCGGCCTTAAGGCTTGTAAGCACCGAGGCCATCGCATCCCGAAACTGTATTCCAATAAGCCTTACATTTCTTTGTATCTGTCTTTTTTTCTGATACAGATACCAGGGACCTATTACAGGCAAAAGAGCTATCACTGCGATCCACGAATCATAGAAGAGCCTTCCAAATGCCAGTGCTATGAGAAAACCGCTGGCGACAATCGGAAGATCTTCAATCCCCTTGGGGTAAGCTAAGACCTGCTGCCACAAGCTTTTCAGTTGCTTTAAGTTCACCTACTTTCCTCCACTTTCCAACAATTTTTCCTTTCTCATCTTCTTTTTCCTCCTCAAATCTAAAGAGTGTATTTACCTTTATCCTACCGCTCTGACTGTCCAGTTCCTTTTCCAGCTCGCAGATTTCCAGCACCTTTCTGGTTCTGTCCCTGAGCCTTCCAAGATGTATCACGATATCTATCCCGGACGCTATCTGTCCCCTTACCGCAGGAAGCGGAATCTCCATTCCCATAAGCACCATGGTTTCAATTCTTGAAAGCATGTCCTGTGCGCTGTTGGCATGTCCGGTTGACATGGCCTGATGACCTGTGTTCATGGCCTGAAGCATGTCCACCGCCTCGTCAGATCTGACCTCACCAACCACGATCCAGTCAGGTCTCATTCGAAGGGATGACTTGATAAGGTCTCGGATTGTAATGGGTTTGCATCCCTCCACATTGGCATTTCTTGCTTCCAGCCTTACAAGGTTTGGAACGCCGATTATCTGTAGCTCTGCATTATCCTCTATACTTATCAGTCTTTGATCCTTTGGGATAAAATCAGACAGAGCATTTAGAAATGTTGTTTTTCCGGAGCCTGTTCCACCGGAAATAAAGATGTTATATCCTGCCTTTACAAGAACTTCGATATAACTTTTAAGATATTCAGAAATGGAACCCAGCTGGATCAGCTTCTCCATGGTTATTGTGCTGTCCGGGAATCGCCTTATCGTCACCACCGGTCCG
>JAEEGH010028090.1_pt1 | contig 11094 bp, 5 predicted proteins | sample 9134181 | NCBI WGS metagenome assembly JAEEGH01 (sample SAMN16246544, study PRJNA631951) | gut metagenome | biome: gut microbiome; feature: rumen; material: DP-attached | host: Bos | place: Iran: Karaj | collected 2018-10
TATCACCAACGGGCGCACCGAGAGGGTGTCGCCTTGCGGCTCGTAAAAATCAAGATACAGGGTGATAGGCGATGTTTCACCCTCCTCGATGGCACTGCTGAAAGGTATGCCCGTTTCAATGTTTACCTCGTCGAAAACGGGTTCGGCATAACGCCGACCCGACTGAGCCATCGCCTTTGTGAAAAGGCCACAAAGCAATACGACCATTGCAACCATTCCCAATTTATGGATTGTCTTCATTCTATTCATCGTTTTCATCATCAGTAACTTTTCCATTAGGTTTATCAAATGCAAATGTACACATTTTTCAGAAATTCCTACCTTTGCGCCAAATTTCAGACTCGCAATGTCCATTTCAGAAATCCTAAATAATGTCGGCCCTTCGACCCTTCGAGGAACCTTAGGGACCACAGGCTCAGGGACCTTCACGCATGAGGAAATCAAACTTCTCCTTGCTGCTGAAGGCGACGACAAGAAACTATTGTTCGACAAGGCCTTACAGACCAAACTGGCACATCTGGACAACTATGTTCACCTGCGCGGGCTGATTGAATACAGCAATATCTGCACGAAATATTGCCTTTACTGCGGTGTGCGTTGCAAGAACCTGAAAGTGGAACGCTATACGCTCAGTGATGAAGAAGTCATTGAATGTGCGAAATTGGCACACGAATTGGGCTATGGCTCAGTGGCTTTGCAAAGTGGCGAGAGGAGCGACAAGGCTTTTGTGGACAAAATCACCTATTTGGTCAAAGAAATCAAGAAGATAGACAATGGAAGTCTTGGCATCACGCTCTCTTTGGGTGAACAGACCGAAGAGACCTACCGACACTGGTTTGAGGCTGGTGCACACCGCTACCTGCTCCGTATTGAGGCCTCGAACGAAGACCTATATTATAAGATTCACCCTCACGATGCCAAACATGATTTCAAGCAACGTTTGGCCTGCATCGATAGCCTACTAAAAGTCGGCTACCAAACCGGCACTGGCGTGATGGTTGGCCTACCCTTCCAAACTCTTGACGACCTCGCTGACGACCTGCTCTTCTTCAAGCAAAAAGATGTGGCCATGGTCGGCATGGGGCCTTTCATCCCCCACCCCGACACACCGCTTTGGCCATACAGAGACCAGATTCCTTCTGCCGAAAAACGCATGGAACTGACATTGAAGATGATTGCCATCCTTCGTTTGATGATGCCTGAAATCAACATGGTGGCAGCCACAGCCAACCAGACCGTTGACCCACAAGGACGAGAGAAGGCCATCCTTGCCGGAGCCAATGTCATCATGCCCAACCTCACGCCGAACGAATTCCGTGAAAACTACCTCATCTACCCCGACAAAGCCTGCGTCAAAGACAAACCAGACGAGTGCCAAAGCTGCCTAGACATGCGCTTGGCCGCCATCGGACATAAGGTTTTGTACAATGCTTGGGGCGATTCATTGGCATTTACCAAAAAACATCGTTAGCTTTTTTTTATCACAAAACCCACAAAACCACACAGCTTTTTGTGCAGCGGCTCCACAACCGTGTCGCCGCAGGGAAGCAGCCGGTTGGCGTGCTTCCCACAAACAAGCAATGGTTTTGATGGTTTTGCAAGTTTTGTGATAAGATTTGTCATATTTTTCCTTAGTTTTCAGAAAAAAGCACTATTTTTGCCCTTAAAAACTAATTCATTTTCAATTATGAAAAAAAGCTTATTTACGCTACTGCTCGTCATGCTGACAGTTGTGACTTTTGGTCAGCAGTGGGTAGCCCTCAAGAGCAACACCCCGAGTACTATTCAGACGAATTTGGTTGCCTCTTCCGAGAGCCAAATCACCGTCAACCTGCAAGTCCCCGGCTTCTATGCTTTCGAGGTGACCACACCCCGTGGCGAAGCCAACATCATCTCGGTTCCTAGAACGGTCAGCACCGCTACAGCCGGCGAGCCCGACCTTCCCATGATTGCCATCTCGGCCATCATCGGCGACCGTCAGCATTACAACATCCGCGTCGTTGATGCACAATACGCTGATTACCCGATGGAGGTCGCGCCATCAAAAGGCGATTTCCCGCGCACCATCAACCCTGAGGATGTGCCTTATACCTACGGCGAAGCCTATTCGGCGGATGCTTTCTTCCCTGCTCAGAATGTGGGGCTTTACGATCCTTACATTCTCCGCGACTTCCGTGGGCAGAACATGGTGTTCTATCCCTTCGCCTACAACCCCGTAACACACACATTGCGTGTGTATTACAACATGACAGTTGAAATGTATGCCGACGGTCAGCAAGGCGAAAACACCCTCAGCCGCCGCTCGAACACGGTGAAGATGGACGCTGAATTTGGAGCCCTCTACGACAACCACTTCATCAACTACCATGAGAGTTTGAACCGATACACGCCCGTTGACGAGACTGGCGAGCTGCTCATCATCTGCCACGACGCTTTCATGAACGCCATGCAGCCTTTTGTCAACTGGAAGAAACAGATTGGCAGACCAACTACAATGGTTGGAACGAGTACCGCCGGTGCCACCGACAGTGCCATCAAAGCCTATATCCAAAGCCAATTCGACGCCAGCCCCAACCTCAGCCATGTATTGCTAGTCGGCGATGCAGCCCAAATCCCAGGCCATTCCTATTCAAGCTGCGGTAGCTATAATGGAAAATCCGACAACTGGTATGGCCAAGTAGCTGGAAACGACTATTATAATGACATCATCATTGGCCGTTTCTCCGCCGAAAACGAAACCCATGTCACCACACAAGTCAACAAAGTGATTCATTACGAGAGAGACATCAACGCTTCTGACACATGGCTCGTCAATGGTTGTGGTGTAGCGGCCACGGCGGGTGGTGGTGGACATTTTGGTGAAGACGATTGGGAACACATGAACAATATCCGTACTGACTTGATGAACTATCACTACACTACTGTTTATCAGGAATACTTCAATACTATAGGGTATTCCTCCACCACCCAGCAAATCAGCGACAGGATTAATAGTGGCGTGAGTATCGTCAATTACTGCAACCACGGCAATCAAACAGCCTGGCAATCCCATAGTCCATGGTATTCAAATAGTTATGTAAACGCTCTAACCAACGATAATATGTTGCCCATCATTTGGTCGGTAGCCTGTCTCAATGGTCAATACGATTACAGCCAACCCTGCTTTGCCGAAACATGGCTACGGGCCACCAACAACAGCACAGGAGCACCCACCGGTGCCATTGGCGGCATGTTCTCCTACATCTCCCAGCCTTGGGTTCCCCCAATGTACGGTCAAGACGAGATGGTGGATGTCTTGACTGAAAGCCATAGCGACAACATCAAGCGCACTTTGGGCGGTTGCTCTTTCGATGGCAACATGAAGGTTTTGGACCAATACGGACAAGGCGGAGGACAAGGTCTTGGTACCTATATGGCTTGGATTCTATTCGGCGATCCAACTTTGACCTTACGTAACGCCATCCCCACCCACACGGGTGTGACCCACGCCCCCTCAATGGGCAGCAATGCCACCAACTTCGTCGTGAACGCCACCAACGGCAACGGTGCCTTGGCCACCCTGACGCTCAACAACGAAATCTTAGGCTCGGCTACTATTAACAATGGTATGGCCAACATCACCTTTACAGCACCTGGCACGACTGGCACTGCTACGTTGACCGTGTTCGGCTACAACAAAATCACTTATGAGGGAACCATCAATATCACTTCAGGTGGTGCCACACAATACAACGTAAATGTGTCGGCCAACCCGACCAATGGTGGTACCGTCACGGGCGGAGGCACTTACAGCCAAGGTCGGTTGTGCACAGTTAATGCTACTGCCAACAGCGGTTATACCTTCACCAACTGGACGGAGAACGGCAATGTGGTCTCTTCGCAAACCTGCTACACCTTTACCGTGAACAACAACCGTAACTTGGTGGCCAATTTCCAAGCACAGCCACAAACCTACACCATCAACGTTTCGGCCAACCCGAACAACGGTGGCACCGTTTCTGGTGGCGGCACGTATCAGCAAGGACAATCATGCACCGTGAACGCCACGCCGAACACTGGCTACACCTTCACGAACTGGACCGAAAACGGCAATGTGGTCTCCACCAATGCTAGTTACACCTTCACGGTGACTGGCGACCACACTTTGGTGGCTAACTTCCAAGTACAGAGCTATACCATCACCGTCGAAAGCGCCAATCCCGATTGGGGTTACGTCAGCGGCGGCGGCACTTTCAACTATGGCGAAACCATAGAAATTGCGGCCACTCCAAACATCGGCCATGCATTTTTGACCTGGGATGATGGAAACCTTGACAACCCTCGCAGCATCGTTGTTACCGAAAACCACACCTACATTGCCTCTTTTGCTGTGCAGCAATGTTACATCACTGCTGAAGTGACCCCAGAAGAGGCCGGAACGGCTTTTGGCGGAGGCCTTTGGTACTACGGCGACACAATCTCCGTGACCATCAACCGCAACGAAGACTGGGGGTTCCTGAACTGGACTGAAAACGATGAGGTGGTTTCGGAAGAAATGACCTACACCTTCATTGCCACAGGAGACCGCAACCTTGTTGCTCACTTCCAATATACTGAAAGCATTGGCGAGAACAGTATTTCCGCCAACATCTACCCCAACCCGACGCAGGGCAAAGTCATGGTTGAAAGCGAAGACTTGAGCCATGTCCGCATCGTGAACGCCTACGGACAGACTGTCTACAATGCCAAGGTAGAAGGCAATCTAGTCTGCATTGACCTGTCACAAATGGTCAAAGGCATCTACATGATGCACATCGAAGCTGAGGGCGGGCAGGCTGTGAGGAAGATTGTGGTGGAATAAACTCATCTGGCCGCCATCGGGCATAAGGTCTTATATAACGCTTGGGGCGATTCTGTCGCTTTTACGAAGAAAAACAACAAAATTTGACCCATATTCGGCAAAAAGCACTATTTTTGCCCTTTAAAACTAATCCTTTTCGATCTATGAAAAAAAGCTTAATTACGCTACTGCTCGTCATGCTTACCGTAGTGACCTTCGGTCAGCAGTGGGTCGCCATCAAGAGCGATGCCCCGAGCACCATCCAGACGACTTTGGTTGCCTCTACGGAGAACCAAATCACCGTCAACATGCAAGTCCCTGGCTTCTACACCTTCGAGGTGACCACGCCTCGTGGCGAAGCCAACATCATCTCTGTTCCGCGCACCGTCAGCACCGCTGCCGCAGGCGAACCCGACCTTCCCATGATTGCCATCCCGGCCATCATCGGCGACCGTCAGCATTACAGCATTCGTTTGGTTGACGCACAATACACTGATTTCCCGATGGAGGTCGCGCCTTCAAAAGGTGATTTTCCGCGCAGCATCAACCCTGACGATGTGCCTTACACCTATGGCGAGGCCTATTCTACTGACGCCTTCTTCCCAGCTCAGAATGTAGGTTTATATGATCCTTACATCCTGCGTGACTTCCGTGGACAGAATATGGTGTTCTATCCCTTTGCCTACAACCCTGTAACGCATACCTTGCGCGTATATTACAACATGACCGTTGAGATGTACAGCGACGGACAACTCGGTGAAAACACCCTCAGCCGCCGTTCTTCTGAGGTGAAGATGGATCCTGAATTTGGTGCATTGTACCAAAACCACTTCATCAACTACAGAGAAGGTCTGAGCAAATACAACGCCGTTGACGAGACTGGCGAGCTTCTCATCATCTGCCACGACGCTTTCATGAATGCCATGCAACCTTTTGTCAACTGGAAGAAACAGATTGGCAGACCTGTCACAATGGTTGGTACCTCGGTTTCAGGTGCCACCAGCGAAGCCATTAAAACCTACATCCAAAACCAATACAACAGCAACCCCAACATCAGCCACATCCTGCTCGTGGGCGACAATGCACAAGTGCAGAGTTACTACACCTTCTCTGGCGGCTATTCCGGCCGTACCGACCAATACTATGGACAATTGGTCGGCAATGACTACTACAACGATGTCATCGTTGGCCGCTTCTCTGCCGAGAACGCCGACCATGTCACCACTCAAGTTGACAAGGTGATCCACTACGAAAGAGATGTCACTGCCGCCGACACGTGGCTCTCGATTGGACAAGGCGTTTCAAAGAACGAAGGTGCAGGCAGTGGCCACTTTGGTGAGGCCGACTATCAACACATTGATTACATCAGAGACACGCTGTTGCACTACAATTACACCAGCATTCATCGTGATTACCAGAACGTACAAGGCGTTTCGTCAAGTGCAGCCATCATCAGCCAGCACATCAACGAAGGTGTGAGCATCATCAACTACTGCAACCACGGTTCACCGACAAGTTGGGGTGTTTTCGGCTATAGCAACTCGCATATCAACGCCCTTACCAACGACAATAAGTTGCCTTTCATCTGGTCGGTGGCTTGCAACAACGGACAACTTGACTATTCGCAGCCCTGCTTTGCTGAGGCTTGGATGCGTGCCACCAACAACAGTACTGGTGCACCTACCGGAGCTATCGGCGGCATGTTCAGCTACATCTCACAACCTTGGCAGCCGCCCATGTACGGTCAGGACGAGATGAACAACGTCCTCACGGAACACAGAAGCATCAAGCGCACCCTCGGCGGCATTTCGACCGACGGCAACATGAAGATTCTTGACCAATACAACTCGAATGGTCAAGGTTTGGCCACCTATCAGTTCTGGCTCCTCTTCGGCGACCCGACCCTCACCGTGCGTAATATGACGCCCGCTAACATGAACGTGACCCACGCCTCCTCCATGAGCACTAGCGCGACCTCGTTCACTGTGAATGCCACCAACGGCAATGGCGCCTTGGCCACCCTGACCCGCAACAACGAGATCATGGGCTCAGCCACCATCAACAATGGCACCTGTAACATCACCTTCGCCGCTCCTGGAACGACGGGCACCGCCACGTTGACCGTGTTCGGCTACAACAAGATCACCTACATCGCTACCATCCAGATCACTGGAGGTGGTACGCAGCAATATACCGTCAATGTCTCGGCCAACCCGACCATCGGCGGCTCTGTCACTGGTGGCGGCACCTATAATCAAGGTCAGTCGTGCACGGTGACTGCCACGCCTAATGCAGGCTACACCTTCACCAACTGGACGGAAAATGGCAATGTGGTCTCTTCGCAAGCCAACTACACTTTCGTCGTTAACAACAACCGCACATTGGTGGCTAACTTCCAAGTTGTGCCGCAGAACTACACCATCACCGTATCGGCCAACCCGACCAATGGTGGCTCCGTCACAGGTGGCGGCACTTTCCAAGAAGGTCAATCCTGCACAGTCTCTGCCACAGCCAACACGGGTTACACCTTCTCCAACTGGACCGAGAATGGCAATGTAGTCTCCACCCAAGCCAGCTACACCTTCACCGTGAATGGCAACCGCACTTTAGTTGCCAACTTCACCGCACAGCAATACACTATCACTGCCACAGCTGATCCTGTCAATGGTGGTAACGTCACTGGTGGCGGCACCTTCAATTATGGAAACAGCTGCACCCTCAGCGCCACTCCAACCACAGGCTACACCTTCGTCAACTGGACCAAGAACGGCTCGCAGGTCAGCACTGACGCTACCTACACCTTCAACGTGACAGAGTCGGCAACTTATGTGGCACATTTCCAATTGCAATCCTTCACCGTTAATGTGACGACCAACCCGGCTGAGGGTGGCACCGTCGCAGGCGGCGGCACCTTCAACTACGGCGAAACCTGCACCGTCATTGCCACGGCCAACGAAGGCTACGAATTCGTCAATTGGGTGCAAGGCTTGCTCTCTGTTTCCGACGAAGCATCCTACACCTTCACCGTCACCTGCAACGTCAATCTGACCGCCAACTTCGCACTGCAGATCTTTGAAGTCAAGGTTTCGGTGAACCCCACAGAAGCTGGCACTGTCACAGGAGAAGGCACCTACAACTACGGCGACGAGGTCACCTTAGCCATTATTCGCAACGAAGACTGGGCCTTCGAAAACTGGACTGAGAACGGCGAAGTCGTTTCAGAAGAATTGACTTATACTTTCACCATCACTAGCAACCGTGACTTAGAGGCTAACTTCACCTACACTGAAGGCATCGGCGAGAACAACATTGAGACCAAGGTCTATCCCAACCCAACCAAGGGCGAGTTTACCCTTGAGGGCGAAGGTCTGAGCCATGTCCGTATCGTGAACGCCTACGGACAAACCGTTTACAACGCCGACCTCGAAGGCGAACAAGTCTGCATCGACCTTTCCAATGTTGCCAAGGGCATCTATATGATGCAAATTGAGGCTGAAGGTGGTCAGACTGTAAGGAAGATTGTGGTGGAATAAGCCACATTGTTTCAAACAAAAATCCCAAAGTGAGGTGACATTTTATTGTCGCCTCACTTTTTTTTGCTATTTTTGGGGTCAAATTTGGATTATTATGAAAATCAAATTCATTGGTGCTGCCCAAGAAGTGACGGGCAGCAAGCACCTCATCACCACCGACCATGGCAAGAAAATCCTCTTAGACTGCGGTATGTTCCAAGGTAAAGGCCTCGAGACCGATGCCGCCAACCGCAATATCATGGTCGACCCGAAGGAAATCGACGCCATCATCCTCACTCACGCCCATATCGACCACTGCGGCCTCATCCCCTACTTCTACAAATTGGGGTTCCGTGGTCAAGTTGTCTGCACCAAAGCCACGGAAGACCTGTGTAGTATTATGCTCCCTGACAGCGGTTTCATCCAAGAAAACGATATGGAGTGGTTCAACAAGAAACGCCGCAAGCAAGGACTTCCCGCCTTACAGCCCATTTATACCGAAAAAGACGCTCGTGCCAGCATGGAGTTGTTCGTCAGCGTGGCCTACAACCGCTATTTTTACATCGACAATAATATAAAGGTGAAGTTCAACAACACAGGTCATCTGCTGGGCAGCGGTTGTGCTGTCATCGAAATCGACGAGGGTGGCAAGATGACCCGCATCGGATATACTGGGGACATCGGCCGCGAATACAACTACCTCCTGCGCTCACCTGAGCCTTTCCCACATTGCGATTACCTCATCACTGAGGCCACCTACGGAAACCGCCTTCACAGCGACCGCACCAATGCTGAACAGCAACTATTAGAAATCATCTATCACACCTGCGTGGAGAAACGCGGCAAGCTCATCATTCCTTCGTTCGCGGTTAGCCGTACGCAAGAGATTGTGTATCTACTGAATAACTTTTACAACGATGGACAACTGCCCGAGAAGATTCCTGTATATGTGGATAGTCCTTTGGCAGTCAACGCCACCGAGATTTTCCGTATGCACGTCGACCTCTTCAACGATGATGTGAAAGATGTCATCGAATACGACCCCGACCCCTTTGGCTTCAACGGGCTCACCTTCGTGCGCGACATCAACCAGTCTAAAGAACTAAATGCTACTAAGCAACCTTGCATCATCATCTCTGCTTCAGGCATGATGGAGGCCGGGCGTGTGAAACACCATATCGCCAACAGCATCGAGAGCCCTAACAACAGCATCCTTGCCATTGGATACTGTTCTCCTACTACATTGGGAGCCAAACTGTTGGAAAAACCCACACCTGCAAGCGTTTCCATTTTTGGCACAGAACACAACGTCAATGCAGAGATTTATGAAATCGATGCCTTCAGTGGCCACGGCGACTACAAGGAAATGATTCATTACCTGAGTTGCCAAGACCCAACTAAAGTGAAGAAGACTTTCATTGTGCACGGTGATCTTGAAGCCCAACAATATTATCAACGGCAACTTCGCAAAGAAGGTTGGGACAACATCGTCATACCCGGGCCAGGAGAAGAGTTTGAATTGAAATAATTCGTACTTTTGCAAAAATTTTCAAAAATGGCACAAAAACCCAGCATTCCCAAAGGCACCCGCGACTTCTTGCCCGAAGTCATGGTGCGCCGCAACTATATCTTCGATACCATCAAGACTGTATTCAAACGCTTTGGTTTCCAACCGATTGAGACCCCTTCGATGGAAAACCTCAGCACCCTTTTGGGCAAATACGGCGAAGAAGGCGACAAACTCCTCTTCCGTGTGCTCAACTCGGGTGACTTCATGAGTGGTGTGGAGCAAAATGGAGAACCTCTTGAATCCCTGAAACTAGCTTCAAAGATCACGGAGAAAGGCCTGCGCTACGACCTGACCGTGCCCTTCGCCCGTTTTGTCACCATGTATCGCGACCAAATCGCCTTCCCCTTCAAGCGTTACCAAATCCAACCCGTTTGGCGTGCCGACCGTCCACAGAAAGGCCGTTACCGCGAGTTCTACCAATGTGATGTTGACATCATCGGCAGCGACTCCTTGCTCAACGAAGCTGAACTTGTGCAAATCGTTGACGAGGTATTCCATGCTTTGAAAATCAATGTCATGCTGAAGATCAACAACCGCAAGGTGCTGGCTGGCATCGCTGAATACATTGGCAAGTCGGATGCTTTGGTCGACATCACTGTGGCCATTGACAAATTAGACAAGATCGGCATCGACGCCGTCAACGCGGAGCTTGCTGAGAAGGGATTGGAGCAAGCTGCCATCGACAAATTGCAGCCTATCCTCTTCATGAAGGGCAACACGCGCGAGAAGCTGGCCCAATTGAAGCCTTTGTTAGACAACGAAGTAGGCCAAAAGGGCATTACCGAATTGGAGACCTTGTTCGACTATATTGAAAACATGGAACTCGGCATCGACACCGAGCTCGATTTGACCTTGGCCCGAGGCCTGAATTATTACACTGGCGCCATCTTCGAGGTGAAAGCCAAGGACTTCGCCATCGGCAGCATTTCGGGCGGCGGTCGCTACGACAACCTCACGGGCATCTTCGGCCTGCCCAATGTCTCGGGTGTAGGCATCAGCTTCGGCGCCGACCGCATTTACGATGTGTTGGAAGGCCTCAACCTTTTCCCCGAGACCATGTCGGAAAGCACCAAGGTCATCTTCCTCAACTTCGGCAAGAACGAAGAGAAATACTGTCTGAGATACCTCAACCAAGTACGCAAACACGGCAGCAACGCGGAAATCTATCCCGATGCCGCCAAGATCCAGAAACA
>JAEEGH010028091.1_pt1 | contig 11094 bp, 8 predicted proteins | sample 9134181 | NCBI WGS metagenome assembly JAEEGH01 (sample SAMN16246544, study PRJNA631951) | gut metagenome | biome: gut microbiome; feature: rumen; material: DP-attached | host: Bos | place: Iran: Karaj | collected 2018-10
CAAGGAAGAAATGGAAGGAGGCCTGATCTAGCCCTATGAAGAAGTTTTTCGCCAAACTGTACATCTGGGTCCTGCTGGTCGTCCTGTACGCCCCGCTGGTGTTCATCGCCGTCTTCTCCTTCACCGAAAGCAAGGTCCTGGGCAGTTGGGAGGGTTTCTCCACCAACCTGTACCGGAACCTCCTGACCGGACAGATGCAGGGCAACGCGTCCCTGCTCGCCGCGGTGAAGAACACGGTCCTCATCGCCGTCATCGCCGCCGCCGTCTCCACCCTGCTGGGCTCGGTCGCGGCCATCGGCATCCACAACATGAAGGGACGGTCCCGGAAGGCCGTCACCTTCCTGAACAACATCCCGATGATCAACCCGGACATCATCACCGGTGTCTCGCTGTTCCTGCTGTTCGTGTTCCTGCATTTCAGCCAGGGCTACCTGACGGTCATCCTGGCGCACATCACCTTCTGCACGCCCTACGTCGTGCTGAGCGTGATGCCGAAACTCCAGCAGATGAACCCGAACATCTACGAGGCCGCCCTGGACCTCGGCGCCACGCCGCAGCAGGCCCTGCGCAAGGTCCTGGTCCCGCAACTCAAGCCGGGCATGGTCTCGGGCTTCATCCTCGCCTTCACGATGTCCCTGGACGACTTCGCCGTGACGTTCTTCACCCGCGGCACCATCGGCCTGGACACCCTCTCCACGTACATTTACACCGATGCGCGCAAGGGCGGTCTCACGCCTGAACTGCGCCCCCTGATGACCCTGATCTTCCTGGTCGTCCTCATCCTTCTGATCATCATCAACATCCGGCAGGACCGGCTCAGCAAACTCAAAGAAAACAGATGAAAAAAATCCTGATCTCCCTGGCGGCCGTCGCCCTCCTCGCCGGCTGTTCCGAGGACCGTTCCCAGATCCTCAAGGTTTATAACTGGTCCGACTACATCGACGAGGAAGTCATTCCCGAGTTCGAGGCATGGTACGAGCAGCAGACCGGCGAAAAAGTCAAGGTCATCTACCAGACCTTCGACATCAACGAGACGATGCTCTCCAAGATCGAGAAGGGCCATGAGGACTACGACGTCGTGTGCCCGTCCGACTACATCATCGAGCGGATGCTCCAGAACGACCTCCTGCTGCCCCTGAACCGCGATTTCGGATCCACGCCCAACTATATCGACGAGAACTTGTCCCCGTACATCCGGGCCTGCTTCGACAAGATGGATGGCAAGGGCAAGAACGCGAACGACTACTCCGTGGGCTACATGTGGGGCACCACCGGCATCCTGTACAACGCCAAGTACGTGACTGACGAGGAAGCCAGCACCTGGGACATCGTCCGCAATCCCAAGTTCGCCGACCGCATCTTCATCAAGGACTCCGCCCGCGACATCTACTCCCAGATCATCCTGAAGGTCAAGGAGCAGGACATCGCCGCCGGAAAGGTGACGATGGACCAGTTGATGAACTACACCTCCGACGCGGACATCGCCGCCGTGGAGGAATATCTGAAGCAGGTGAAGCCCCTCGTGGCCGGCTGGGAAGCCGATTTCGGCAAGGACCAGATGGTCCAGGAGCAGGGTTGGGTGAGCCTCAACTGGAGCGGTGACGGCGTGTGGGCCATCGAAGAGGCCGAAGAAGTGGGTGTCGAACTCCGCTACGCCCTCCCGAAGGAAGGCTTCACCGTGTGGTTCGACGGCTGGGTGATCCCGAAATATGCCCAGAACACCAGGGCCGCCAGTTACTGGATCAACTTCATGAGCCGTCCCGACATCGTCATCCGCAATGTCGAGGAGACCGGCTACGTGTCCGTGAGCGGCGCTCCCGAAGTGCGTGACGCCTTCACCGACGAGGATTACGAGCCCATCGACCTCTCCTATTTCTTCACCCCCGCCGACACCGCCGTCTGCGCGAATCCGGTCCTGTATCCGGACAAGGCCGACATCGAGCGCTCCACCCAGGAGCATGACTGGGGTGAGAACACCACCAAACTCATCGAGATGTGGTCCCGCGTCAAGGGCGACAACGCCAACGCGTTCACCTACATCTTCATCGGCATCGTCCTTCTGGCCCTCGCCGGAGCCGCCTTCTTCGCCCGCGCCGCCAAGGCCCGCCGCAAGAAGAGCCGCCGCAAGAGCGGCCGGAAATAGTTAATCTTTCCAGACCTTCAGGTATTCCTGCAAGGCCCACATCTCATCGCGGAATCTGGCCGCGGCCGTGAAATCGAGATCGGCCGCGGCTTTCTGCATCTTGCGCTTGGCCTCGTCGGCCGCCTTCTCCACCTGGGAGCGGGACATGGAACGGATGACCGGGTCCTGGAGGACGGCGGCGAGGTCCGCGGCGATGTAACCATCGACATAGGCGGAGGAGCCATCCCGTTTGGCATCGTGGCCGAGGCCGACGGAGACGGTGCCGCGGCCCAGGTCGGAGGGATTGGGGACATAGGCCGGGGCCGAAACGGAATCCTCGGCGCTGACATGCCCCGTAACAGTGTTGCGGAGACGCGGATTGAGGGGCTTTCCCGTCGCGGATCCCGACAGTCCGCCGCCCTCGTTGAGGAAACCGCTGACATGCGTGGTGTCCTCCTTGGAGGTGACCAGTTCGGACATGAGGATATTCGCGCGGACCTGCACCTGTTGCGGCGTGATGCCATGCAACTGGTTGTATTCCTGCTGCTTCTGGCGACGGCGGTTCGTCTCCCGGATGGTTTCGTCCATGGACTGGGTGATGGTGTCGGCGTACATGATCACGAGCCCGTTCACGTTGCGGGCGGCACGGCCCGCAGTCTGGGTGAGGGCGCGGCCGCTCCGCAGGAAGCCCTCCTTGTCGGCATCCAGGATGGCGACGAGAGAGACGGTGGGAATATCCAGTCCCTCGCGCAGGAGGTTCACGCCGATCAGGACGTCGAACAGCCCGTTCTTGAAGTCTTCGATGATCTCCACGCGCTCGGCCGTGTCCACGTCGGAGTGGATGTAGCGGCACCGGACGCCCATCCGGCCGAAATAACTGTCCAGTTCCTCCGCCATCCGCTTGGTCAGGGTGGTGACAAGGACGCGTTCGTCCACCTCCGCCCGCTTGCGGATTTCCTCCATCAGGTCGTCCACCTGGTTCTCGGTGGGACGGACTTCCACGGGCGGGTCCAGCAGGCCGGTCGGCCGGACGATCTGCTCCACCACGAGGCCTTCGGATTTCTCCAGTTCGTAGTCGGCGGGCGTGGCGCTCACGTACACGGTCTGGCCGGTGACGGATTCGAATTCGTCGAAGGTGAGGGGGCGGTTGTCCGCCGCGGCCGGCAGGCGGAAACCGTATTCCACCAGCGTCGCCTTGCGGGAATGGTCTCCCCCGAACATCGCGCGGATCTGCGGCAGGGTGACGTGGCTTTCGTCGATGAAGCAGATGAAGTCGTCCGGGAAATAGTCGATGAGCGTGAAGGGGCGCTGGCCCGGCTTGCGGCCGTCGAAATACCGGGAGTAGTTCTCCACTCCGGGGCAGTAACCCATCTCCTTGATCATCTCCATGTCGTACTCCACCCGCTGCTTGAGGCGCTTTGCCTCGAGGGATTTGCCGATGCTCTCGAAGTATTCCACCTGGTCGATGAGGTCCTCCTGGATCTGGAGGACGGCCTTGGCCCCCTTCTCCTTGGAGGTGACGAAGTTCTTGGCCGGGTACAGGTCGATCTTGTCCAGTTCCTCGAAACGGGCGCCGGTCACCGGGTCCACCAGGGAGATGCTGTCCACCTCGTCACCGAAGAACTCGATCCGGGCGGCATAGTCGGCACCGCCCAGGAAGATGTCCACCGTATCCCCGCGCACGCGGAAGGAGCCGCGCTTGAAGTCGGTTTCGGTCCGGTAATAGAGGGCATCCACGATCTTGTAGAGGAGGCGCGTCATCGACATGGCTTCGCCCTTGTGGACCGTGACGGTCTGGTCGTGGAAGTCGTCGGGGTTGCCGATGCCGTACAGGCAGGACACCGACGAGATGACGATGACGTCCCGGCGCCCCGACATCAGGGCGGAAGCGGCGCTCACGCGGAGTTCGTCGATCTTGTCGTTGATGCTCAGGTCCTTTTCGATGTAGGTATCCGTCGTCGGGATGTAGGCCTCCGGCTGGTAGTAGTCGTAGTAGGACACGAAATACTCCACCGCATTGTGCGGGAAGAAGGCCTTGAACTCGCCGTACAACTGCGCTGCCAGCGTCTTGTTGTGACTGAGTATCAACGCGGGACGCTGGAGACGCTGGATGACGTTGGCCATCGTGAACGTCTTGCCGGAGCCCGTCACGCCGAGCAGCGTGACGGCCGGAACGCCTTCCCCGAGGGCCTTGCACAACCCGTCGATGGCGGCGGGCTGGTCGCCCGAAGGCTGGTATTCGGACTGGATCTGGAACTTCATGATACAAAGATACGTCTTTTTCCGCAGCCGCGAAATTGGCCGCAGGTTTTGGATTAAAGAAATAAATGCGTATATTTGCATACTGTATAGTGCCTGGTGGCACATTACGGATGGACGCAATTAAACTTAACATAGTATTATGAAAGTCATCAAACTTCTCGGAATCCTTGCTGCTGCAAGTTTCCTGTTCTCCGTCAACGCGTATGCGCAGGAGGATGCCAACCGCGGTCCCGGTGGCGAAGTCGTACGTGGTCCCTATGTGACCAACGGCGCATTTGACAACGTGTTCATCGGCCTCGGCGCCGGTGTGAACTCCGTCCTCGAAAAAGGGTATGGCCTGGGCAAAGCGGGTCTTGCCACGGACGTCTATCTCGGCAAGTGGTTCAGCCCGACCGTCGGTCTCCGTGCCGGCTGGCATGGCCTGTACAATACCGCCAAGAGCGGTGAACTCGCAAAGGCTCCCTTCCACTACATCCATGGCGACGTGCTCTGGAACATCACCAACGCCATCGACGGCTACCGGGAGACCCGTGTCTGGAATCTCATTCCCTATGTCTCCGGTGGTCTGACCCTGATCAAGCACCACGGCCTGAAAATGTTCGACCAGGAATTCGCAGCCGGCCTCGGCCTCCTCAACAGTTTCCGTCTGGGCGAGCGCGTGAACCTGAACCTCGACCTCGGCCTCATCGCCGGCCGTGGCCTGGCCTATGAGATGAACGGCTTCCTCGGCCGCTATGTCGGTTTCCCGACCGCCACCCTCGGCCTGCAGTTCAACCTCGGCCGCACCGGTTTCGACCGCCTGAGTTCCGTGATGCCGGTCGTCGTCCCTGTGCCTTTCACCGAGGCCCAGTACAACGCCCTGAAGGACAAGGTCGCCGCCCTCGAGCGCGAGAACGCCCAACTCAAGAACAAGATCGCCGACCTGGAGAACCAACTCGCTCCGTTCAAGAACCTCGTCGATGGTCAGACCTATCTGTTCAAGAACGGCCGCTTCACCGCTGTCGAGGCGAAGGTCGCCTCCCCGGCCACCGTTTACTTCGATCTCGGTTCCGCCAAGGTCTCCGCGCGTGAGAAGGCTCACCTCGAGTTCTTCGCCAACAACGTGGTCGATGCCAACACCAAACTGCTCCTCACCGGTTCCGCCGACAAGCAGACCGGCACCCCGAGAGGCAACCAGAAACTCTCCGAGCAGCGTGTCGATGCCGTCAAGGCCCTCCTCGGCAAACTCGGCGCCAACACCGACAACATCGAGACCGTCGCCAACGGCGACACCAAGAACATCTTCGACACCCCGGCCAAGAACCGCTGCGTCGTGATCGAGGTGAAGTAATTCACCCGTGCTGACAATGAAACCGGAGACCCGCTGGGCCTCCGGTTTTTTGTCATTCCGAGCGCTGTCCCTCAGTCATTCCGAGCGCAGCGAAGAATCTACTGCCGGTTCACCTTCAGCACATGCTTCTGCGCCCGGATCTGGGAGAGGATCTTGTCCAGTTCGAGGTTCGAGGGGACGAGGAGTTTCATCGCGATGTCATAGGTACCCTGCCGCTGGTTCTCCGACACATTGAAGGTCCGGATGGAGGCCTTGAAGGTTCCCACGACTTCCATGATCTTGTTTAGGGCCTCGCTTTCCTGATCCGTGGTGACCTTCAGGGAGACCTGGAAGGAGCCGCTGGAAGGCGAATCGGCCCAACGGACCTTCTGGATGCGGTACGGATAGGTCTCGATGAGGCGGGCGGCATTCGGGCAGGTGATGCGGTGGATCTTGATGCCGTTCTCCCGGGTGACGAAGCCGAAGACGTCGTCGCCGAAGACCGGGTTGCAGCAGCGGGCCATCCGGTAGTCGAGTCCCTTGAGGTCGCGGGCATTGAGCACCAGGATGTCGTCCTTGGAACTGGTGTCCAGTTTCCGGACTTTCGCCGCTTCCGCCGCCTGCGCGGCTTCCTGCGCCTCCTGCTGGCGTTTCTCCTCCGTCAGGATGTACTCCTTGATCTCGTTCACGTCGATGGTGCCGCCTCCCACCTGGGCGAAGAACGCACTGACACTGGTCAGCCTGTGCTTCTTCATCATCTCGGTCAGCATCTCGTCCGGGAACTCGAGTTTCCAGTTCCGCAGGCGGCGCTCCAGCAGTTCGCGGCCGTCCTTGGCGAGTTTTTTCTCGCCTTCGTTGATGGCCTGCTTGATCTTCTGCCGCGCCTTGGTCGTGACCACGAAGTTGATCCAGTCGGGGGCCGGGTGCTGGTTCTTCGCCGTCAGGATCTCCACGACGTCACCGGTGCGGAGTTTCTCTTTGATAGAGACGGCCTTGCCGCCCACCTTGCCGCCCACGCAGCGCTGGCCGATATTGGTATGGATGCTGAAGGCGAAATCCAGCACGGATGACCCTGCGGGCAGGATCCGGAGTTCACCCGTCGGGGTGAACACGAAGATTTCCCGGGACGGAGGCTGCGGCAGTTCTTCGGGACTGTCGGTGTCGGGATGCTCGAGGGCATAGCGGACGGAGGTGAGCCACCGGTCCATCGTCTCTTCCCGCTTGATGCCCTTGTAGGACCAGTGCGAGGCGAAGCCGTTCTCCGCGATCTCGTCCATCCGCCGGGTGCGGATCTGGACCTCCACGTAGGCCCCGTCGCGGTTCTTGACCGTGATGTGCAGGGATTCGTAGCCGTTGGGCTTGGGATTCGTGACCCAGTCCCGGAGCCGCTTCGTATCCTGTTCATATTCCTCGGTCACGAAACCGAACACCTTCCAGCAGAGTTCCTTCTCGAGTTTGATATCCTCCGGGCAGTCGATGATGAAGCGGATGGCGAATACGTCGAAGACGCCCTCGAAGGGGACCTTCTGCTTGACCATCTTGCACCAGATGGAATAGGCGGCCTTGGTCCGGATCTTCAGTTTGTACTGGATGCCGGCCTCGGAAAGTTTGACCTTGAGGGGTTCGATGAACTCCGCCATCAGTTTCTCGCGGTCCCGCTGCGTAGCCTTCAACTTGTTGGTGATGAGGCGGTACTGCTCGGGCTCGGCATAACTCAGGTAGATGTCCTCCATCTCCCGTTTCATGTTGTACAGGCCCAGTTGGTGCGCCAGCGGGATGTACAGCATCAGGGTCTCCAGCACCTTCCGCTCGCGGTCCGCCTTGGGGAAGATGGAGAGCGAGCGCATCACCTCCAGGCGGTCCGCCAACTTGAGGACGGTCACACGCGGGTCCGTCGAATACTGGATGATGAGTTTCTTGTAATTCTCGGCCTCCAGGCGGGTGTCCTTCGGCTTGATGGTGGCGATCTTGTTCAGGCCGTCCACCATCGTATAGACGCTCTCGTCCAGTTTCAGCGCGTGGATGTCGATATCGACATTCCCGCTGCGGGTGGCCTCGTGCAGGAAGACGGCGGCCACGCACTCGGGCGGCAGGCCGATCTCGTCGGAGACGATTCCCGCGACGGCAAGGGGATGCCGGAAGAATGGCTCCCCGTTGCTGCGGGTCATGCCGGCGAGGGCCTTTTCGGCCACGTCGTAGGCGATCCGGATCTGCTCGCGGCCCGGTCCGGAATAATTCTGGAAGAGTCCGTCGTCCATGGGTTCAGCGCTTGGTGCGCGCATCCAGCGCACGCTGGAAGGCGCGGGCATTGTTCAAATGTTCGGTGTAGGTCGCCGCGAAGCGGTGGGAGCCGTTGAACGAAGGATCGGCACAGAAATACAGGTAGTTGTGATTCTGTGCGTACAGGACGGCGTCCAGGCAACTTTTGGGCGGGCAGGAGATCGGGCCGGGAGGGAGGCCGGCATACTTGTAGGTATTGTAGGGAGAATCGATGTCCAGATGGCGCGTCAGGATGCGGTTCAGGCTGTAGCCGTAGCAGTAGGCGACGGTGGGATCGGCCTGCAGGAGCATTCCGATGCGGAGGCGGTTCAGGTACACGCCGGCGACGGTCGGCTGTTCGGGCCCATACTGGGTTTCCCCGTCCACGATGGAGGCAAGGGTGGCTACGCCGACGGGCGTGAGTCCCTGCTTGCGGGCGAGTTCGATCCGCTGGTCGGTCCAGTAGGCATCGGCCTCTTTCTTGAAACGGTCGAAGATCTCGGACACGGAACTGGTCCACAGGACCTGGTAGGTGTCGGGGATGACGATGGTGAACAGGAGCGGCGGCGTGATGCCGTACCGGGCCAGGGAATCCGCCGAAAGGGCGAAATCCGCCACGGAGGCGCTGTCCACGAGCATCTGGTTGCCGATCTTCCGGGCCAGGACCTGCGGGGTGCGGATGGTCCCGGAGAGCGTGAGGTTCACGGGCGTCTGCCAGCCGTTGGCCAGCATCCGGGAGACATACTTGCTGGAGGATTTCGCATCCAGGGTATAATGGCCCACCTTCATCGACCTGAGAGGCTCCAGCGTCCGGCGGAGGCTCTTGCGGTTCTGGACGACACCGCTTTGCAGGAGGGTGTCCAGCACGTCCGCGGGTTCCATGCCCGGACGGACATAGAATTCATAGGTGCCGCTGAAATTCGGCACCTTCCGGTCATAGAAAGCCCGGTAAAGGCGGATGCCGATGACAAGGAGCACCAGGACACCCAGGCCGGCCAGGGCCCAGGGCAGCCACTTTTTCCGTTTTACCGTTTTTTCCATAATCTCTTCAGTTTGGATTCCGGCCGGAGGATCAGTTCATCGCCTTCCCGCGGCTGGTAGGAAGCGGGCAGGCCGTTCAGTTTGCGGATGGCCTTCTCCTTGACGGCGAAGCGCTGGCAGATGCCATGGAAGGTCTCCCCTTCCTCCCCTACGATGTATTTGTCCAGACCGCGCACGGTCTTGTTCTTCTTGGGCTCCAGGTACACGATGTCGCCCGCGTGCAGTTCCGCGCCGCGGGGAAGGTCGTTGTTACGGAGGATTTCCCGCAGGAGCAGGTGGTTGCTCTTGGCGATGGACGCATAGGTCTCCCCTTCGACGGCATACACGAAGGGAACGCCGTTCCGGCTGTACAGGGTACGGGACAGCGAGAAGCGGTATTCCTCCCCTGCCTTGCCCCGGAAGATCTCGCCGGCCTCGATCTTGAGCGGGGAATCGGGGATCGTGCCCACTTCGTCCTTCTCGAGGGGAGCCTCGGCGTACCGGCCGCCTTCGGCGAGGGCCTCGTCCACGGTCATCCGGTCGAAGCGGGTGAGGTTGTAGTCCTCCACGCAGCGGATCAGTTTCGCCGCGTAGGAGGGATCGGTGGCATAGCCTGCCTGCTTGAGGCCGTAGGCCCAGGATTTATAGTCGGTGGTCGGGAAATCGAACAGGAACTTGTAGCGGTCGCGGTAGCGGAGGAAGTCGGAATGGTCGCGGAAACTCTCCTCGGCCGAGCCATAGACCCGGAAACATTCGTTGGGGCGGTCGTCATCGGCCCGCATCGTCTTTCCCTTCCAGTTGTTGTGGCACTTGATGCCGAAATGGTTGTTGCCGTCCACGGCCAGGGCGGACTGGCCGGAACGGGACTCGATGATGCCCTGGGCCAGGGTGATGCTGGCGGGGACACCGGTCCGGTACATTTCGTTGACGGCGATGGAGGCGTAGCGGGAAATATAACGTTCCTGGGGCGTCCCGGCCTCCCGCTGCGCGGAGACCGACAGTCCCAGGAGAAGGGTGATGGCAAGGAGGACCTTCTTCATACCTTTGAAATGTAACCGATTTCAAAGATACGGAAAAAAATCAGATTTCGAACACGTCGCCGTCGGACGCGGCGTAAGTTTCGGGGAAGACTTCCCGGCATTCCGCCTGATACAGGAGATGGTCCGTATTGCGGGAAGAATAGTGTCCGATGAGCAGTTTCGAGACGCCGGAATCGGCGGCGACCTGCGCCGCCTGCCGCGTCGTGGAATGGAAGCGGGCGGCCGCCTTGTCCTCGTGTTCGGTCAGGAAGGTGGTCTCGTGATACAGGACCGAGACTCCCCTGAGCACCTCGGGCTCGCCGGGGAACACGGCCGTGTCGGACACATAGGCATAACTCCGGGGTACATACGGCTTATAGGCCGCTTCCTCGCAGCGGATGACGCTTCCGTCGGCCCGGTACACATCCTCGCCCCGTTTCAGGGTCCCGATCTCGGTGAGGGTGAGGCCATACTCCCCGATGCACTCCTTCCGGATATTCCAGAGGGGGTCCTTCTCCCGGAAGATATACCCGTAGGTCTCGATCCCGTGCAGGAGCGGGAACGCCGTCACCGCGAGGGATCTGGTCTCCATGACCACCTCCGGGAACCGGGTGTTCACCTGGTGGAAGGCGATCTCATAGGGAAGCCAGTCATTGTAGGAGAGGAAGAAGTTGATGAACGGGCGGAGGTTTCCCGGGCCGTACACGTGCAGGGGCGCCGTCCGGCCGCCCATCCCGAAAGTGGACAGCAGGCCGAACAGGCCGAAGACGTGATCGCCGTGGACATGCGAGATGAAGACGGCCTCGAGTTTGGCCATGGACACGTGGTACCGCACCATCTGCGACTGCACGCCTTCCCCGGCATCCACAAGGAACAAGCGCCCATGCACTTGTAATGCCTGGGCGCTTTGACTCCGGTTCACGACGGGCATCGCCGATGCGGTGCCCAACATCGTGACCGTAAAGTTGTTCTGGGAATTACTCACCCTTCTCGAGCTTGTCCTTGAGGGCGGCGAGGGCGGAGATGTCACCGAGGGTGGTCTTCTCGACGGTGCTGTTCACCTTCTTGATGGCCTTCTTGGTGTTGTCAGCCTCGGCGGTCTC
>JAEEGH010028096.1_pt1 | contig 11094 bp, 9 predicted proteins | sample 9134181 | NCBI WGS metagenome assembly JAEEGH01 (sample SAMN16246544, study PRJNA631951) | gut metagenome | biome: gut microbiome; feature: rumen; material: DP-attached | host: Bos | place: Iran: Karaj | collected 2018-10
CAAAGATAATTGGGGATTCAAGCTGTTTGCGGGATTAACTAAAGCTGAGGTATATGGCGGCTTCGGAGCGCTTCAGATTATAATAATTGCACTTGTAGCTGCGGCAATAATTTTGCTGTATGCAATTATCATTTATACCAGAAGGGTTGTATACAAACCGCTTACGGAACTTCTGGATGCTATGAAACAGATTGAGGGAGGTGACCAGGATAAACGCCTTCCGAAGGAAGCAGAGACAATTGAGTTTAGACGAATTAATAACAGCTTCAATGAAATGATGGATACAATTGTAAACCTCAAGATGAAGTCTTATGAAGAGCGTATTCAGTTCGATGAGGCTACATTGAAATATGTTCAGCTTCAGATAAAACCACACTTTTTTCTGAATGCGCTGACAACTATCCACAGCATGTCTTATCAGGATAGGAATGAGGATATCAGAGATTATATTGAAAAGCTCTCTCAAAATGTCAGATATCTTTTTAAATCAGGAATTCATACAGTACCGTTGTCAGAAGAAATTGAGCATGCAAGGAATTTTATAGCTATGCAGGACATGCTTTATCCGGGCTGTGTCTTTGAGTTTATTGACATTGAGGAGGAACTGGCAGATTACCCGATTCCGCAGCTTATAGTGCACACAATCCTTGAAAATATCTATAAACATGCTGTTTCTGTTGATAAACTAACGTCAATTCTGATCAGTGCCAAAACAGAGGACAGGGGCGGAGAGCAGATGTGCCACATAACGATTGAGGATGACGGTGAGGGGTATCCGGAGGAGTTTCTCAAACAGGTTGAAAGTGGCGATGTGAGAGTGCAGGAGAATGGCCACGGTGTAGGCTTATGGAATATGAAGAAAACACTGGAGCTGATGTATAAACGGGATGATCTTATTGAGTTCACCAATAAAGAACCACATGGAAGTAGCACTAATATCTGGATTCCTAAGAGGGCTAAGAGACAGAGCACTGTTTGGAAGCTGTGAGAATTTGCTGCACCGGCTGGAATAAAGGTTATTCTATGGAGATAAGAATGGAAATACTGGTAATAGATGATGATATGCCCACAGTAGACGTCATTAAAAATGCTGTTAACTGGGAGAAATTTGGAATTGAAAAAGTCCATACTGCGTACAACATCTCTTCTGCAAAGGAGATTTTTGCAAATAATCCTGTAAGTCTTGCTATCTGCGATATTGAGATGCCAATGGGAAGTGGATTGGATCTGATAAAGTGGGCACGAGAGGAAAAATACGACGCAGAATTCATATTCCTCACGAGTCATGAGAAGTTTGATTATGCCAGGCAGGCAATCGAATATAATGCCTCCGGATATGTTGTAAAACCATTCAATGCTGACAGGATGGAAGCTGAGCTAAACACCGCAATTCAGAAGATCCGCGAGAAAGAGAACAGCCAAAAGGCTTCCCAGTATGAGGAATGGTATTCCGGTAACCTCACATATGTTGAAGAGAGTTTTTGGACAGATCTGCTGCTCCAGAGAATCATTGCGGACAGGGAGATTATACGCAAAGAGTCAGAGCACAGGAGGCTCGATATCAATGCTGATATCAGTTACAGGATCATTCTTATAGCCAGTGGTAATATGAGCCTTATAGAAGAAAACTGGGGTAAGAATGGTACAGGACAGTATGAGGAAGAACTGCAAAAAACTGTTGCGGATTTAAGTGGCGGAGAAATTTCCGCCGGCAGATGTATCAATTATCATGTAAAAAACATGCTATACACGGCAATAATCCTCGAAGAATACAGCGGTGATGAGGACGATAACGGTATTAAAGACGACGAAATTGAAAGTGCTGGCTTTGATAAAACAGAGTTTGATATAGGGGATGTGTGCGGAAAAATCATAGAGACTTCACAGGAGAAGTTGAAAAACACAGTGACAATTTATATCAGTAATCTCTATGCTATAGAGAATCTGAGTAGTGCAAGAGTTCACCTGGAGGAACTTGATAAGAATAATGTGGCATCCAAGGGCAAGGCTTTCCGTGAGAATGATGAGATAGTCATGTCCTCTGAAAAGGGACATATGCTGGATCAGGAGGAGATAAGACTCCTTCTGAATGAAAAAAAGAAGAAGGAACTGCTAAACCTTCTAAAATTCAGTATGGAGAGCCTTGCATCGAAGAAAATGCTTGATGCAGCAGCGCTTAATGATATCAGACAGGATCTGCTTCAAACAGTATATGTTTATCTGCATAGTAAGGAAATTCAGGCGACACAGTTATTTGCCGGTGAAACTGCGGAAAATCTTGAGAGGGCATCGACGGAATCACTAATGAATATGGTGAGATGGCAGGTATTCCTTATTTCCAAGACAATCGACTATGTATCAGAGGTTGAACAGTCTGACTCAATCGTACAGAAAGCTAAGAATTTCATCCATGAGCATTATATGGAAGAAATTTCCAGAACAGAGGTCGCTGCTGTTGTTTACCTGACTCCCGAGTACATGGCTAAGATGTTCAAAAAAGAGGAAGGTGTGAGCATAAAGCAATACATCAGTGACTACCGTGTTCAAAAAGCAAAGGAACTTTTGTCCAATCCTTCTGTTCGCATAAGTGATGTGGCTACCAACGTGGGATTTGATAACTTTTCATATTTTTCTACAGTGTTTAAGAAAACAACGGGCTATACACCCGGTGAATTTCATGCCATGACCACCGGTGCAGGAGAATAGAAAAAGAACATATCTTAAAATTGAAAAACTATAACTTGTTTTTAAAAGAAAGCGCTCCTCCCTATTTTTATAATGAAGTCATAACAGATAAGCGTGTTTCGTACACTATTAGATTTATAGGGAGGTATTTATGGCCAAGAAATTATTAAGCGCATTACTTGCAGGTGTTATGGCATTTTCACTTGCTGCCTGCGGATCAACAGATGCGTCTACAACAAATGAAGGCGGGGAGAGTACCGCGACAACAACAGAAGATGGAGCGGCAGATGGTGATTATACACAGATCACATATGCATTTGTGACTTTCAATACTGTTCCGGATGATACATCTGCTGTAGAGGAAGCAATCAACAAGATTTCAAGAGAGAAGATAGGTGTAGAGGTACATCTCATGCCTCTGTCAATCGCCGATTACACACAGCAGGTTAGTCTTGCAGTGCAGAACGGTGAGATCGATATTTTCCATACATTAGGTGACCTTGGAAATTCGATTTCCAGCGATATGTGCTATGACATCACAGACATGATCGATACTGACGCCGCTGAGACCAAGGCACTTTTTGAAGAAGAGTGGCTCAAGACCACAATGCAGGATGGCAGACTTTATGCTATTCCCACACTTAAGCCCTTCGCACTTCAGCCTATGCTCATCTACAGAAAAGATATCGCAGAGGAGCTCAGCCTCGATATGGATTCTGTAAAATCAGCAGAGGATCTTACTGAGATTTTTGCAAAGGTCAAGGAAGCTCATCCGGAGATGACTCCTCTTGCTCCCGTATCACAGGGTGACAGCGGTCTCACAAGATGGATTCCCAATATCGACTGGCTTGGAGATTCTTTTGCTTCACCCGGTGGATGTCTCCAGGGTGATGACATGACTGTTACAAGTTATTATGATCTAGCTGATTTTGAGAAATATGCAGGTCTTGTAAGAGACTGGTATCAGAATGATTACATCATGAAGGATGCGGCAACAACAACTTCTGCAGCTGCAGAGCTTATGTCCTCAGGAAGCTATTTTGCTTATTCAGCATCATACAGCTATCCTCTTGAAGATACAGCAGCTTCACTTTCAGCTCCTTCAGGTTATGAAGTAGGTGCAATTGCTCTTGGAGAGGCATATCTTGATACATCTTCAATGAACGCAGTTGCACAGGTTATCGCATCAACATCAGAGAATCCTGATGCAGCACTTAAGTTCCTGAACCTCACATACACAGACGAGGACGTGATCAACACAATGCTCTACGGTATTGAGGGTGAGGATTATGTAAAGAATGATGACGGCACAGTTTCTTATCCCGAAGGACAGGATGCAGCTACAGTTCCTTATACAGCACAGCTTTCATGCGGTGTACTTGGTAACTTCTTCATCCAGTGGCCTCTTGAAGGATCAGGATCTGAGGAATCTCTTAAGTGGGAAGATGATCAGAACCACAATGCACCTTCATCACCTGCTATGGGCTTCACATTTGATGCTTCATCAGTTCAGACTCAGTATACAGCTGTAAGTAACGTGATTCAGCAGTATCTGCCCGGTATCGCCTGTGGCTCAGTTGATCCTGAGACAGCTCTTCCTGAGATCAGAAAAGCTCTTTCAGATGCCGGCTATGATGACATCTTAAGTGCAAAACAGGAACAGCTCGATGCTTGGCTGTCTGCACAGTGATGACATAATAATGTGCAGAAAAAAGCGTTGCTTGAAGAATTATATAGTAATCTGAAAATCAAGGGCATATCATGGTTTATGAAACTGTGATGTGCCCTTTTATGAAAATGTGATGCTACAAGTAGGAGAATATTGTAATAAAACTTAGCGGTTAGTAAAATCAACCGGTAAGAAACCAGAGGAGGTTATTTATTTATGTACACAACAGCAAATTCTTTAAATGATATATTCAGGGATGAGGTAGTTAAGGCCCATTTTGAATACATGATGCCATTGGAATTCGTGGAAATGGTTCCCGGGGATTTATGGGATGCACCACTTGAAAATGTAAAGGAACATGTGCAGATGCCCTGGGGTGTTCCATATATAAGTGAGGAGATGGTTGCCATTGCGAACCAGATTCATGAGATCATAGAGTCGGATGCGTTCACTTTTGTTCAGCTGTGGTCGACTGAGACATCCGCAGGCTTTTTTCCAAATACTGATGGAGAGAAGATGCATTTAGGACTCTTGAAATTAAATGACTCACTCAAAGCCGGAAGAAAGATGGCAGTGGTTGTACCCGGCGGAGCTTATATAAATGTGGCGATTTCCAACGAGGGTATTGATACGGCACGCAGGTTGATGGAAGCCGGTTACGCTGTGGTGGTCATGAACTATAGGTGTGCTCCGAATCGTTATCCGGTACCTCAGATGGATCTGGCCCTTGCAATCAAATATATGAGAAGTATGGCTGATGAATATGATCTTCAGGATGATCTGCTGGTACTTGGGTATTCCGCAGGAGGCCACCTGGTTGCATCGGAAGCCGCATATTATAATGAAATTGAAAAGGTTCTGATTGATGAGCTTAAGAAGGAAAATGAAGAATTGTTATCGCGCCTTGGAAGATTCTCAGCAAGACCTGATAAAGTTGCGCTGGCATATCCCGTGATTAGTTTTATTTCTGAACAGCATGAGGACAGCTTCATCAATCTTACAGGAGGCGATGAAACGCTCCGGGATAAGTTGTCAATTGAGCTGCACGTAACAGCGGACTACCCGAAGACCTTTGTATGGGCCTGCGATGATGATATAGTTGTTCCGCCCAGCAATGCGGCCAGAATGTATGAGGCACTTAAGAAGTCAGGTGTGGACGTGTGTCATAAAACATATCCTACAGGGGGACATGGCTGTGCCACCGGTGTCGGAACATCTGCAGATGGCTGGATAAATGAAATGGCTGATTTCATGCAACAATGAAGTGATTTCATGTGAGAGAACATGTCGTATTTTCAATGAACTCAAATATTTAAACCTAACACTTAAAATCAAAAATACAGTCCTTGTTTTTAAAAGAAAACGGGGGCTGTTTTTTTTATACTGATTACAGTCAAAGAGGCTACGGCGAATTCCTGACGTATTGAGAGCAATCATCAAAACCGCATGTCACATGAGACAACTAATTTATATAAAAAGGAGATTTGTGATGTCTAACAAAGATGTGAAAAAAGTAAAGGTTAAGACAAAATATGCTAAATCCGGACCGCTTCTGCTGATAGCTGCACCGGGCATATTATATCTGCTTATTAACAACTATATTCCGATGTTTGGAGTTTTCCTTGCATTCAAGAATTTCAGTTATAAAAAGGGAATCTGGAAAAGTCCCTGGAACGGATTTCAGAATTTCAAATTCCTTTTCCAGACAAAGGATGCCTTTATTATGACCAGGAATACAATCCTCTATAACCTGGCGTTCATAGTACTGGGTACGGTTCTGGCGATCACTATCGCTATTTTCCTTAATGCACTTGGAGATTCTATCAGGACCAAGTTCTTCCAGTCATCGTTGCTTTTACCTAATCTGATGAGTTGGGTAATCATTGCTTACATGGTTTACGCCTTTCTGAACTCAGACAGCGGATTTATCAACAACACTATACTGAAGGCACTTGGAAAGGAAGACGTGGCTTGGTACATGGAAAAGAAGTATTGGCCATTTATCCTGACATTCGTGCAGATGTGGAAAAATGCGGGTTATCAGTCTATCATTTATCTCGCTGCCATAGCCGGAATTGATAAGTCAATCTACGAAGCAGCAAGCCTTGATGGTGCAACCAAGGTTCAGCAGATTTTCAGGATCACACTTCCCATGCTGAAGCCCACTGTTATTATCATGAGTCTTATGGCAGTAGGAAGAATTTTCTTCTCAGACTTCGGACTGTTCTATCAGGTACCTATGAACTCAGGTGCACTTTATGCAACAACACAGACTATCGACACATATGTTTATCGCGGTCTTATGGAACTTAATGATGTGGGAATGTCTGCAGCTGCAGGTCTTTTCCAGTCAGTCCTTGGATTTATCATCGTTGTCAGTGCTAATGCCTTTGTTCGCAAGGTTGATTCAGACAACGCATTATTCTAAATGGGTGAGGTGTGAAAATGGCTAATACAATGGTTTTAAATGATAAAATGATAAAAAATGCTGATCACGTGACTTCTGACTCAAAGAGGTTTGAGATTGTATCCACAGTGGTACTCGGAATTCTCTCAGTGATAGCGCTGCTTCCGATTATTCTCATTGTGATCGCAAGCTTTACGGATGAGACTACACTCCTTCGAAACGGATATTCATTTTTTCCTGAAAAATGGTCCACGGATGCATATGTTTATATGTTTCAGCAGGGAGCGACGATTTTCAGAGCCTATGGAATATCTGTATTGGTAACTCTGGTGGGAACTCTTCTGAGTGTACTTATTACCACCATGATAGCTTATCCTATGAGCAGAAAAAATTTCAGATTTAAGAATATACTTGCATTTTTCGTATTCTTCACAATGCTTTTCAACGGAGGCGTGGTTCCTTCATACATGATGTGGACACAGCTTTTCAATATAAAGAACACGATCTGGGCGTTGATACTGCCTAACTATCTCTGCGGAGCATTCAACATTTTCCTTGTAAGGAACTATTATGCTAACAGTATTCCGGATGCTCTCATAGAGTCGGCACAGATCGATGGAGCAAGCGAGCTCACTATCTTTTTCAAGATAATATTCCCGCTGGCAGTTCCTACAGTTGCTACGATATCACTTTTTACAGCACTTACTTATTGGAATGACTGGGTAAATGCTCTGTACTATATCCAAAAACCTCAGTATTATGGTATTCAGAACCTGCTTATCAGGATCATGAATAACATTCAGTATCTGAAGAGTGGAGCGGCCAGTGTCGCGGTCGGTACAGGTGCAGTTCAGCTACCGAGCAATGCCGTAAGAATGTCAATGGCAGTTATTGGAATATTGCCTATTGTAGTGATTTACCCTTTTGTGCAGAAGTACTTTGTTAAGGGCGTTGTCGTAGGTGCTGTAAAAGGATGATTTAAACGGAGGTAAATATGAAGATATCAGAGATTATAGATGCGGTAGGTAAGTATCATCCCAATCTTGGACCTGATTATAACGGATGTGACGGGGTTAAATGTGGCGATCCGGATAAGGAATGTACAGGTGTGGTTTCTGCTCTTGTCCCCAATATTGAGGTTATAAGAAAGACTATAGAGCTTGGTTATAATTTCCTATACGTGCATGAGCCTACATATTATCTGACACCTGACTATGCTGAGTGGAAGGCGGATTTTAGATGCGAGATTTATGAGCAGAAGAAAAAACTTCTGGATGATAACGGCATTGTTATTTACAGAGATCATGATCACATGCATGCTCACAGACCGGACAGTATTTTTACAGGCGTTATTAAATACATGGGATGGGAGGATTATCTTGTAGGAACTCACGACAAGGTACCTTTTGGTTATCTCATAGAGTTCCCTGAGCCTAAAACAGTTGAGGAGATAAACAGAGAGTTCATTGAGAAAAATGAGATGAATGGCACGAGATATATAGGCAGACCGGAGGATAAAATAAAGAGAATTGCCATAGTTGGACATATTTACCCTGAGGCATTCATACCTGCAAGCGAGAAGGATGGATACTACACGGATTATTCAACAGAGATCATCAGAGCTATCGAAAAAGAACATATCGATGCTATTATTCCCGGTGAAATCATAGAGTGGAATCTGCTTTCTTACATAAGAGATGCCATTTCATTTGGTAAGAACATGGCTTGCTTCAATATCGGTCATTACAACTGGGAGCAGTTGGGTGCAAGGTATGCTGTGGATTGGCTTACGGAAATCACAGGTGGCAAGGTACCGGTTCAGTATGTTCCAAACGTAGATATGTGGAAATATCAGCTTAAATAAGGGAAAGAAACTGCGCAATCATGCGCAGAAGATGGATAAGAAGGAGAAGGTAAATATGGCAACAGGAAGTTTAAGATTTTTTTCAGTAGCACAGGGAGGACAGGTTAATATCAGATATGTAATTCCTGCGGATGTTCCGGAGATGATGGTAGGTGATAATCCGCATTATAAGAGGCCTATGAAGACTCTGTATCTTTTACATGGTTATGCGGGAAATGAGTGCGACTGGGAGTACAACGGAGTAGCAGAGGATATCGCATCCAGATATAATCTTGCAGTAATCATGGTGACTACAGGTAACGATTTCTATCTTGATCGCAAGGCAACAGGACGTCAGTACTGCACATATGCAGGTAAGGAGGTTGTAGAATTCACAAGGAAGCTTTTCGGTCTTTCTGATAAGAGGGAGGATACTCTTATCGGCGGACTGTCTATGGGCGGATTTGGAGCGCTTCACACAGGTCTTGCTTTCCCTGAGACATTCGGAGGAATCGTGGCGCTGTCATCAGCACTTATTATCCATGAGATCGCTCGTATTAAGCCCGGTGAATCCAATGAAGTTGCTAACTATGAATACTATTCCGAGGTATTTGGAGATCTGGCAACAGTGGAGCAGTCAGATAACAATCCGGAGGTGCTTTATACTAAGTTAAAAGAGAATGGAAAGGACATACCTGTTATATACATGGCTGTTGGAACAGAGGATTTCCTTTACGAGAATAATCAGATAATGAGGAGATTCTTCGAAGAAAACGAGGCTAATCTTAAGTATGAAGAGGGACCGGGAATCCATGACTGGGTATTCTGGAACAAGTATATTTTTAACGGTGTTGAATGGGTACTTGGTGAGGTGAACAAATAATGTCATTTTCAGAAGTTCATTTTTTATCGGAGACACTTTTTCAGAATGTATCAATGGCTGTGTTTATGCCGGAAAGAGGCCCTTTCGGTTCAGATGCTGAGCCGCCTTATAAGACAGTATACTTCCTTCCCGGATACAGCTCTGATTACACATGCCTTTATACCATGCTTAGTCTCAGAAAACAGGCGGAGCTCAAAGGACTTGCAATAGTGATTCCCAATGGACAGAACGCTTTTTATGTGGATCATCCTGAGAGAAATGCCAATTACAGCAGATTTGTGGGAGAGGAACTGATCGCCAGAACCAGGGATATGTTCAGACTTTCAGACAAAAGAGAGGATACATATATCGCCGGAATATCTATGGGCGGTTATGGTGCACTGCTTAACGGACTTAGATATAATCAGGTGTTCTCTAAGGTTGCTGCTTTTTCACCTGCTGCTGATCCATATATGCTGATGGGACATCCTGCTGAAGGTGGCTTTGGAAGCGGTGAATTTGCCAATATGTTCGGAAGTAAAGAGGAATACGATAATAGTCCCTGGAATATTATAAAGGGCTATACTGAGGCTGATAAGGGGGCTCTTCCTGAACTATTCATTGGTTGTGGTGACATGGATATCGCTGTAGATGGGCAGGTTAAGGCATTTTGCAAAGCGCTGAATGATGCAAACATTCCGTTTGAGAATTGGGAGACGGTTGGTAACCACGATTATGACACCTGGGAAGAAATGCTGGATCCGGCATTTTCATTCCTGGCGGGGATTGAGCCGGGTACCAGAAACAGCCAAAGATTGGAAGTGTGAATGGATTCGGACGACTCTTCAGATTACAAAGTGATCGTGTCGATACATATTCAAAAGGAGGCAAACGAATTATGAACAATACAGAAGTTCTTGCCATAAATGTCAGAATCACGGGAGTAAATGAGGTCAAGGGACATACCGGAACTGCTAGGATGATTCTTTTCGACGGTACAGTAGATTGTGATAATTTCAAAGGGAAAATCCTTCCCGGTGGAGTGGATACTCAGAAGGAATCTGAGGGAAAGCCTACACTCCTCTCTGCAAGATATATTCTCGAAGGAGTCGATAAGGATGGTAATAAGGCGCATATCTTTATCGAGAATAACGGTGAATTTAAAGAGGATGGAGACAATACCACGGTACCGCGGGTTTTTACTGACAGCCCATCACTGGCTTTCCTTGAGACCTCCGACCTGTACGGAACCATAGAAGGAATTGAAGGTGGAGTGAGAATTCATATTTTCGTGAGATAACATAACTAAAGCGGCAGGCAGCAGGATTTCGCCTGCTGCTTTTTCTAACTTAACTAAATTCCGATTTTATATTTATTTAATTTTACATTAGTCTGTAGGTTGGATATACTTAAATCAGTAGTAATAGCTACAATTTAGGATGAGGGGGTCATATAAATGGCTGTAGATTACGAGTGGTTTAAGGGTGAAGTTTACAAGCTTACGAAGATCGATCTCAACGCTTACAAGGAAAAGCAGATGAAGCGCAGAATCGATACACTTATTGGCAAGACTGAGTGTAAAGGCTATGATCAGTACATGGATCTTATCAAGAAGGATAAGACCGCCA
>JAEEGH010028098.1_pt1 | contig 11093 bp, 6 predicted proteins | sample 9134181 | NCBI WGS metagenome assembly JAEEGH01 (sample SAMN16246544, study PRJNA631951) | gut metagenome | biome: gut microbiome; feature: rumen; material: DP-attached | host: Bos | place: Iran: Karaj | collected 2018-10
GACAACAACTTGCCATTCTCCGATTTCGAGCAGTTCATTTTCAAACCTACCTTCAACATCAATGACTTCTACATTATTCAGATGATCAAAACAAAAGCGTCCAACACCCGCTTTTTTGCATTTATGAGCACCTTTTTCAGCATCTTCAAGCGTTATCTTTTCAAGTCCCGATATTCTAGTTAACAACCCAGTTAACAAGCCATTTTCACCATTAACATTTCCATTCCAATCCAAGTAATCTGTAGGTAGAGGATCTAACTTCCACGGATAATAACGTTTACCTGACGGAGACACAAGATACATATCCAAATCATTAATAAGTTTTATTTTTGTAAAGTATTTCACAGAGACATCTTCAACTGAAGGAACAGCATCATCCCAAACAAGGGTGACCCTTGCTTTTGTAACTTTCGCTCCTGTAGGTATGTTAAACGTCCATTTTTTCACCATTCCATTATAGATTTCAAATTCATGAAATCTTTCAAATTTTTGTGTTGTTGCATCATAACCTTCAATAATATCCAAAGCCCCCTTGGCATTAACACTACCCCAACCCGACATAAAATCAGGACCCTTTCCATATCGAACTTCCCCAAGTCTAGCTCTGATAGAATTAGGATCCGAAGCATTCTCAAACGTCTGACTCGTCTCTAGGACATCTATAACACTATAAGATCCAGTCATATCATCCGCAGAATGTATCAGCATCGCTTTCGTTGTTGAATTTCTCATGGAGAATTTTTCCAAAGGCAATCCTGTTTTTTCTCTGAATTTTTGATACATCAGAGCGACAATTCCGGAAACAACAGGAGTTGCAGCAGATGTTCCAAAAAAATAAGCGTAATCATAAGCACATTTTTCTATCGAACCTTTACCGGTTGTCGTTGCAACAACAATATTATTATAAGCCCCATTTGCCATTATATCGGGCTTTATTCGCCCATCCCATGTCGGTCCTAGACTCGATCCTCCTTCACGTGGAAAAACGGCTATATTATTTGACAAAACATTTATCGCACCAACTGTAACTGTATTTTTAAACTCGCTCGATGAGTGGAAACCCCGACGGAAACCATACGAAACATTAAGACCTCCGTTATTCCCAGCACTCTGAACGACGGTTTTTGTCAAATAGTCTCCACCTTCCGTAAACAACTTCCAATTTCTAAAAATGTTTTCATCAACCTTTCTAGCTTCTTTCCCATAATAATACGTTTGATTCTTATTATCATTCGGCAAGCCTATCATCTTATCTTTTTCAGGCCAAGCGTGTGAATGATTCACCACATGCCCATATTGTTTATCGTATGTTTGCTCCCATGAATAAAACATCACCTTTGGAGCAATGCCTCTAAACATGGAATTTGGAGTTCCAGCTCCATTTCCGCCAATGAGTCCCGCAACATTCGTTCCATGATTTTCTCCAGCAGAAATTTGATCTAAATCATACTTTTCATTTTCATCATTATACCAAGGAGATTTTCTAGAAATGTATTTCTGTTTTTCAACATCATATTCTTGAAAAGCTGGATGTTCAAAATCGATTCCCAAATCGTAAACACCTACTAATATACCATCTCCGGTATATTCTACTCCACTTAACCATGTTGTCGTTTTTACATTTTCTTTCAATGCACCTTGCCATGCCGGAGTATTTTGAAGTTCTAACAAATGCATTTTTTCATAGACATTATTGTTAAAGGACTGAACTTCGTTAATCGAAATTTTTCCTCCCTCATCAAGAGGCTTTCCCTTCTTTTCCGTCTTCAAATCTCTCACATTGCGATTTTTTGACAGACATTGTACAGAATCCCTTGGAACTGTCGCCAAAACAATTTGACGGTCAATCAAAGCGTCCGAGCCGCCGCACGATTTTACGATATCCTTGCACGCAAACATTCCCACATCGGACCAACACATCACTTCTAGCTTATACGAAAGCTTCTCCTCTACTATTTCCTCGCATGAGCCACTCTCTTGGCAAACATGTTTTCTCTCATACAAATCATCGTCCCCTAAAATCAGGGAAAGTGATGTCGTATCATCAACAGAAAACGCATTGTAAAATCCCGACAACTGCTGCTGAAGCGATTTTACACTAACCGGAACAGAAGCCCTGCTGAATAACAGAGTCTGCCCTAGATAAGTGGATACTTCCACAACATTGACTCCCTTTGCTTTTAACGAATCCTTTTCGTTCTTCGTAAATACGGAATCCTTCAGAATCCAGAAACGTCCTTGGGGCATAACCTTATCATCAGCACCTTTAAATTTTTCAATTACCTGATGTTTATCGCGGCTACTCCAGACAACACTACCGGTCCCATTAGCACCGTCAAGCGGATTGTATCCCCAAAGAATATTACGATTTTCATCATAAACAGCAATGAAGTTATTCTTTTCTTTAACAGCAGCATTTTTCTGGTACGAATAATCCCTACTGCAATCCCAAGCAGTCCAATCTTTGCGATACAAACGAAAATGCATCGTCATCGCTTTACCGGCCCGTAGTGAACCCTTCGTTTTCAAAGTCACAACCGTATATTTCCCGGCAGATATTACTTGGGTATTCGTCTTGAATGGATATGATGTATAATCAACCGCTACGGTCAACATAGAATCCAGCCCGTAGCTTCCCGTTTTCACGCCACTGCAGCCGGGTTTATTCGCATTCTTTTCGCAATACTGGATATTCGTGTTTTCTGCAAAATACTGAATTACGGGATTTGATATGGTCTTCATCGATACATTGGTAAGAGTCACCCTGTATTCCACCCAGTTCCATTCTGTCCTATGGCGTTCGCTACGAAAATCAACAGACAAGGAATCATTAGCCAACATTACGGAGGGCAAGAACAAAACCACAACAATCAGGTTTATCAGTATTTTTAAATTCGACATTTTAGTAGTTTACTTTAATTATAAATTATCAATCGTAGATATAATATAAGTTATACTAATTCATTAGAAAAACCAATACAAGTTAAGTTTTTTTTACAAAACAATGTATTTCTACTTTGTATAAACAACTGCCCCCGGAACAAGTCCGGGGTGACAACGTTCAGGGACCTAATCCGGGGTGACAACGTAAAAAGTCGGGGTGACACATGCAAAGGTGACTCGCGCAGGAGTCTTCGGTTCTTACGAACTCTCAGAATGACAAAACGTCCTCGCGTAATGGGTGATATTACCGACCGCTTTTCCCGACAACAATCGTGGATAGAACACTTTCGGATTCGGGAATTTCAAGCAATTTTTTCAGTTCGTCATGATAGAAGAAATGTTCTTCGCGAGCGGTCTTGTTAAGCAAGCGGGCTGAAACGTAAAGCGATTCTGCAAGTACGCCCGCATTTAAATTCATGTAGCGATAGCCGCGGTTGCCAAGCACATTGCAGGACTCGTTCAAATTAGACGTGAGAACGACAGCGAACATTGCATTTTGAACTTGTTCGGGAACAGCAAAGCACTTGCTGAACTTTTTCGGATTTGCCGAGCCGCCTTGCATGTAGATGGACTTGCGTACAGGAATATAGCGATACACGCCTGCATACACGAACATTACGTCAAATACGATGACCCAGATTTTGACAAGCCCTGCACCGAATGCATTCAACTGTGCAAGCTCCAGCCAACGTAACATCGACGAAAAATCGTCCAAGTCCAGCGTTCCATGCATAAACGGAGTCGCTACTTTTGTGTCTGGACGCAAATACCACAATTCACGCAAATAATATTCGTGCGTAAACTTCGACGGCGTGAGCGGGAATTCATCGCCCGGCAACGCTTGGGCGTTCAAGCGTCGCACCTTCATGCAAAGATTCAAATCGTCAATATTTTCAAGATGGTTCTGCAACATGAAGCGGGATGGATAACGCGAAATTTCAAAGCTACTTTCAGCTTCGCCCACGTAAGCGTTCATCTCTGCATGGTTTGAATAAGCTAATTCGCCCACGCCATCATCGACAGAGTTGAACGCCACCATGCTCTTTTCTGGAAATACTGCAATGGCAGCCATTGGCATTTCTGTTGCTCCAAGTTTAAGAGCGACCGCAATGGAATCATCAACAAACCCGCCAAGCGTAAAGACTTTTTGCCCTCTGGATTTTGCAAGCAGAATCGTGTTCGCACAAGCCGAACCTACGTCCATCTGCACTTGGCGATACGAAGCCTCGCGAAACCGCCAGACCGCCCTTTCGAGAATACCTGTATAAAGGAAAATCGTCTGGGCTTCCGTTATAAACTCCGGCTCAGGAAATGCTGAAAGAATCGCCTTACGAACATCACTTCCGCCCAACTTTACAAGCTTGGAATCTTCACGATCAACGTAATAAACTCCATCGGGAATGTCCATTCCGTGAACCACAGCATAAATGCCCACCGGGTTCAAATAATCCGCTGAAACCGGAGCAAGGACCGGCATAAAACCCGCTGTGAGCGGAATCCTCGGACAAGCGTCATAACGTTTATCTGCATACGCTTGTTTTTCCCAATGCATAATAACCGGATCCCCGCTTCCATGAGGGATGTACTGAGTCGATTCGTGATAAATTTCCGAGAAATAGCGCATTCAAAATGCAAGATAGTAAATTAGGGGTTAGTGGTTAGTGGTTAGTGGTTAGTGATTAGTGGTTAGGGGGCGTAAAAACACTTGATACACTTGTAAATACGATATATTATTTTTCCCATTATATAAGGCCCCTCCAAATCTATTTTTATGAGAAAAACGAAAAAAAGAGGCTTTATGCAATTCAAGAATTTTGGCCCGAAATTGGGTATTTTGGGAATCGCAACTTTGATGGCACTTGCCGCTTGTAGCGACGATAATTCCGCTCCACTCATCAATAATCCGAACACGCCCCAACCGGGAGAATCCCTGCCGAGCACGGATTCTTCAAAAACCACGACTCCTGCAGATTCAGGCAAAGTCGTTCCGGCAGACTCGGGCAAGGTCGTTACCCCAGGAGATTCGGGAAAAGTTGTACCTCCAACAAACCTCCCGGCAGAGGGCCCGATTACGCTTCCGCAAGGCATCGGAATCTTGGTCGATGACTTTGAAGATGGCGATGGCGTAAGCAAAACAGGTGACGGCTGGTACACTTACGATGATCATGACAACTCTGGTGCCTCCGTCATTACGACACCCGAAAACGAAGAAGGATACCCCATTGCATCTCCGGTCAACAACGGTTCCAATTACGCTCTCAAAGTCGTTTACACGCTAGACAAAGGCGATTATGAATTCGACCCCTACGTTGGTTGGGGTATGCAAGTTACACCGGACGATGCCAATGCTCGTTTTGGCGGCATCACTTACTGGTACAAGGGCGGTGCGCACGAAGTCCATATCGAAGTGAATGACGTGCTGGATTTTGACGTACATCTTGCAAAATTCCCAGCATCACGTACTTGGAAGCAAGCCGTTGTCCGCTTCAAAGACTTGGTCCAAGGCGGCTGGGGCGAAAAAGTAATTTTTAACGCCAAGAATATCATGGCGATTAGCTTCCAGGCGAAAGGCAATAGAAGTAAAGTCATTACAGATTCACTCTACATTGACAATATTTATCTGCAAGACACGACTGAAGTCGAAAAAGACAAGCCGGATATGACAATCAACGATCCGGTCATTCCGGAAGTCAAGTTCACTGAAGCGGAGGTTACAGTGACGAATCCGTTGCAGGCAAAAGCGATGAAATACCTTGACAAGGGCGTAAGCTTTACCAACTGGCTCGAAAACGCAAACGGCAAGTTTAAATCTTTTGAATTTGGTGAAAAGGATATCAAGATTCTTGCAGACAACGGATTCAAGAGCATCCGCTTGCCGATTGACCTCGACCTTTACGCCACAAACCGCGATGCATTCGTCAAGGGCAAGGATGCGGAACTCAAGTTCGATGACGATACTTTGTTCATGGTTCTCGATTCTTTCGTGGAATGGACTGGCAAGCACAACATGTCTCTCGTGATTGACTACCACGAATACGACAACAGCTACAAATTCACTAGCGCAAAGGACACGAACTACATCAAGATGATGGCTGAAGTGTGGAAACATGTCGCAGCCCATTACGCAGAAAATACCCGCGAAGATGTGTTCTTTGAACTCCTGAACGAACCCGACATGTCCGAAGGCAAGGTGACTGCCACCCAATGGACAAAAGCGGCTCAGGCGATGATTGATGCCATCCGCTCGGTCAACACAAAGCAGACACTCCTCTTTGGCGATGCCAAATGGTACTCCATCAGTCTGCTTGCTCAGCGTACTCCGTTCACTGATGACAACATCATCTACGTTATCCACACCTACGAACCGTTTGTCTTCACGCATCAGGGAGGCTCCTGGACGGACTATGCGACCATCCATGATATTCCGTTCCCATACGATCCGGCAAAGTGGTCAACCGTTTCGGGAGACTTTGGTGTAAATGCAGGCTCAAAGGCCGGTGTAAAGACTGCCATCAAGAACTACTACAAGAACGGCAGCAAGGAAGCCATCATGGCTGAAATTCTGAAGGCGAAGAAGTGGGCCGCCAAGAACAACGTTCCCGTGATCATTAACGAGTTCGGCGCTTTGAACCTCACCTCCACAGCAGAATCCCGCATCAATTACCTCACGGCCATGCGCGAAATTTGCGACACGCTCCAGATTCCGTGGACGCACTGGGGCTACACCGGCAATTTCTCCGTGATTGAAAACGGCAAGTTGATTGATGGCTTGGATAAAGCACTTGGTGTCGGGAAGTAAGTCACCAAAAGCACGTTTGCTCCTTAAATAATAAAAGCCGCGCAGAAAAAGCGTGGCTTTTTTTGATGGGTGAGGAAATTTTTTTAATTTTTTTGTATTTTTAAATCACAGTTTATTATATCGTTCCTTTGATCCTTTTGTTTTATCCCGGGCAGGGGCCGCTCATTTTGATGCGTAATATCACGCACTTGCACAGATTGGTGCTCAAAAAGCGGGCATGCACTTTGAGGAGGCTTTGTGCTTCGTTTAAGGGTCTGGGGAACTATCCTCGCAACATTATTGTTGACGGTTTTGCCGTCGTTTGCTTCTAATCGTTCTGGGATGAAAGCGTTGCCTGCTGTGGTCCAGTCGTCGGCTTCTACGGCGGGGGCGGTGACGCTTGATTTTGCCGATGTTCCGATGGCGGAGGTGGCGCGGACGCTTTCGCGGGCTTATGGAACTTCGATTTTGGCGGATGATGTGGGCGATGTCCGCGTGACGTTCCATCTGGAAGGCTTGAGTCTTTTTGAAGGGATTACGGCGTTGTGCGCGGCGAACGGTCTTGCCGTGGTGCAGGAAGGGCATGTCTATCATATCCGGCGGGCGAGAGTGCTGGGCGGATATATCGCAATGGAAGATTCCGGGGTCGTGATTTCTGTCCAAAAAATGAATGTCCGGGAGTTTGTTCGTGAATTCGGCTTGAATACGGGCGTGAACGTGCTTGCGGATTACGATGTCGAGGGGACGGTTTCCGGGAATTTGAGTCATCTGGCTCCAGAGAAGGCATTTCGCGTGTTGATGGAGTCCAATGGTTTCAAAGTGCGGGGCGAACGAGGCTGTTTGCGGGTTTCGCGACCGGGATTTGCATCTGGGAGCGGTCCGGGGGCTTCGACAAATGCGGTGGATGGGCCCGAAATTTCGGTGGAGCGAGCGGGCGACCTTTATTCGGTGGATTTGCTGTCGGTGCCGCTGAAGGCCGCTCTCAAGGCGATTGCAGACGAGGCTGGCCTTAATTTGGCTGTGTATGGAGACTTGAAAGAAACGGTGCAGATGTCGTTCAAGGATGTGCTGCTGCCGGAACTTTTATCATTCATTTTTCGGGGGAGCGCATTCACGTTTCGGTTGGATTCGACTTCGCTTTTTGTGTCGGAAAAGGGAGTGACGAAGGCTCTTGGCGATTTGCGAGTTTATCCGTTAAAACATGTTTCGCCGGAGAAGGCTGCGGCGCAACTTTCGAAGTTTATGAAAGGGGCGGAAATTAATGTTTCGGAGTATCGGGAACAGAATGCACTTGTGCTTGGAGCGTCTCCGCAGACCTTGGAGCACGCTATGGATTTATTGAAGATGATCGATTTGCCCCAGATGCAAGTGACACTTGCTTGCGTGATTGTGGAATTGCGGAAAGGACGTGGATTTGCGTTGGGTGTGCGGAGCGGGGCTACGCGGAATGTGGGCGAGGGCGATATACAGGTTCGCGGATTTTTTGATTTTTTAGGGAAGGATGTTTCAAAGACGGGGGCGTTTGGCAAAATTGGAATCTTGCCGGACCGCTTTGAGCTGGAGCTTTCGTCGATGGAAGAAAACAACGAGGCGAAAGTGCTTGCGCGACCGCGTGTGACGACGCTGAACGGCAACAAGGCGGAACTCAACGTGACGAATACGGTCTATTATCTTGTCAGTCAAGTTTCGTCGGATGGTTACCCGATAACGGACTACCGCTCGTTTAACGATGGTATTTCGCTAGAGCTTACGCCCACGATGACGCAAGATGGCTTGATTACGCTTGTTGTTGCCCCGGAAATCAAGACGGCGGGCCGCAGCACGGGCGACGGGCCACGAGACATCAGTTCCCGCAACATGAAAACGACGGTCGTGTTGCGCGATGGCGAAACGCTGTGCCTGGGTGGCCTCATTCGCAAGAACAAAACGGAGGTGCGTTCGGCGGTGCCGTTCTTTGGGAGTATTCCTGTGCTGGGGAGGTTGTTCAGCTATACATCCGAAGAAGAGGACGAAACGGAACTTGCGATATTCATAACGCCGACAGTGGAAATTAGACGAGAGAACGGCTCTGCGAACCTACAGACGAGTAGGTTGCAAGTTGAGCGTCGCGACGATGAGTTTACTCATCGGCATGACCGAAACGCAGCACCTGACGCCGGAGGCGTCAAAGACGAAAGATTGAGTCTTGTCATTCTGAGCGAAGTCGAAGAATCCAGTGATGTTAGACGAGAGAATTGTGGGCTTTTTGTCATTCTGAAGGGGTGATGCCCCGATAGAATCCACTGACTTTTTAACGGCAATTTTTAGCAAAGTTGTCGTTTTTTGTATATTGAAAGTATGAAATATATATTTTTCTTTATTCTTTTTTGCGTTGCCTGTGTGCAGGCTCGGGAATACGTTTGCCTTGAATTGCTTAATGTGGATATTACCTTTAATCAAAAGAATGTTCCGGAGCGCTTCAAGTTTTCTTTTAATGACAACGTAATCACTAGCGATGTGAATGTGCTGTTCCCGATACAGAAATCCGTTGATTACGATGGCGTTGTCCAGCTGAAATCAAAAGATGCAATCCGCACGTTCCATATCTCGTACGAAGATCCAGGCGAAACAAAAACTCTAGATTCAGCTGATGTTTTCCCGATAAAATCTTTGAAGGGCAAAGTCGATTCCGTAGCCGTTTCGGAGTTGTGGGGGACGGGCGACCTCTTCTCAAAAAAATTCCTCTATGCCGAAAAAATGAAGTCGGTGCGGTTCCTAGTTCCGATTTTAGAAAAGAAAAATGGCAGCTACGTTTCTGTGGGTTACGCCTGTACCAATTGGCATGACTTGCGCGAAGTCGAGGACCCGCAAAAGTGCGTCGAAAAAGTAAAAAAGGAAAAAGCCCAAAAGAAGAAATCATCAGAAACAGGCAACTCTAAAATTTCTTCTATAAAATCGGCGGATAAAAATGGCTTAAGTTCCAAATTTTGGGATGATGTGCAAAATATTATCGATTTGTCGGATTGCTATTGAAGATGCAAGGTATGGCAGATTTAAGGCGACCGATTTTTATTTTCGCGGAAAAACATCAAATAAGATGTCCCGAGCGCATCGGCTAACTTCTTTGACATGAGCATAGAAATGGGTCTGGCACCCCGTTCAAGCGAATTGTAATTCTGTTTTGCGAGACCAACTTTTTGAGCCAACTGCGCTTGCGTGAGTCCAGCATTTACTCGCATTATTTTCAACGTTCTGGCGGGATTAATATTTTTTTTCGCCTTCTTGTACCAGTCCATGTTTTCCACTGGCTCGAGAACATCATCGTCGTCTTCGATACGGACGGAATCGGGGAACAGCGCGTCCAAAAAGGCAATGACTGGTTTCGGAATATTCTTTCCCGAAACCTTGAAAGACACCGGTTCATCAGTGTTCTGCATAGGGGGCGCTTCCACGACTGCCTGCATAAGTAACCTCCACAGTTATTCCTTTTTCCGTTTCAACCCAACATGCCACCCATTTGTGGGATAGGTGACAATGATGAATAGACGTTCCTGCCAATATTCCGTAATTTGGCCAATTTGTTCTGACGGGGCCGTTCAGCCGTATGTCGTCAACAAGCAATGCAAGTTTTTCTTGCTGCTTTTGGGGCATTGCGGAAACAGCCCGAGAAACTCTTCTCGACATGAAAATATTGTACATAATAAATATATATTACTTTTTATTACTTGTCAACCTCCGTATTAAAAAAGGAACCGGTCACAATTTGCAACCAGGTTCCATCAACAAGTTTATGGGACGCTTTTCATTTCTTTCATCATCAACTCCTTTGCGTTACAAGCAAAAAAACGCAAGATTACTACACTGCAAAATATACATTCCCATTTTGTCACAAAATGACAAAATGGATTTTTTAAAGATTTTTGGTTGCATAAAACCGGCAAAATGGGCTTGTAAGATTGCTTTTTGCTCGCGTCTCTAGCCTTATTATAGGCTCTGTGTTCTTAGTTCTTCCTTCTATTTTTCTAAATTTTACCCCGTTCAAATTTAAGACGTGATATATTCACGAGGTAATACAATATGGCAATGCAAGATATGAATGACCAAGTGCAGGCTCGCTTGGCAAAGCTCGACAAGTTCAAAGAAATGGGTGTAGAGGCTTATCCTCACAAGTTTAACAGAACCCATGATTCCAAGGTTTTGAAGGAAAATAAGGAAGCTTTGATGGCTTCTAAGGAACCGGTTGCATTTGCCGGCCGTGTCGTTCGCTTTAATCGCAAGGGCAAGATGTGCTTTATGCACCTCAAGGACCGCTATGGTCGTTTGCAGGTTGTGGTTGCCCGTGACGAAGTGGGCGAGGCAAATTACGAAGTCGTGAAGATGACAGACCTCGGTG
>JAEEGH010028099.1_pt1 | contig 11093 bp, 14 predicted proteins | sample 9134181 | NCBI WGS metagenome assembly JAEEGH01 (sample SAMN16246544, study PRJNA631951) | gut metagenome | biome: gut microbiome; feature: rumen; material: DP-attached | host: Bos | place: Iran: Karaj | collected 2018-10
AGATTAAAGCTCTTTCTACTATATAAATAAGTGTATATAAGCGCCGAAATTTTACGGCGCTTTTTCTAAAGTTCAATGACCTTGTACTTAAGGGGCTAATAGTACAAGGTTTGGGTAACGATTTAAAATGCATCACAATTTATAATAAGTCTTGTCAACGAGATACAAGAAGCAAACCGGTTACGCTTCAGGTTTTTTCATAGGAGGTATGTATGGAAACTGAGGCTAAAAACATTGACAAGTATTTAAGTTTTAACGTGAGCAAGCGTTTTGATTTTCTCTATGAGAATTACTCGGTCCTCAAACCTCTGATCAAGAATTACAGAGAGGACATTATCATGGATGTTATTGATATGAAAGCTTGCAAGAGGAGAGAATCGATTGGAGAACTGGGAGTTAGAATCCAGGTCTCTATCAGAAGAGGAGGCCCGACAGAAGGACAGGCTATTACACATCTGACGGTTGAAAAGGCTATTGAAGAAGGATTTCTTGATGAGTCTTTTCTAGAGGATATTGAAAATCCGGATGAAATAATCAGAAGGATTACAAACTATCATTTAGTAAGAGCTGACTTCGAGGTATTTTCCAGCAAGCTTGAAACCTTAGCTCTTGAAGATCAGAGAGTGATAAAACCCTATTTGCTTAAGCAGAAGTCGCTTGATGACTTTGCGAACGACATGGGCGTGCAATACAAATCGGCTGCCACACGGATTTACAGAATTAAGAAAAAACTGATTAATCAGGTTGAACCGAGAATGCAAAGGGGGGCTTAAGCTATGGCATATAGAAGAGAGGTAGTCGAAGATACCGCGTTGTACGCGAAGAAGTTTGTTAGATATGAGGAAGGGGCTAAGAAATACAGTATGGGACTTTCCAAGTTTCAGTCTATGGCAAGGGAGGCAAAAGCAACTTACAAGGTTGATAAAGTCGTTCTTGTGAACTGCGATATTTTTGAGAAATACTTGGAGACCTTCCGTGAGTTTTAAAGAATAAGAATGACGGCGTAGGGCCCGAAAATACTAGGTTTTAATTGAAAAATAAGCGAAAAAAGGCTATAATATTATAGTAAAGATGCCTTGCTTATTGCAATTCGAACCGGTAACGGGTCCTTCTTTTATATAGGAGGAAACAGAATGGCAACAGCAAGAAAAGACTCCAGAGGAAGAGCCCTTAAACCGGGTGAAGTCTGGAGACAGAATGATCAGCGTTATATGTATACCTATACAGATCCCCTGGGGAGAAGAAAGTATATATATGCGCAGGATCTCGCAGAGCTTCGCGAGAAAGAAAGAGAGCTCATGAGAGACCAGCTTGACGGCTTGGATGTATATGCCGCAGGCAAGGCGACCATTAACGACACGTTTGATCGTTATATGGCAACTAAATACGAACTGAGAGATAACACAAGAGACGGATATCTGTATTTGTACAATCACTTCGTAAGAGATACCTTTGGACTCAAGAAGTTGATAGATATCAAGTACTCAGATGTTTTGCAGTTTTACTATTATCTGCTGAACGATAAAGGTGTTTCACTCAGTGCCGTGGAGTCAGTTCATAATCTGCTTCATCCAACATTCAACCTTGCGGTAAGGGATGACATTATCAGAAAGAATCCCAGCGATGGCGTGATAGCAGAGATCTCAAAAAAAAGAGGTAAGAACAAAGGCATCCGACATGCGCTCACGGTTGAGGAGCAAAGAGCCTTTATGGACTACATGGCAACACACCCGGTATATTATCATTGGTGGCCGTTGTTCACGGTTCTCCTTGGTACGGGATGTCGAATCGGTGAGTGTTTAGGTCTCAGATGGCAGGATCTTGATTTCGAGAAGCGTCTGATCAGCATTAACCATAGTGTAGTGTTCCATTACAATTCCCAAAGGAGAGACCAGACAGTACATATTGGTCTTCCGAAGACCAAAGCTGGTATCAGAACAATCCCGATGCTTGATGTTGTTAAAGATGCATTTGAGGTTGAGAAAGAAGAACAGGCTGTATCAGGTGGGAATACTCAAGTCATCGACGGGATGTCGGGATTTGTGTTTTGTAACAGGTTTGGGATGGTTCATAATCCGCAGACTGTTAACGATACCATTCGAAGGATTTGTAAGAACTACAATTCGGAGGAAGTGCTGAATGCGAAAAAGGAAGGCAGAGAGCCGATAATCTTACCGGATTTTTCTTGCCATCATTTAAGACATACTTTCGCTACCAGGCTCTGTGAGACCGAAACCAATCTTAAGGTTATTCAGTCAGTAATGGGACATGCCGGTATTGAAACGACAATGAACATCTACGCTGAAGCAACCGAGAAGAAGAAACAAGAGTCATTTAACGAATTAGCATCAAAATTGGACAGTATCTTTTAAGAAGGCGAAGGCTGAAAAGCTGACAGCAGAAATTCTAAAAGACAACAATTTGACAGCGAATTCGTTTTTGAGACAAAGAATGTCAACTGAACACAACAAAGCGAGAAATACGCAAAAGTTGATGTTAACGCTCTTCAAAGGAAGATAAGTCAAACGGACTTATAATCCCGACGCTTAAGAGTATCAATTAAAAAACACTTTATTTATGCGCCTTCCGGTGATTCCGGAAGGCGTTTTTTGACAAATTTTGACAACGATCATTCTGAAAGACAGACTTGACAAATTCGATATTATGAATTATACTTCGACAAACAGAATGGTTCGCAAAGGGGTAGAAAGATGACAATTGGCGAAAGAGTACTTGAACTTGTCCATGAGAAAGGGATGACTCAGAAAGAGTTTTCCGAGAAAACGGGGATACCGCAAAGCACAATGAGCAGTTGGAAAGGGAAGAAACAGAACCCTTCCATCGATAAGTTGAAGGTAATCTGCGATACGTTAGAGGTGGATCCATACTACTTAGTATCCGGCTCCGAGACTAACGAATCACTGAACAATGATTATCTGACGGTATACCGGAAAGATGAAGAATATGAGATCCTGGTTGAATACAGGAAAATGAACAGAGATTGCAGAAATCGGCTTTTAGGATATATCTATGCTTTGAATGAAAAAAAGAAATGAAAATTTTTTATCCATGAAATTCGATAAAGCGAAGAAAACATATAAACGACTAGGAGGTTGTGAGAAGATGATATCAACATTGTATGAGCCATTCCGGCATTGGTCGGAGAAAGGAAGCGTATATATATTGTCAGATCTGCATTTTGATGACAGCGATTGCAAATTGATGGATCCGAACTGGATCACTCCGGAAGAACAGCTGGAGATCATCAATAAAAGGGTGTTTAAGAGTGATACATTTGTATGCCTGGGGGATGTAGGTGATCCGAAATATGTGCCGATGATCAAGGCCGGGAAAAAGATTTTGCTTTTAGGAAACCATGATGCGAGAGGAGCATATAAGGATCTGTTTGATGAAATCTATTCGGGCCCGCTCTTTATCTCAGATAAGATCCTGTTGTCGCACGAGCCGGTGTACGGTCTGACATGGTGCCTGAATATTCATGGTCACGATCATAACGGGATGGAGGCATACCATGAAGGATGTAAGCATATCAATCTTGCGGCAAATGTGTGCGGTTATACTCCGATCAATCTTGGAAAGATCATAAAAGAAGGGATCCTTTCGGATATTGACAGCATCCATCGCCAGACGATAGACAGGGCGGTAGAGAAGAAACAGAAAAGGGAGGCAGAATGGAAGAATGAATGTACTTGTAATACCTGACATCCATCTGAAGACCTGGTTATTTGACAAGGCAGAGGCTATCTTAAAAGAGGGCAAGGCTGACATGGCTGTGTGCCTTATGGACATGCCTGACGACTGGGATATGGAGTTACGGATAGACCGATATAGAGAGACATTTGATCGTGCGATCGCTTTTGCGGTGTCATATCCGGATACATTGTGGTGTTATGGAAATCATGATGTCAGCTATCCGTGGGGGAAGCTTGAATCGGGTTATTCTCCCTATGCAGAGCGGACAGTGATTACGAAACTTAAAGAACTGGAGAATAGCCTTCATAATCATTCGAGGATAAACATAATGCACCGTATTGATAATGTGCTATTTTCTCATGGTGGTCTTACTACAGAATATGTGAAGCGGCTTGGAAGGGACCTGCTTGATGCGAATATAGATGATGTTATAGCCGCAGTAAATGATGCTTCATATGATCGTTTGTGGAATGACGAGTCTCCGCTATGGTTCAGACCGCAGTACAAGACGAGGGAGGTATTCAGAGCTGATCTATATAAGCAGGTCGTTGGCCATACACCGGTTAAGGAAATATATGAAAAAAATGGGATCATATCAACGGATGTGTTCTCTACGTATCGTGACGGAACCCAGATCGGAGAGTCGGCAATGATCATTATTGATTCTAAGACCGGCGAATATAAAAAGATAGATATAAAAAATAGTTTACATTCCTAATAAAATACAGGAGATGATCAGATGTCGTGGTATATTTCTTTTTACTGTGCAACAAGAAATAAAAAGACTAAAATGCTTTATCCTCTCGGGCCATTTGATAATAAGGGTAAGTATTATGATGTTCTTTGCAAATCCCGAACTTCACACATATGGGATCAGAACGAAGGAGTAATTGAAAAAGCAAAGCTTGAAGAAGTTTCTGAAGAGCTTAGAACAGCATTAAAGCCTGAAACTTATGAAAATTATTTTACGGAAGAAGAATATGGAAGATATGGTGGCTGGATATATATACTTCCTTACCATGAATTAGGCGCGTCAAATTACATCAAAAAAGGATACGTCCTATTAGAAGATCTGGAAAGATCGGAAGATGAGAATAGTTGGTTTGATGGTTTCTCCGATGTGCTTACTCCGGTTACTTATGCTAAGAGGTTAGAAAATGAGATGAAGTTTGGGCCGCCTAAACCGCAGAAAGATTGTGAAGGATATGATATAACTCCTCATTCAGTAGCTGATTATACATATCATTGTTGGCCTGATTATGACAGCCTTGAATGGGAAACACATTGTATCAGGCAATTCATGGAGATGTTTTTAGAATATCCTGGTCTGCCTGATGATTTTGAACCTGTAATCTTGATAACACAAGGGTAATTGTATTATTGGTTGGATGATGAGGATAATGATCAGATAAAGGTCCTGTTTTGTGTCATGAATCAGAAAGGATGAAAACAGCAATGATACCTGAGATTTCAATTCAAGAGTTGGCTGACAATATTGAGTTTGAGGACTTCAGCAGAAACTTTGGTAATCCTGTTAAGGTGAAGTGTGGAGAAAGATGCGTAGTACTGATGTCCTTCGAATTGTATGAGCGCCTGTTTGGCAAAGCTGATCTGACCAGGGAAAATACTATAGAGATGGATGAATTTGTGGCGGATATAAGGGGAAAACTTTGAAGCCATGGATAAACATAACAAGGAGCGACAATATGGGCTATACTACGGAATTTATCGGAAAATTTACATTCAACAGAGAACCATCGAAGGAGTTGAAAGATTATATAAACTGCTTCGCAAAGACCAGGCATGTTAAGAGAGATGTTGAAGCGATTCAGAAGATTTTTCCTGATTGGGAAAAGAGAACGTGGAAAGGAAAGCTGGGAAGAGAAGCGGAATTCTTTCTGCAACCGTATAATGAAGTTAATTATCAGAGTGATGACAGGCTGGATATGACAGGTTTTTATCAAAGGAACGGAATTGTGGATGATAATTACCCTCCGGAGTCGCAACCGAGTCTATGGTGCCATTGGATTATAAATAAACATGGGGAACTGGTATGGAGCGGCGCGGAGAAGTTTTATGAGTACGTGGAATGGCTCGAATATCTGATAAGGTATTTTTTCGAGCCTGAGGGGCTTGTGTTATCTGGAAAGTGTTTTTACTCCGGCGAAAGAATGAGTGACTGGGGATACATATGCGTTGAAAATAATAGAGTAGAGAAGATTCCGAGCGATATAGTTGTTACGAGTCCTAAAGAGGATATGATATGCGTCAGGATGCCGGAAGTTGTAAAAGATGAACTGGAGAAAATCGTCGCATATAAGCATGGGATCAGTCTGGAGCAAGCACTTCAAAGATTCATGGTATGGTGTGTCGAGGAACCGGAGAAATTCACTTTCTGGCACAAGAATGCGATGGCAAAAAGTGATGATTATGAGAAAAGAAATGAATTCATCAAAGTTATGATCGAAGAACTTGATAAGGCGTATGGAGATCGGGCGTTGATGGCTGGAATCAGATTTGGTGTAGACGAATTCTGTAAACGATTTGATGTCGATGAGAAATATAAGAAGAGAATTGAAGAAATAAAAAGGAGATAAGAGGTTCATTATGTTTTTTGAAGACGAAAACAAAGATTATAAAATGGTGGCGCCGGATATAGATGAGTTGATAGCATACTTTGATCATATATATATGTCGCCAACAAAGTCTACGACGACCTTGTTAGCTGCTTTAGAACCCATATTTGAAATATTGAAGCCCCTGGCACCGCTGAAGAAAAATCGTGAGGTTAAGGAAATTTGGATTCGAATACCGAGAGGAAACATTGAGGATTTTGGCAGCTTTGAGGAAATGAGGTCATGTGGACAAATTGAGACTTATGAAGAATATGTGCAGCTTTGGAATCGAGAGTATCCGAATGAATTCTGCTGGTATCAGTTGACGGTGGTAAGATCATTAGATCAAAACGGTTCATTACGATTTTATGGTATGGCATTAGGAAATGAAAGTATCATTTCTGCATCGTTGGAGGACAGAGTATTTAAGAGGGAAGAATACTATGCGGAAGGAGCAGCTGTAAGGCTTTGCGAGCTGATCATTCCGGCGGTTAAAGATTCTATGAATCTTCTGTTGGAAAGAAAATATAATGATTTTGTTCAGAAAGAATTGCCATATCAGTTTCGTTATGGAGTCATCAAGCGTTGTGACATATGGGAATCGGAGCAGGAAAGCAAAGAAGAGACATATGGCGGATTATCCGAGGCGCTGGTTCAAAGATTCATAGAACGGATCCGGTCAGGGGTAAATGATGCAGAGAGGATAGGAAGGATAAAAGATTTTACTGCAAATGATTTTTTTATGGCATGCAAACTGGGATATGAGGCTGTAGGAAAGGATTGTAATGGTTATACTCTTTCGGATCTTTATATGAGATATGCTGATGGGAGAGATGAAGGACTCACCGGGAAAGGTGATGGTCTGAATGAAGGACCTGGAATAGATCCCGATGATCCCAAAGCCTGGAATGAATGGTATTTGCACCGAGAGCATTATGGTTGTGGACATCCATGGGAAGTTCTGGGCCTTATGTGGCTGCACGTTGACTATGATGAATCGGGATATTACTTTATCGTCTCCGGAAGTCATCGCCAATTTGAAATGGTCAACTTTTACATTGCCCTGTCAGATGCCGGGATTCCGGTGATCATCGGTGGGGCAGACGAACTTGTTGCCAGCTTTGAAGGAAAGGATTATGTCGGGATCGTACCGCATCATATGTACACAGAGCATTGCGAGGAATGCTTTCCGGAGGAATATGGAGAGATCATCGATTTCATATATGCATACGAAGGAGAAAGCGGATGGTTTGACAAGGTGATATGGTTACCCGAGCATCTTGCCGAGGTACAGTGATTTTTTTGTCCACATAATTCGATAAAGCAAAAAATTTGCATAAACATTAACGGAGGATTAAAAAATGAGAAAATTAGCGAGTATCCAGAGAATATGGAAGATGGATCCGATCGAGGGAGCTGATAGGATTGAACTTGCGAATGTTCTGGGGTGGCAGTGCGTTGTAAATAAGGGCCGGTTTCAGCCTATGGACCTGGCGGTGTATTTCGAGATTGACAGTTTCCTTCCGATCCGTCCGGAGTTTGAGTTTATGAGAGCGTCAAGTTATCGTAAGACGGATATTATGGGTGAGGGATTTCGCCTCAGAACCATGAAGTTCCGGGGACAGATATCCCAGGGGTTATTACTTCCGATCAGTCAGTTTTCGGAGTTGCCTTCAGATATTGAACTTGGTTCAGATGTAACAGAGATCCTTGGAATACGTAAGTGGGAAATCGAGGAGAAGGTGACTACCGGCGGAACCGTGATCGGTACGCTTCCAATCGATGTACCGCATACCGATGAGACCAGGGTTCAGGCTGAGCCTGATCTGATCGGGGATTTTGCCAATATGGAGTATTACATCACTACAAAGATGGATGGTTCTTCTCATTCGGTATCCATAGATGAGGACGGTTTCCATGTGACTGGTCATAATTATGAGTATAAAGATGATGGTAAGAGTGCATTCTATGATCTGGTCAAGCGCGACAATATTAAAGATAAGGTGCGGAAGTATTTTGAAGAGAACGGATTAAAATTGATTACTCTGCAGGGAGAGCTTTGTGCTCCGGGAATCCAGCAGAACAGGCTTAAGCTGACAAGGCCGGAATGGTACGTGTTTACGATACGTATCAATGGGAAGAGAGTGGGACTTCGTAAGATGCAGGAAATCTGTGACTCTTTAGGATTGATGATGGTTCCCGTTGAGGAGGTGGGAATGGATCTGCCATCAAAGTATCCAACGGTGGAAGCATTGCTTGAAAGAGCAGATGGGGAATATCCCAAGGGAGGCAAGAAAGAAGGCATCGTGATCCGCCCAACAGAACCGGTATTTAATGAGAGAATCAGCGCGGCTCTTTCAATGAAGGTTGTGAGCAACAAATACCTTTTGAAGAATGAGGGGTAACAAAAGAGTTCTAAGGAAACAGAAACAAATAATTGTAAAAATGTAAAAAAATAATTTACAAACCTATTGATAATCTCTCTTTTTTTACATATAATAGCATTGAAGAAATAGAAGGGAGGTCATCCAGATGAGGTTTGATGAATTATTTGAACAAAGGAGCCTGGTGGCTTCAAAGCTAAAAGATTGCATGCGCGATAAGGGTTATACTAAGATTTCTTTCGCAAAAAAAGCGGAGATATCGCGTCCTACACTCGATAAGCTCTTGAGTGGTGGCATAGATAATAAGACGACCTTTGACCGCCATCTTCAGAAAATTCTGAAGATGATGAATATGACGGTTGACGAACTGATGCTTTATTCTGCGCAAAAGAGCAAATCGGTGATGGCTGTTTATTCCCAAAATGCTCCGGAAGATCACGAAATGAGTAATACCGCAAGAAAACAATACGATCTGTTGCTGGATATCATAGATCTGTGTGCCATATACTATTAAGAGGGCGTAGCTATGAGTGAGATTATATCTGCATCGAATATTGATCTTGTGATACAAAAGAATATGGAAATAGCAGAGGAAGTATCCGCACAGGCATTAAAGCTGCAGACGAACACTTCGATTATGCGCGTTGCATCGATGCCGCAGCTTGCACTGCTGATACTTCAAGGCTTTGGACTGATCCAGATGCCGATAGAAGACAAATATTGGAGTGGTGCCATTTACGTTAAGGAAGGGAAGCTCATTCCGGTCATAAATACGGCATTGCCGCGTGCAAATCAGTACTTTGCGGCATGGCATGAGATTTATCATCTCTTATTTGATAAGGTGTCATTTGATCATATTATTGAGAATGATAATATGATGGAGGAAAGAAAAGCGGAGTATTTTGCGGCATGTATGCTTCTTAAGGAGGTTGATCGGTATTTTACAGAGCTTCCGGCAATGGAGCTGGTGTCTAAAGTGCTGTATTGCATGTCTGCTTTTCAGGCTCCATACAAAGCGGTACTGATATCTCTTTATGAGAATGCCGTACGAAGCGATAATGACAAGCTGGGGGACCAGATAAAAGAAATAATAGACTTAAAAATTGATGATATACCGGAACGGTTTCGGATGCTCGGACTTGATGACAGTTTGGTTATGCCGTCATTCGTGGTCAATACTTCATATCTGCATGAACAGATAAAAAAGAGTAAGGATGCAAATCCGGAGCTGCAGTATCATGGGGATAATGAGGCTTTTCTTGAAAACATTATGAAAGAGATTCATGTGATCATGAGGACAAACGGATGCTAAAGATAGAAGAAATAAAAAAGATAGACAAGAAGCATATCGCACTCATGGATACTTCTTCTATCTCATTTATGCAAAGCCTGCAGAAGAAAGAGATTATGCTCGACAGCATCTTGAAAGATTATGAGTTGATTCTGATCCCGAAATGGGTGCTGACGGAAATAGAGGATTATGAAGGAAGGGCAAAATATGTTCAGAAATTGATAGATGATGGCTATCCTATCTTTTCAATAGCAGAAGAAACATATTCAGAACTTGCGGGATACGAGGAAGGCAATCTTTACAAAATAGTCCAGGCATCAGCTTCTTTACTGGTGAGCGTGAAATCGTACTTAAGAAAAAATGTTGATAAAAATGATCCGCTGGATATGGAGGCCTATGCCGAGTGGATAAGAAAACTCTATGATGAATGGCCTATTCCGGGTGAAACCTTATCGAATGGCAGGGTAAGAAAGAAAAATGCAGGAGAGATATCAATCACGATCTTAGCAGAGATTGTTTCGTGGTATTATCCGGAAACCGAAGCTCTCACAGTGTATTCGCAGGATAGCGATACCTATCAGTTTCATCGTGAAGCTGAGGTAAGCTTAAGAAGACTTTTTGCCTTAAAGACTCCGATACCAGTCTCGTATAAGAGCAATGATTGCATTCTCTGCCAGCTGTTTCGAGAAGGGGAGATTGATTCGGATGATGTTTTGGCATGTAGAAAAGATGTCCGAAGAATAACTTATAGCAAAGAGCAAGCGGATCACTCTGTTGTATTAGTAACAGAGATGGTTGATAATGATGTTTTTATTGAGCTGATAAAGGATAAAACGGTGCATATTATTTTTTGATCGTCTTCTATGACACTAGGCATTCGACTGTGTATACGATTTTTATGGAGGTGAGAAAAGTCAGATAGATAGCAAGAAAAACAAATTGAAGAGTGATGATCTTCAGTTTTAAAGCAATGTGTTTTATCTTTCATCTGACACACTGAAAAGAGAGTTAAGCAATCAATTATTATCGAGATGATATGTTTATAGATGACCAGTCATCTGACCGCAAATCCCACAAATTCACCACAAA
>JAEEGH010027907.1_pt1 | contig 11092 bp, 6 predicted proteins | sample 9134181 | NCBI WGS metagenome assembly JAEEGH01 (sample SAMN16246544, study PRJNA631951) | gut metagenome | biome: gut microbiome; feature: rumen; material: DP-attached | host: Bos | place: Iran: Karaj | collected 2018-10
TTAAGAGTCCGAAAAAACGCTAGTAAAGGTTGAAAAGTGGAGTGAAAAATGAGTAAAAAGGTAGTAAAAGGGACAATACAATTTGTCCTGCAAGTGTTGGATTTTATGTTCAATGGAGGTAATGTCCCTTTTACTCCCTTTTCACTCCCCTTTAATACTCTTAAATACCATTCCAGAATTATGCTCCACGATTTAGGTATCATCATGTTGGTGGCCGGAGCCATCAGTCTGTTGTGCAAGTGGCTGAAACAGCCGGTTGTGCTGGGCTACATTGTGGCTGGTCTGTTGGCCGGACCGTACGTGTGCGGTTCGTCGTGGGTCAATGTCGAGAGCGCCGAGACGTGGGGCGAGGTGGGTGTCATCTTCCTGTTGTTTTCGCTCGGCCTTGAATTTTCGTTCAAGAAGCTGTTGCAGATGGGTTCGACGGCGTTCATCGGCTGTCTGACCATCGTGGTCGGCATGATGAGCACGGGCTTTTTCCTGGGCCGGATGCTGGGATGGTCGGAGATGAACGCGCTGTTCTTGGGCGGAATGCTCTGTATGTCATCGACGACGATTGTCTTCAAGGCGTTGGACGACCTCGGATTACGGCAACAGAAGTTCGCCGGCATCTGTTTCGGCATTCTGGTGGTCGAAGATCTGTTCGCCGTCGTACTGATGGTGTTGTTGGCCTCCATCGCGGTCAAGCAGCAGTTTGACGGGCAGGAGATGCTCTGGCAGGTCACGAAACTGGCCGGCTATCTGCTTTTCTGGTTTGTGGCAGGCATCATGCTGATTCCCACGCTGTTGAAGAAGTTCAAGCGTTTTTTGAACGACGAGACGATGACAATCGTCGCCCTCGGACTTTGTCTCGGAATGGTGCTTTTGGCCAATGGCGCAGGCTTCAGCGAGGCGTTGGGCGCATTCGTGATGGGCTCGATATTGGCCGAAACCGTCGAATGTGAACGCATCGAGCATCTGATGTCGCCAATAAAGAATCTGTTCGGCGCCATCTTCTTCGTCTCGGTGGGCATGATGATTTCACCGGCGACATTGGCCGAATACTGGCTTCCCATCACGCTCATCACGCTCACGGTCATCGTGGGGCAGATTGTCTTTGCCTCGCTCGGCATCGTGCTTTCCGGCCAACCGCTCAAGGTCGCCATGCAGTCGGCCTTTGCCCTGACGCAGGTGGGCGAATTCGCCTTCATCATCGCGCAATTCGGCGAGTCGATCGGCGTGACCGAAAAGTATCTCTATCCCGTCGTCGTGGCCGTGTCGGTGATAACGACATTCCTCACGCCCTACACGTTGCGGTTGGCCGAACCTGCCCACGCGTGGGTTGAGAAACGGATGCCCAGCCGCGTACGGTCGTGGCTCGAAAGCCTGTCGCAAGGCCGCAGCACAGTGGCCCAACAGAGCCTGATGCGCCGTCTGTTGAAGCGTGTGGGGCTGACGGTGGCCATCTACGCCGTGGTCTGCATCTTCGTCATCATGTTCTACTTCCAGTTCGTTTCCGGTTTTATGGCCGATGGCGTGAACGCGCTCGTACCCGACGGCTGGAACTGGCTGGGACGGCTGGTGGCCCTGCTCGTGCTATTGGCCATACTCTCCCCCTTCATCTACAAGATGGTGGTCAAGCACCTGGCCGACATCGAGACGCGCCGCTTGTGGCAGGACGACTCCTACCGCCGTGCCTCGCTCATCACGCTCTTCGTCGTGCGTCTGCTGATGGCCCTGGGCATCGTCACGTTCTGCATCGCCCATTACTTCACGCTCACGCTCGGCCTGCTCATCGTCATCGCATTGGCCATAACCCTCACCATGCTGCTGTCCAAGAAGATACACCGCCGCTCGACGCATATGGAGAACAAGTTTATGGCCAATCTCTCGGCCCGCGAACGTGAACGCGAACGGCATCGGCCCGTGCGCCGCGAACTGGAGGCAGCCTTCCTCGACTACGACCTGCACCTGGCCGATTTCGAACTGAGCCCCGAGTCGGCCTACTGCGGACGGATGCTCATGCAGCTCGACCTGCGGCGCACTTGCGGCGTGAACGTGGTGCGCATCATCCGTGGCGGCCTCTACGTCAACGTGCCCGGCGGCCGCGAACGACTCTATCCGCACGACCGCATCGTGGTGGCCGGCTCGGACGAACAGATACGCCTCTTCCAGCAACAGCTCTCCGAGGCCGATGCGCAGGTCCAGAACACCATTGGCCACAACCGCCAGCGCGCCACCGTCTCGCTCGAACAGCTGCCCGTATTGGCCGAAATGCCGTTCTGCGGAAAGACATTGGCCGACTCCCGACTGAGTGAAAAGGGCCAATGCGTTGTCCTGGGCATCGAGCACGAGGGCGTGATGACCATGAATCCCGATGCCACGACAGTCATCAACGAGGGCGACACGCTCATCCTGGCCGGCGAATCGGACAAGATCAAGAGCCTCCTGCCACAAGAGGAGTGATTCTTCATTTTGGCCAATGGCGTACACACGAAAAAAGCGGAGACACGCCACGAGGCACATCTCCACTCTCTACCTTTTACCTTATTCTTTACTCCCCCTTCTTCCGCTTCACCATCGCCTTGACGCGGTTGAATCCCTCCACGCCGAGGATGGTGAGGCCGCCGTACTGACAGGTCTTGGCGAGACCGAAGAAGACGGTCCACAGCACGCCCTTGGCCGTGACGCTGATGGGCAGCGCCATCTGGGCGAACGAGAGGATATAGAACGGGATGCACATCACGAGGACAATCACGCCCGTGCGGAACGAAAGCGAACGCAACCAACGCACGAAAGCATTACGGGCTGGTTTTGGCCGATTCTCCTCGGGCTGGACAGGCTGGCTGCCGATTTCTGGCTGAGACATAACAAACTAATGATTGAGGTTGAAAAATCCGTTTTTGCGAGCGCAAAGATAGGGATTTTTGCCGATGTTTCCAAGTGCGCCATCGGCCAAGAATGAAAAAACTTGCGCCATCGGCCAAATAAAACAAAAAATTGTCCGTTCTAACCGGAGAATGTAACACACAAACATCATGTCACGCGAAGAGACCGTACTCAACTACCTGCGGGAACACGACATCCCGTTCACCAACTACAATCACCCCGAGGGAAAGACCATCGAAGAGGCCAAGCGCTGGTGGCGGGCCGATGGCTCGGTGCACTGCAAGAACCTCTTTTTCCGCAACCACAAGGGCGACAAGCACTATTTGGTCTGCTTCCACTGCGACCACGACCTCGCCATCCACGACCTGGAGCAGCGGCTGAAGGCGTCGCTCACGGCCCAAGGCCTGCCCTCGTGCGGAAAACTCTCGTTCGCCTCGCCCGAACGCATGATGCGTTACCTGGGCCTCGAGCCGGGCAGCGTCTCTCCCTTCGGCCTCATCAACGACACGGAGCATCACGTCCACCTCTTTCTGGACCGCAACCTGCGCGAGGCGGAGACCCTCAGCTTCCACCCGAACGACTGCCGTGGGACGGTGGTCATCGGCCGGGAAGATTTCGAACGCTACCTGAAGTGCGTCGGCAATACCTACGAATATATCGAGTTGTATTGAGGGCATCAAAAAGGGAGTAAAAAGGACGACAGAAATACAGCGAACGTCCCTTTTACTCCCCTTTTACTACTTTTTCACCTCCTTTTGGAGCATTTCCTTACTCGGCACACACGGCGCGGATGGTTGCGCCCTCGCAGCGTGACTCGTAGGACCAGCTCACCACCTTTTCGCCGAAGTTGAGCCGCCACGCGAGGCTGGAGCTCTTGTCTCTTTCGAGGGAGGATGACCAATAGCCACCACCACCCACATGTATCGGCCCCTTGTCGGCCACGAGACCGTGCGACTGGTTCGAGCGGCATCCGGCGGCAGGCAGGAAGATGCTGTTGCCGTTCGGGCCCGTCACGGTGTAGCCAGCAACGCCATTGGCCTCACCCCAAGTCCAGGTGCACTTCTCGCGCAGTTCGGCCAACTCGTCGTCGGTCGGGATACGCCAGCGGCCGCCCATCGTGGCATGGGCCGCATCGTCACTCAGGTCGAGCATCGTCTTGTTATCGACCACGCCCTCGCTCGTGTTGACGCAATATTTCGTCAGGCTCATGCGGCTACCTTCACAGAACTTGTAGGTCGTCCAGTCGTAAAAGTCCTTCCGATAGGAAGTCGAGTCCGAAGAACGGTAATTCTGCCCATTGGTCGGGTCCTCCTCACCATAGGCTTTGGTCTCGCCCCACGCGTAGTAGTTTCCGAATTCTTCCGGGGCCGATGCGCCGACGTTCATCGGAGCCCACTTGACCGACAGGCCCAAGTCCACAGCCGGGACCGTCGATTCGTCACTCGTCACGATGGTTGCGGTCGATTCCGCCGCGTTCGGGTTCTCATGCTTGTCCGATGCAGACTGCGGCCCACACGCGACAGTAAGCATCGAACCCACGACGGCCGATGCCATGACAAAAGATGTCAACAATCTTTGTTTCATAGTTTAATGGATGTTTTTCGCCGATGCCCACGTGCGGCACACCGACCGGTTAATAAGACTCTTGTTAGTTGCGCCGCAAAGATAACGGCTTTTTCACAAAAATGCAAGCGATTACGCACTTTTTTTCTTGGCCAATGGCATTTTTCCGCACCGACAATTTCGTCCTTTCGCCATAAATCACTATCTTTGCACCGAATTTTACCCTTTTAACCACTCAAACGACTATGAAGAGACAACTATTTTGGGCCGCCCTCGCCACCATGACATTGGGCAGCTGCACGAACGAAGTGCTTGACCCGGCATCCCTGCCCGACAATGGCGGGCGCACCCCCATCACCATCTCGACCTACACGCCAGGCCTCACCCGCGCCTACAACGCCACGGCAGCCGGCATCACCAACCTCACGGCCAACGGCGGCGGCTTCAGCGTGACCGCCATTTCGGTCGAAGACACGCCCGAGACCATCATCAACGGCGCGACATTCTATGCCAACGCCAGCAACAACACCTGCACCGCAGCCGACAATAGCATCTACTTCTGGCCGGACGAGGCCGACGTGAAGTTCTATGCCTACTACCCCATCACGTCCGATGCGCCGACCGCCATCTGCACGCTCGATGCCGACGCAGGGACATTGGCCATCACCCCAAACGGAACGGCCGATGTCATGGCAGCCTACACGCAGGCCAACGTCTCTGGCGGCGCCAACGTTGCCCTCCGGTTCAAGCACCTGCTGGCCCAGGTCGTCATGAACGTGGCCTACAACGCCACCAATTCGCCCTCGGGCACCCAGTTCAAGCTCACCGCACTGAAACTTGAGGCACCCGCATCGGCCACCTACAACTTCAGCCAAGGAAAGGTTTCGGCCAATGCCACGTCCCTCAACGACTACCCGTTCGTTGACAGTGAGGCCAATGGCATTGCCCTCTCGACCACGGCCACGACCGTCGGCACCGCCATGATTGCAGCCTCGACCGTCTCGGAAACAGACCGAGACACGACCACGTGCACGCTGAGCGTCAGCTTCACCACGACCATCGGCCAGGCAAGACGCGACTACACGAAAGAGGCCACCGTCAAGATTATCTCCGGCTATGTGAACGAAATCAACATCTCGGTCAAGGGCGACATGCCGATTACGGTCAATACGGAAGTCAAAGGCTGGGAAGAAGGTGAACCGCAGAACATTGGCGACAACAGTTCGACTGGCGGAAGCGGTGGCGGAAGTGGAAGTGGAGGAAACGGCACCAGCGGCGCTGCGTTCATCCACGTAACGGGCGGCACCTTCTCGACCGACAACCACGTCGGTACAATCGAAAATGACAATGACTACAACGCCGGGACACTGACCATCCCCAACCTGATGGTCTGCTCACAGCCGGTCTCACAATATGAATACGAACAGCTGATGACCTACTACGGCGTAGTCACAAACAACGCAGATCTTGTTCCGGCCGAAACCACCGTGGAGGAGAAGATGGCCACGCCGGCCTATTTCGTGTCCTGGGTGGACGCCATCATCTACTGCAACCTGCGCAGCGAGGCCGAGGGCCTTACACCAGTCTATAGCATAGGCGACGAAAACGAGATTACGGCCGCTGAAAGCCCCTGGACGCAGTATTATAACGTAAACCAGGTTGACGGGAAATATTACTTCAACTCGGATGACTACAATGATATCTCGGCCTACGACCTGGATGCTGAGGCCTTCGATTATGACTTGTCGGCCAATGGATACCGACTCCCGACATCGGCCGAATACCAGAACATCCTCACTCAGAATCCGGACCTGCTGGGCAACGAATACGACGAGTGGTGCCAGAACTACTTCTACGACTACCGCCGCATCTGGTTCAAGGCCTCGGAACAGGCCCCCACAACCGAAGAGAAATATGCCATCGCCCGCGAACAGAAGCTGACCTTCCGCGTCGTTCGCAAATTCGAGGAGTGACATTGGCCATAAAATAGAAAAAACAGATACAACCGACGGAGCTACGGGCCTCGTCGGTTGTTTTTTTGTGTGTCTGCGTGCGAAATGAATCCCATTGGCCGAACTTGACTTGCCAATCTCACAAAAAAACACTATCTTCGCGCCGAACAAAACCTAATAAATGCAACACAAACAATGAAAAGACACTTTTTCGCATGGGCATTGGCCATAGCCGCGACGTGCAGCATCCAAGCCCAAAACATCTCGTGGACGGCCGACAATGGCAACGGGACCTACACGAATCCACTCTTTTACGACGAATTCAGCGATCCGGACGTCATCCGCGTGGGCGAAGACTACTATCTGGCCGGCACGACGATGCACTGTGTGCCGGGTCTAGTGGTGCTCCACTCGAAGGATCTGGTCAACTGGGAACTGGCCTCGTACTGCTTTGACCGATGGGAGGACATCTTCCCCGGACAGGAGAAATTCACGCTGAACGACGGCAAGAACATCTACGGACAGGGCGTCTGGGCACCAGTCATCCGCTACAACGACGGCAAATTCTACGTCTTCACCAACGTGAACGGCAACGGCCTGCAGCTCTTCATCAGCGAGTCGGCCAATGGCCCGTGGGAACACCGCGCACTGGGCGGCCACATCTACGACCTGAGCGTGCTGTTCGACGACGACGGCAAGGTCTGGGCCATCCACGGCTACGACGAGGTGAAGGTCACGCAGTTCAAGCCCGACTTCAGCGGCTACGTCGAGGGCTCGGAACGCGTCATCATTCCGCGCGGCTCGGCCATGGGCGAAGGTCATCATGCCTACAAGATTGACGGCCAATACTACATCCTCTCGGCCGAATATTCGCCGATGGGCCGTCTGCAATGCGCCCGCAGCAAGAGCCTGTTCGGCCCCTACGAGACGGCGGCCATAAGCTGCGACGAAAGTCTCGGAACCAAGAAATTCCCGCTCGTTGACGGCATCGGCCGTGGAAACTCGTGGATGAGCGACGGCGCGAAATTCCGCATCGGCCGCACACCCGACAACGAATTGGGCAACGCGACGGTGCATCAGGGCGGCATGGTCCAGACTCCGGGCGGCTCATGGTGGGGCTGCACGATGCTCGACTTCGTTGGCGTCGGCCGCACGACCTGCCTCTGCCCCATCACGTGGACGGACGGTTGGCCGATGTTCGGTCTGGAGGGCAATCCGGGACGCACACCGCGCACGTGGACGATTCCCGACGGAAAGCCATCGGCCCCGAAAGCGCCCTACCAGCGCAACGACGACTTCAACGGCAAGCAGCTGCAACGCGTCTGGCAGTGGAAACACGAACCGGTGGCCGGAAAATGGAGTCTGACGAAAGGCAAACTGCGCCTGCAGGCATTGTCGGCCGAGAATATGTTGTGGGCACACAACACGTTGACGCAGAGGTGCATCGGCCCCGTATCGACCGCAACCGTCACGCTCGACGGCTCGCACCTGAAGGATGGCGACTGCGCCGGTCTGGGTATGCTCAACCTGCCCTACGCATGGGTGGGTCTGACGCGCGACGGAGGCCAGCTGCAACTGCAATGGCACCATCAGCAGAAGGAGGCCGTGACGGCTGCGACATTGGACAAGAAACAGACCGCCGTCCAACTGCGCATCTACGCCGACCTCGACGAGATGTGGGCCACCTTCAGCTACAGCACCGACGGCGGCACGGAGTTCAATGCCATCGGCGACACGCTGCCCCTGCCCTACCAGCTGCGCATCTTCCAGGGTTCGCGCTACAGCCTGTTCTGCTTCCACAAGACAGATGCCGGCAACGACACGAAAAAGGCATTCGGCTACGCGGATTTTGACAACTTTACGGTCGATGAACCATTGGCCGACAGAAGCCGGAACTTCCCCGCCGGCAAGGTCATCACGCTGACGAACTTGGCCGATGGTTCACGCCTGACGGCACTGCGCCGCGGATTGTGCCATCGCGCCTATCCGAACAGCCGCGAGTGGAACGGCGACGACTGCAAGTTCCGCGTGCACGACCGTGGCCAAGGTCGCGTAGTGCTCGAGGCGATGAACGGCATGGGCTTCGTCACCGTGACGGGCATGGGACTTTCGGCCGATGTGCGCCTCGTGAAGGAGGCCGACGACGCATCGCTCATCCAGTGGCAGGACATGCTGCGCGGCCAATGTATGCTGCTCTCGCTCAAGACGAACCGTTACATCGGATGCAGCCCGACGATGGGCGAACCCTATTCGGCACGCTTCGTCGGCAGCGACCCGAACCGCAAGAACGGCTGCGTGTTCCGCTTCGAGGTGGTGGAGTGATAATCTGCATTGGCCAACAAACAAAATAAAACAATCGCGCAACGAGATTCTTTCCCGCTGCGCGATTTTCATTTTGTTTATGGCCGATGGCGTTACCGAATCATAACCTTCTTCCCATCTTGCAGATAGACCTGTCCTCGTTGCGGCGTGATAACCTTCCGGCCCGTCAAGTCAATGTAGGTTTTGGCCGATGGCGTTGCATCCTGTGTGATGCTCTCGATGCCAGTGAGTTCCTCCACGAAGAAGAAATCCTTCCACTGTGCAGCCTGCTGGTAGGCGGCGATATACCCTTCCGGCACAGACAATGTGCAGTTCCACTTGTTGATGTCGGCAAGTGCCTGCGCGCCGCATGTCGGTGGAACAGTGGCCTTGCTTGTTAGACGCGTCAGGGCAGTGCAGTCTGAGAATGCCTCTTTGCCGATGCTCTTCACAGCTGTGCCGAACGCAAAGAAATCCAGACTCGAACAGCCCGAAAATGCCCAGTCCCCAATCATTGTTACACCATCGCCGATACGCACATTCTTCAGTTTGGAACAGCCATAGAATTCGTTGGCCGAAATTTCCGTCTCCCTGTCATTGATATGGACAGAACGCAGTGATGCATTGCGGTAGAATGGTGAATAACCATAGTCGCTGCCGGTGTTATAGGAGATATTTCGGCCGATATAGACCGAATCCAGCGGACAATCTGCAAACAATGGCGATGACCCATTGCTGCCCAATTTCAGTTCCGATGTCATGTCGCCATCTGCCATCACAACGGTTTTAAGCCCGGTGCATTTTTGAAAAGCATTGTCGCCGATTGTTGTCACACTTTTGGGCAACGTGATTGTGCCCAGAGCAGAACAGTTGGAGAAGGCATATTCGTCAATGCTTGTGACAGCCGATCCAATTTCAATGTCGGTCAGTCCCGAGCAGTTATAGAACGTCTTTTGCTCTATTTTGCTGATTCCATTGCCCGTTTTGGCTGATGTCATGGCCGAACAACCATAAAATGCGCTTTGGCCAATGTTCTTGACATTGTCCGGAATCTCGATTTTGGCCAGTTTTTTACAGCCATTGAATGCACCATAGTCGATCGAAGTTACGTTCTGTCCAATCTCTACTGACTGAATTCCATAGCATCCATCGAAAGCATTTTGCCCAAGGCTGCCCTTGCAGTCAATATTGACATCCTTCAATCCAGTACAACTACTAAATGCATAATTGCCGATATTGCCTTGGTTGCCGACTTCAAACGTTGCGGGAGCAGAACCTGTCGCACATCCAGAGAAGGCATATTTGCCAATGTTTCCATTGTTGCTGATTTTGGCCGATGCGATGCTTGCACAGCCATAAAAAGCGTAGTCGCCAATACTGCCTTGGTTGTCGATTTCAAACGTTGCGGGGGTCGAGCCTGTCGCACATTTAGAGAAGGCATAAATGCCAATGTTTCCATTGTTGTTGATTTTGGCCGATGCCATGTTTGCACAGCCATAAAAAGCGTAGTCGCCAATAATGCCTTGGTTACCGACTTCAAACGTTGCGGGGGTCAAGCCAGTCGCACATTTAGAGAAGGCATATATGCCAATGTTTCCATTGTTGTTGATTTTGGCCGATGTAATGTTCGTACAGCCATAAAAAGCGCGGTCGCCAAGATGTCCATTGAAGGACAATTCTACAGTCTTGATTTTCTTATTCTGGCTGAATGTGTAAGGTTTGACTGTTTTTACGGTCATAGCGACTCCCTTGAAAGAAACCGTATTGCCAATGTTGATATTTGCGGCAGACTCATCATAACGGCAATCTATGGCATCGCAGGTGCGCTCCGCTGGACTGACTGGCACATATTTCACTCCATCCACCTCAAACATGGAACTGAGGTACGGATAGACCGTCACGTTCTTCAACGACGCGTAAAGATTGTTGGCCACATAATTGGTCGTTCCTGCCGTTTGTTCATATCCGGCAGGTGGCGTGTTGGTCATCCAAATTACTTTGTCTGTGCTTTGGAAAGCTGACTTTCCAACACTTGTTACTTTTTCAGGAACAGTGATGCTTGCCAGACCTTGTCCATAAAAAGCATAATCACTTACATTCTCCGCGTCAGGCAGTGTGATGCTTTTTTCAGCTCCGATGTACGCACAGACGCTCTTTTTGCCGTTCATGTTGACAATATAAAAATCGCCTTCTTTCGTCGTATTTTTATATACCACTTTAGCATAATATGCCACATAACCATAACCTGAAGAGCCTGCAGAAATCGAAAGCGAAGAGTTGTTATAAACTCTTGCTAAATCTGTGCAGCCATAGAACGCATAGTCACCGATGCTCGTCACGCTGCTTGGAATCTCGATGCTCGTCAGCCCAGTGTTGTAGAACGCACGGTAGCCGATGCTCGTCACGCT
>JAEEGH010028101.1_pt1 | contig 11091 bp, 8 predicted proteins | sample 9134181 | NCBI WGS metagenome assembly JAEEGH01 (sample SAMN16246544, study PRJNA631951) | gut metagenome | biome: gut microbiome; feature: rumen; material: DP-attached | host: Bos | place: Iran: Karaj | collected 2018-10
AGCTAAGGATAAAGAGGGTAACAACAAAATCGTTCAGTCCTTTGCTTCAACCGGCGAATGGGCCTGGAAAAATCCTGTTGATAATTCACTCAAAAAGCTCGAAGGCGAAGTTGTTTTTGAAAACGTTACCTTTGGTTATAAACCTGAAAAAACAGTTCTTCACAACATAAACATTCACGCAAAGCCTGGTCAGAAAATTGCTCTGGTTGGTTCTACAGGCTCTGGCAAAACAACTACAATCAACTTGCTTACCCGTTTTTACGATGTTCTGCCGGAATGTGGAAAAATTACATACGATGGTATTCCGCTTAATGATATTGCCAAGGATTCTCTTAGAAAATCACTTGGAATGGTTCAACAGCAAACTCATCTGTTCACCGGCACAATCCGCGATAATATCCGCTACGGTAACCTGGAAGCTTCCGATGCACAGGTTTACGAAGCTGCCAAACTTGCCAATGCCGACAGCTTTATCCGCCACCTGGAAAACGGCTACGATACAGTAATCACCGGAGACGGTGCCAGCCTCAGTCAGGGCCAGCGCCAGCTTTTAGCCATTGCCCGCGCAGCCGTTGCAGATCCACCGGTTCTCATCCTTGACGAAGCAACTTCTTCTATTGATACCCGTACCGAAGCTTTGATAGAAAAGGGAATGGACAGCCTTATGTCCGGCCGCACAACCTTTGTAATTGCTCACCGCCTTTCCACCGTCCGCAACGCCGACGAAATCATTGTCCTTGAGCACGGCCACATAATCGAACGCGGCACCCATGACCAGCTCATCGCCGCCAAAGGCCGCTACTATTTCCTCTACACCGGCAACCGCATCACCCTTGACGAGTAAGGCGGGTAGAAAAATCTTGACATTCCAGCTAAATATGCTATATTTAATGGTGTAATCGCAAGATTACGTTGGGCTGAACAATATGCGTTCCTGGTCCACCGAAAGGCGGGGATATACCCCGCCAATTTTTTTGTCTGGGGAGTAGAATTGCAAAAAGAGTCTTTAAGCATTTTTATTGATGAATCTGGCGATTTTGGCCCCTATGATTTTCATTCTCCTAATTATTATGCAACAATGGTTTTTCATGACCAGTCTATAGATATTTCACAAGAAATAAAAAAATTGGATAATTATTTATTCCAAAAAGGATTCCCTTTTCACGCTATTCATGCGGGACCGTTGATTCGTAGGGAACAAGTTTATTGTAATGAAACAAGAGAACGCAGACAGGAACTTTTCAAGATTTTATATCAGTTTACAAGACGGATGCCAATACAATATATCTGTCCCAAAATAAATAAATCAGAATGTGAAGATACTGAATTAGCATATATTTCAAAACTCTCAAAAGTAATATCTGATGAATTAAAACGTAATTACGATTATTTGAACATGTATAATTTGAAAATTGTATATTATGATTATGGGCAGGCAGAATTAACCAAAATAATTACATCTGTATTCAATGCTCTCTTTTCGAATGTAGAGTTTCGCCGTGTCCAACCTGCTGATTACAAACTTTTTCAAGTTGCAGATTTAATTTGTACAATGGAACTTACAAACGATAAAGCAGAACATAATGCATTATCAAAGTCAGAGCTGGAGTTTTTTCATTCCGCTCGTGATTTTAGAAAAAACCTTTATAAATATTTAGCAAAGAAAAAGCTATAGTTTAAAAAAATTATTTTTTTGCTCTTTTTTGAAGAAACTTTTTTATTGCATTTATTGTTTACAGGATATATAATCTAATATATTCGGATTTGAATTTAAAAAATGTATGCAATTGCAGTTTACAAAATCGTTGATTTATGAGCTGCAGACATAGGCAAAACTATGTAAAGAAAAAAATCCCTGATTATGGAAAGAGGCAGGGAAGTAAACAAAATTAAGGAGTTTTCATATGAAAATGACAAAAAAACTTTTTTTGGTTGCAATTGCTACAGCAGCTTTTGCTTTAACAAGTTGTGGAATGGCTGGTGGTGTTGGTAATGGTACCGACAATTTTACAAAAGAAGAAGCAGACAAAGATAAGGGAACTAAGAAAAATCTTACTATAGGTTATAGAAACCTTGGTGACAGTAAGCTTTACAAACGTGTATGGAAGCAGTTGGGAGATAAAGAAACTGTTCAGTCTTTGCAGACAGTAATCTCTATTGATATGTCAAAAGTAGAAGGAAAAGCTTCTCCAAAAGAAGATGATCCAGAAAAATGGGTTGTTGATGCAAATGGAACCAAGAATACACGTGCTGTTGTTGGTTTGATTTTTGATTTACATGAAACAAAAGCAAAGGAAGAAACTGTAACTGATAAAGGTACAACAAAGACAGTTACAAAGAAATATTATGACTTTGTTCTTATCGGCTATCGCCCAGCTACAAAAGGTTTCTATGTAGAAAAATATACAAATGTTCCACAGGACGCTTTTGATGCTGCTTCTAACGATTCTTCATTCTCTGATGCAGAAGGTATTGATGTAGAATACATTCCTTCAACTACTGGTGTAGTAACAACTGCTACAAAATTCTATATTGAAGGTGCAGCTGATGGTGTTGATGAAACAAAGATTGCAACTCTAAATGCTCCTCTTGGAAAAGGTGAAGATGAAACACTCTTTAAGACAAAAGCAGAGCCTGTTGATCAGCAGCAGTTCACAGTTACTATCACACAGGAAACTCCTGGAACATATAACATCAATCTTCTTGGATTAGACTTTGTATATACTCCAGTAAAGAATGATGACACTCCTTCAAAATGGTATAATTCAAAAGGATACCGCATTGGTGGAGCTGGTTACTATGTAAACGTTCCTGTAGACACAGAAGTTGCTGCTAACTTCAACTCAAAGAACGACATTACAAAGGGTCTTGAAGAAGAAGTAGAAGAGTAATCTTTAGCAATTAGCTAATCTTACAAAAAAAGCACTTGCTCTCAAGCAAGTGCTTTTTTTGTATGCATTGAATATCATTGTCGGCTTCAACAATCATGTCATTGCCTGACTCAACTATTCTGTCATTATCAGTTTCAATTACTGTATCATTGACTGGCGCAATTACCTTGTCATTGTCGGACTCGACTCGACAATCTCCTAATTTCCCTACCAATCTTTAAAATGCCACTTACACATTCATTTCATCAGCCAGCTTTTTCACTTCATCAATATTAAGTCCAGTAGCTTGTGCAATTTGCTCAATTGTACCAAGTTTCATTTTCAGAAGATTCTTTGCAGTTTCCTCAGCTTTTTGTTGTATTCCACGCTGTAACCCCTGTTCCATACCACGTTGCATGCCGCTTTCCAGGCCTCGTATTTCGGCTTCTTCACGGATGGTACGTTCGGTGGCAACGGCATCCCAATAATTGCGTTCCCGAATCCATTCGGCTTCACTCTGGCTGATTGAATCTAAAGCTTCCTGTGCATGCATAATTCCTTCCTCCGTTCTGGCAAGTCTGTCAACATAATCTTTTTTGTCACTGCAATCTGCGTACAGAAAGAATTTAGCCCATTTTTCCACAGTTGTCAATTTTTCAATCGGCTCATCCGGAATATCAATGTACTTAGGGAGCTCAAGATAAATGATTTTCATCCTTGCTGATTGAAGTTTCTTTCCATCTTCGAGCCTCATTGTGTAATTCAGAAAGCCGTCATCAACCATATCGTCGTATACAAAATTGAGGACCGAAATCATTATTGCTTCAGGTACTTTATTCCAGGGCATGCCCCTTTTTACAAAATGATTCAAAAGATGAGCTACATAGTATTCGGAACGGTTGTCAAAAGAATCTAAATCATTTTTGCCCTGCATCTCCACATTTAAAACCTTACTCTGTAATTCACTCCGGCAGGTAATGTCAAAAACTGCCTGCTTGTCACGTTCGGATTCAATCGGCAGCTCGTTTTGTGAGATGGAAACATCCGTGATTTTCTGTTGGAGCATAACACTTAGAAAGGCTGTAAGTGCTGCATTTGAATGTTCAGAGTTTTGTGTAAATAGTGATTTGAAAATCGGATCAACCTTTGGGTTGAGCATTGCCCCCGGATAGGGCCGTAATGTAGTTTGAGTTTGCATAAACTCCTCCTCAAGTATAAATAATTATGAGTTCCTTTTAATAAAATCTCACACTATTAATATCTCAAAAGTTTGAGATTTCGGACCATTTTTGGAGAAAAAAAGTTTATAAATGTTTGTTATTTATTTATTTATGTAATATTAGACGAGTAATCTTTATCAATTAGCTAACCTTACAAAAAAAGCACTTGCTCTCACGCAAGTGCTTTTTTTATACATTGAATATCATTGTCGGCCTAAACAATCATGTCATTGTCGGACTTGATCCGACAATCTGTTTACAGATAATACATCTATTTTGATTTATGTCTGGAGCTCTTCTATAATGCTTCAATTTCTTCTTTAGAAAGCCCTGTACAATTGGCAATGATATTTATTTCAATACCATTTGTCTTCATTTTTTGTGCAATTTCTTTTCTGCTATCAGCCTTGCCTTCCTCTAATCCTCGGCGTTTGGCGTAGTCTTCGGCGGAAGCAATGCGAGATATATTGTCATAATAAGCCCTTTGGCGTCTCCATTCGAGTTCATCCTGACTAATTTCTGAAAGAACAACATCTGCATCCATAATGCTTTCCTCCTCTACGGTAACAAGTTTTATAAGGTTTTGTAGCTGACTATTACTCCTATATGATAAAAAAATACACCATTTTTCGAGAGCCGTCAATTTATTTATCCGGACCTTCAATTCTTCATTCAGTTTCGACAGTTCTTCCGGGTTATTAACCTTTGGATCTTCATTTCTCAGAAGCTTCAGCTGAAGTTCAAGTAATTCCATTATCTGCGGTGGAATCATTTTCTTGAGTTCAATGAAAATAACGTTTAACCTTTCAGCCAGCACTCTGCCATTCTTTTTCCTCATTGAATACCAACTGAATCCGTCATTATCAACCTTATCATAAATAAAATTAAGAACTGAAATCTGATAAACTTTAGGTACCTCTCGCCACAAAGTGCCTTTTTTTGTGTTGTGATTTAGAAGGTGAGCCGCATAGTATTCGGCTCGACGGTCAAATGCATCATCATCATTCCGGCCCTGCATCTCAATCTCTACATATTCATTTTCACCTTCAAAAAGGCAAGACACATCAAAAAACGAATCCTTGTCAGAAACGGCTTCTTTAGGTAATTCTGTTGCTGTAAGCCTTATCTTTTTGACCTTGCGATCAAAGATTGCAGACAGGAAGCCTTTAAGTGCAGCTCTTGCCTCATCAGAATTGTTTGTAAACATAGACTTGAACACAGGATCACAACAAGGATCCAGCACGTCATCTTCATTTCTTGTTTCCCATGTTGGGATTTCATCATAAGCTTCAACATACATATTGATACCCCTCTGATTTTAATAGATTAGGAAATTAATTTTCCCTATACTATTAATTGCAAAAATATGAGATTTCGGACCATTTTTCCGAAAAAAAGTTCAATTTTTTTAAGAAGTATGCAGTTTTATTTTATAAAACTGCAAGCGGCGACAGTATCAATTGTAGTTATAATAAAGCAGTAGTCGCCGCTAGAATCACCTCCCAATTTATGTTATATTAACTAAATATGAGTTCAAAAAAAGTAGCTGGAAAAAAGTCAGCCGGAAAAAAGCTTGCCGTTAAAAAATCCACAGGTAAGAAAATTGTACGGCACATAAGGTATGCTCTCAAAAATCCGATGACCTATGCGTATATCTGCATCGTCATCATCCTTGCGATTGCTACGGTTATGGTTTTCAAGTCGGAAACTCAAACAGAAAGCGGCATTCAAACTTTTTTTGATTCAGTCTGGTTCACGCTCGTAACAGTAATTGCGGGCTATTTTGATTATTGTGTAAAATCTGTACCGGGAAGACTTTCGGCGCTTATCCTGCTCATTCTGGGTATGCTGCTTCTTAGTGTTATTACCGGTAAAATTGCGTCCACGTTTATGGATATGCAGATAAAAAAAGATAAAGGATTGAAGAAGTTAAAGAGTATGAAAGGACATTTTTTGCTATGCGGCTGGCGGCCTGGTTTTGATAAGATTCTTGACAGTGTTTTAAACTCCAACCCCGACATTACACCTGATATGATTGTACTTGTGAACGATGCTCCGGATGGACAGATTGAGCAGCTTCGTTCAAAGCTTCGTTTTAAGGAACTTAATTATATTTCCGGTGATTTTACAGATGAAAATGTTTTGCACCGGGCAGAAATTGATAACGCTATTCGTGCCCTTGTAATTTCCGACCGTTCCAAGAATTATTCAGACCTGGAAGTTGATTCCCGAACAGTTCTTGCCGTTCTTACAATGGAAAGCCTGAACCCGGATTTGTACATTGCAGCCGAGCTTATGGATTCAAAGTTTGAACGTCATCTGCAGATGGCCCATTGTGACGAAATCATCCTTACTACAGATTATGAGCACAGTCTTCTTGCAACAGCTTCCAGTGGAATGGGCTACAGTAACGTAATCCGCGCTTTGATTGGCGAAGATGCTTCCAGCGGAATTATTATAGAAGATATTCCCGAAAGCTTTATTGGCAAAACCTATGCCGATTTTAAGCAGTCGCTTAAAAAGAAGGGTGTGCTGATTGGCTTACTTTTGAATACCGGTAACTTCCATCAGCGAAGAAAAGATGCCTTGCGTGAGGCTCAGAAAAATCCTGATGTAAAGAAGATAGTTGATGATTTGAAGAAGGTAAAGCTGCTTAAGAGCAACGAGCCTGTTCTTGTACCGTCGCCCGATTTTGTGATTCAAAAGAACACAAAGGCGATTTTCGTATATTAGTGTCATTTTCGGGCTTGACCCGGAAATCTATTTGGAGTTTTTATGGATGAGTTTGAAAAGGTTTTGCCTAAGCTTGTAAACATTGAATTGTTTTCGGATTTTAACATCAATGATGAAAACGACAAGCGCATACTTAAGATTGTCTACGAAAATATGATAATCAAAAAGTTTAAGAAAGGCGAAGTAATTATAAAGGAAGGCGATTACGGCGATTTGTTTTATATCCTCTATACAGGAGCGGTAAAAATTGAACGCCAGACCCCGGCCGGAGATACAATCGCCCTCGCAAATCTGAAAGCCGAGCAGAACATCTTTTTTGGAGAAACTGCCCTTATCAGTGACGATGCCCGCACAGCTACCGTAAAAGCCTTGAACGATTGCAGCTGCATCACACTTTCAAGCAAAAAGTTTCTTGCAGTTTGCGACCAGGAGCCACTTTTAGGTTACCGTGTACTTCTTCATCTTGCCAGAAGAATGTCGCAGACAGTCCGCAAAACAAATAACGATAAGGCCACTCTCTACGAAGCCCTGTTCAGCGAAATCGAAGGCACAATGTTAGGATAACGGGAAAAAGAAATGAACGCACTAAAATATATAATTCTTGGTATTGCAATTTTTATGTACCTCTTTGTAATCCTTTTGCAGGAAAAAAAGGTTTTGTTTACCACTATCGCCGGAATTACAATCATCCTTATGGGAATGATTCTTCCGGATGTAATTTTCCCGCTCGATATGGAATCTTCCTTATCGACATTTGCAAACGGTCACCTTTATGCGCTCACTCACTCACTCGGAACCATAATCAACTGGAACGTAATTATGATTTATCTTGGAAGCATGACGATTGCCGCCTTGTTTTTGTACTCCAACGTGCCTTCCAGAATTGCAGACAGCATAATCAATTCAAGCAAAAACACCGGACTTGCAATAGTTCTAATTCTAGCCATGACCGGTATAATTTCTATTTTTGTAGAAAACGTTGCAACAGTTCTTGTAATGGCTCCAATTGCGCTTGCACTTTGCAAAAAGCTTAAGATGAATCCAACGTACTTTATGATTGGACTTGCAGTAATGTCTAACCTTGAAGGAACCGCTACACTCGTCGGCGACCCTCCAAGCATGATTTTTGCTGCCTATGCCGGTTATAACTTTAACGACTTCTTTGTTCACAACGGTACGCTTTCAATCTTCTTTATAATTCAGGCAGGCTTGCTCGTCGGCTGTATTTATTTCTACTGCTTTTTTGCAAAGGTTGGAAAAGAGCGCATTACTGTAGATAAGTCAAATGTCATCTCCTGGGTGCCTTTTATCATTCTTCTTGTAATGATTTTCGGACTTGCCGGCATTTCCTTTATTAAAACTGATTTTGCTTACTTGAGCGGACTTTACGTGCTTGCACTTGGAATTATTGCTCTTGCCTGGTATAAGCTGAATCAGAAAAAATCCTGGAGTGAGCTTTGGGAGCTTGTAAAAGGCCTGGACTGGGAAACAATTTTCTTCCTGCTTGGCATTTTTGTAGTTGTTGGAGCAATTCAGGAAATTGGTCTTCTTGATGATTTTGCAGTGGTTCTTGCAAGATTGTGTGGCGGTTCAAAGCTGATTGGCTTTATCATAATTCTTGCTGTGTCTGTTATCATCAGCGGCTTTATTGATAACGTGCCTTATATTATTGCAATGCTGCCGGTTGCTGGTTCTATGGCAATGGAAATGGGAATTAACAAAGAAATCTTTATGTTTGCCCTGCTGGTTGGAAGCTGTCTTGGCGGAAACCTTACTCCTTATGGTGCAAGTGCAAATGTTGTAAGCATGGGAATCGTCAAGAAGGAAGGCTACCCGATGAAGTTATCTGGCTGGCTTAAAACTGCCGTTCCGTTTACAATTTTAACAACTGGTGCTGCGGCTCTGGTGCTCTGGCTTTTGTGGGGATAAAAACTTATGAAAGGACTTATTATAGCCGGTACGAATAATCTCTTTACCGTTGAGTGCGATGATGAGGTAACACGCAGCTGCACTATAAAAGGTAAGGTTCTTAAATCGGTTAAGCAGTTTTATAATCCTATTGCCCCGGGTGATGTTGTTGATATTGAAATTGACCCGCTGAATGATTCTAAAGGACAGGTGCTTTCTCTTGAGCCACGTAAGAATACTTTTTTGCGCTGGAATGTTAAAGGCAGATGTCCCCAGCTTTTAGCCAGCAATCTTGATTATCTTATTCTTGTAACCACGCCCGATGAACCGCCTTTCCGTCCCCGCTTTATAGACAGGGCTCTGGCTCAGGCAGAACATCAGGGAATAGAACCTGTAATTGTCTGCAACAAGTGGGATTTAGCTGAAGCTATGGAAACAGATGGTCGTGCCGATGAACTGGAAGAGATTCAAAAGCGTCTGGAAATCTGGGAAGATCTTGGCTATAAGGTGATGCGCATTTCTGCAAAAACTGGCGAAGGCATGCTTGAGTTTGCCCAGCTGCTCGAAGATAAGCTTTCTGCTTTTGTAGGTCAGTCGGGAGTAGGAAAATCAAGCCTTATAAACGTTATGGATAATTCCTGCGTTTTAAAGACAGGCAGCCTTTCTAAAAAATACGGCCGCGGAAGTCACACAACAACAAAAGGTACGCTCATCCATCTGGTTTTAAATGAATCCCTGATGGACGGAATCAAGGGCAGAAAAGCAGATATAATCGACACGCCGGGTATAAGGCGTTTTGTTTTGGATGATATAGAAGCCGATGATCTGGCTTTATATTTCAGGGAGTTCGAGCCGTTTATTGGAAAATGTAAGTTCGGCTTGAATTGTAAGCATCTTACAGAACCAGGTTGCGCCGTTCGGGAAGCAGTAGAAAACGGTAATATTACAGAAGAACGTTATGATTCCTGGATGAGAATCTCCGATGAAATCAGAACCGGCTCCTGGTGCGATTAAACTAAATTACTATGGACAAAAAAACATTATCAGAAATTGACTTTTACAGAATACGTGATGAAGTCGCGGGATTCTGTGTTACTATTGAAGGTAAGCAGTCTCTGTCACAAAGGGAACCGCTTACAAAAGCAAAAGAAATTGAGTTTTACAAAAATGCCTCAAGAGAGTGGTGCACTTATTATTCCTGTACGCATCGTGTTCCTGTTTCCTTTTGGGAACCCATTCAAGGCCTCAATTCAATTATTAAAACAAGCGGAGCATCGCTTAATCTTGAACAGGTAAAGGCTCTGGGACAGTTTACAATTGCGGTAAAAAAAGTCCGCGAAAATATTGCTGCCCACACCGATGATTTACAGCTTAAGGTTTTGCCGTCACAATCAGCTCTCTTACCTGATGAAAAAGAAACCGAAAAGAAAATCTTCCGCATAATCACCCCGGACGGAGAGCTTAGAGATTTGCCGGAAATTGTACAGATTCGCAGGGCAATTGCAAGCCTGAATGCCCGCCTTAAAAATATTATGCAAAGCTATACTTCAGACCAGAAGCTTGCAGGCGTACTTGAATCTTCTGTACCGGTTTTGCGTGGTGGTCGCCAGGTGCTTGCGGTAAAGGCAAATCAGCAGAACAGAATTAAGGGAATTGTACACGAGGTTTCTCAGTCTGCGCAGACGGTTTACATTGAGCCGGATGAAGCAGTTGTCTGCAGTAACGAGCTTGTTCAAAAAGAATACGAGCTGCAGCAGGTAATCAAACGCATTCTTCTGGAGCTTACTCAGGAATTACAGCCGTCTGTTCCATTTTTCAGGGATGCGCTTCCACTCATGCTCTTTTTTGATACAACCTTTGCCGCCGCCCGCTGGGGAATGGAAAACAACTGTACTTATGCAATCCCGTGTCTTGCTTATGATAAATCAGGCCAGAATCGTGATGAGCCGCCTCTTTTGCTTCAGGCGCGTCATCCTCTGCTTGGAACAAAGGCTGTCCCTATTGATGTCCGCTTTATGACAGGAAAAAGAATCCTCATCATCACAGGACCGAACACTGGTGGTAAAACCGTAACGCTCAAAACCTTTGCTTTATTTTCAATGCTCAATCAGACGGGGCTTCCTGTCCCTGCTGCGGAAGGTACAAGACTTCCGGTTTTCAGCAATGTGTTTGCAGATATCGGTGACAGTCAGAATATGGATATGAATCTTTCTACCTTCAGCGGCCACATGAAAAATATTGCAGAAGCTGTGAGTGGGGCAAGGGAAGATACCTTGATTCTTTTGGATGAGCTTGGAAGTGGTACAGACCCTCAGGAAGGAACTGCTGTTGCAATGGCAGCTCTTGATGAGTTGATAGCA
>JAEEGH010028105.1_pt1 | contig 11091 bp, 13 predicted proteins | sample 9134181 | NCBI WGS metagenome assembly JAEEGH01 (sample SAMN16246544, study PRJNA631951) | gut metagenome | biome: gut microbiome; feature: rumen; material: DP-attached | host: Bos | place: Iran: Karaj | collected 2018-10
TGGCGGAGATCCTGGCGGGAGAAGCGCCGGTGACCCGGTACGACCTGCTGACGCTGCTGTTCTTTGTGTATTCGCAGGAGGATACGGGGGCGAAGGACCGGTACCTGTCCTTTCTGCGCGAAGCGAACCGGACGCTGGAGGAATGCGGCTTCGGGCCGGTGTATGTGGCGAACCCGTATGAGTGTTTCCTGCTGATGTGCCTGCTGGCGGAGGATCCGCTGGGGACGTACGCGGACGTCTGGGAGCTGTCCTACGATCCGGTGAAAACCGGGATTACAGGAATCCCGGACCGGCGGGTATAATCCAGGCAGACGGAGCAGGCACATCGGGTGCCGGCAGGGAACATCATCGGGGAGGGAATGAAAAATGGAAGAGATCCGGGAGCTGATCCGGAAGGTCTGGCCGGAATGGCGGATCACGGAGGAGATCGGCGAGGGCGGCTTCGCGACCGTGTACAAGGCGGTGCGCGAGGACCTGGCCGGCACGACCACCGCGGCCATCAAGGTAACGAAGATCCCGCGGGACCGCAATGAGGCGGAGGAACTGCGGGCGGAGGGCCTGGAGGAGAACGAGACCTACGCGTATTACCGCGACGTGGTACGCGACTTCGCGGCGGAGATCAAGCTGATGGACTCCGTGAAGGGATATACGAACATCGTCGGGATCGACGACTACAAGGTATACCAGCCGGAAGGCGAAATGGTCTGGTATATCTTCATCCGCATGGAGCTGCTGACGCCCCTGGCCCGGTATGTGGCGCTCCGCGGCATGGACGAGGAGAGGATCATCCGCCTGGGCATCGACCTGTGCACCGCGCTGGAGATGTGCCGGCAGTACAGGATCGTGCACCGGGATATCAAACCGGAAAACATTTTCGTGAACGACACCGGGCATTTCAAGCTGGGGGATTTCGGGGTGGCCCGGAACCTGGAGAAGATCACCAGCTGTTTTTCCCGCACGGGAACGCCGAACTACATGGCGCCCGAGGTCTACCGGTCCATGCTGAAGGAGACGGACTTCGCGTCCGCCTCGAAGGTGGATATCTATTCCCTGGGCGTGGTGCTGTACTGGCTGGCGAACGGATCGAAGCTGCCCTTCGTGCCGGAGGACAAGCAGATTGCCTCGCCGGACGACCGGAGGAACGCTTTCCTCCGGCGGATGAACGGGGAAAAGCTGACCCCGCCGCGCAATGTTTCCCCCCGGCTGCAGGAGATCATCCTGAAGGCCTGCGCCTACGACCCGGACGACCGCTACGAAACCGCCGCGAAGATGCGGGCGGACCTGCTGGCGCTGCTGGACGGCGATACCCGCGGCGGCATCGCCCCGGTGCGGGAGGGAGCGGAAAACCGGGCCGCCGCGGCGCCCGGGAAGGACGCCGGGGCGGAAAAGAAGGCGGACAGGGAAAACCGGCGGCTGAAGATCCTGTCGATAGCCCTGGTCCTGCTCCTGGCGGCCTTCGCGCTCTGGACCGTCCTGAGGGACATGAACAGGAGTGAGCCGCAGGAGCTTGCCTATACCACGGATCAGGCGGTCGAGGTCTTCCGGACCCTTGAGCCGGGAGTCCTTCCGGACTACCAGACCCTGCCGCCGACGGAGATTCCGGACGCCGCGGACTGGCAGGAGTGGGGCGTGGTGACGGAGGTACCGGTGACCGCGGAAGTGACCCCGATGCCGGACATCGAAGCCTGGTATACCCCGCTGCCGGAGGAAGCGGAACCGGAGATTGCGGAAGTGACCCCGATGCCGGACCTCGAAGGAGCTCCGGCCATGATACCGGAACCGGCAGAAACCGCGGCACCGGCAGAAACGGCTGAACCGGAAGAAACGGCCGAACCCGAAGAAACCGAAGCGGCCGAAGGAATCCGGTTCCCGGAGGAATACCGGACCCCCGGAAGCATCGTGACCTTCGGGCACTGGGAGCAGGACAACGATCCGGGCAACGGCGCGGAAGAAATCGAATGGATCGTGCTGACGTACAGCGCGTACAATCAGAAAGCGCTGCTGGTCAGCCGGCACGGACTGGATATGAGGGCCTTCGACGCGGGGGAAGCCCTGTACGGCGACAGGATATGGAAGAACTGTGAACTCCGGAGATGGCTGAACCTGGACTTTGTGACAGCGGCCTTCACCCACGAGGAGATCGGGAAGATCCTGCTGACGGATGTGAAGAACGACGAGCTGCATGGATACAGCGGATGGACTTACCGCCCCTGCGGTGATACGGAAGACCGGGTCTTCCTGCTGAGCTACAGGGAAGCGCAAATGTATCTCGGAGTCACGGACGGAACCGGGGAAGGAAATCCCGGCGCCTGTGTTGCACCGACGGAGTACGCGGTGTCGAAGGGAGCGGTCCGGAGCAGATCCTACCTGACGTCCGACGGAAGCGGAGCCGCATGCTGGCTGCTGCGGTCCCCCGGCCGGAGCGTGGATACCGTCGCGATGGTGAACCTGGCCGGCCGCCTGAACAGCACCAGTGCTGTGGACGCGGCGGTCATCCGCCCAGCCGTCTGGGTGGACCTGAGGTGAAAAACAGGAGGATCCCATTATGAAGAGAAAGATAATCCCGGCAATCCTGCTGGCGGTCCTGCTGGCCTGCGGAGTGCTTTCCGCCGGGTCATTCGCGGAGGAACCGGCAGGCGGCGAAAGCCTGGGTTCCGGAACGGAGCCGCAGGGCGGGCCCGTTTACCGGGATGAAGCGGTTACGGTGACCGTGGACAGCATCACGACGGACGGCAAAACGGTCAGGGCGGGCTTTCTCGTTGAGTGCGCGGAGAACCGCGCGTGCATGATCACAACGAACATCCCGGAAGACTGGATGACATCGATAGACGCAATTGAAGCCCTGCGCGCGGTGAAGCGGGCAGGGGCCGGGAAGGTCGTCCGGTACTGCGAATCCGGGCAGAGCATCCTGTGTGAATTTGAATGGGACCTGGATAAAATCTATGATACGCCCTTTACGTTCATTACCGCTCCGTTTGAAACCGGCATCCAGGGCCAAACCGTATCCCTGTCCCTGAGCGCTTCCGGGTTCCCCGAAACCGCCGGGTTTACCCTGGTCGAATGCACGGGTGATTATGATACACTGCTGAACGATGCCATTGCCGGTGCGGGCGGGGAAGGCCTGCAGGAAGCCGTTACGGGAATCATCTGCCTGCAGTTCTCCGCGGAATAACAAAAAGGCGGCCCGGAGGCCGCCGTATCAGGAACGGATGCAGGTTTAGCCGCTGCCCGCGGACGCGGGCGCTTGAGGACATGGATCCTGATCCGGGATTACGGGATGGATTACAGGTACAGTTTCGCCTGCATCTCGGGGTTCAGGTTGTAGGGATTGCCGGCGTCGCAGCTGAACAGGAACTTGATGGCCCTGCGCAGGCGGCTTTTGACGGCTTCCTTTTCCCGGATGTGTTCCCGGATGCGGTTCTTCACGATTTCCGTAGCTTCGATGGTGTTGTAGTTTCTTGCTGCTGTATTCGTCATGGCTGTATCCTCCTGTTGATTCATTCAGTCTTTGTTTTCGTTCGGGTGAAGCACCTTGTCTGGTGTCTTCACCTTTTTGTACGCAGCCCGGAACGGGATGGCGGCTGGATACAGAATACATTGGGAAAATGAAAAATACGTGTGTTTATTTCTCGGAACCGGTCCTGTATTGCAGGCTTTCGCCGTGGTATGCTTTGCTCACGGTGAGAGGATCACCGGAAACGAAGAAAGGAGGGCACGAAAAATGCTCGGAATCCTGATTGGTTTTGTTGTGTTAGTGACTGTGGTTATCCCTGTACTGGTTACGGTGTTTGCGGCGCTGGCCGCCGTGCTCTCCGGGATCGGCATCATGGCCGCTGCCGGGGCGCTCATCGGCGAAGGCATCCTGCCCGGCATCCTGATCGGTTATGTCCTGTACCGCGCGATCCGGAAGAATCGCCTGGCGGAAAGGGAGGCGGAATAAGAAATGGTGATTCCGGTCCCCCTGATCCGCAGGAACATCATCCTGAGGAAGCTGCAGCAGGCGCGCGCCTTCACCCCGGGTACGGCGGTGACCCTGCGGGAAGCCGGGGTGTTCAACCCGTACGGGTTCCCGCAGATCACGGAACGGATGGTCCGCCGCGGATGGATCCTGCGGACCCCCGACGGAAGGTACTACCTGGCCTGACAGCATAAACAACCCGGACTGCCGGATGACCGGCAGTCTTTTTCATTGGGCGGATCCGCCCCGGCGCAATTGAATTCGCGCCGGATTGTGGTATCATGATACCGGGCGGGCCCTGCGGGAGAAGAAAGGGCTTTGCCGCCGGACGGAGGCAGCTATGGCAGACAACCATGCCGGGATCGGAAAAAAGAAGGAATCCATTTTCCTGAGTGAAATTTTTATGGGGGCGGTTTGCCTCCTTTTTGCTGTCGCGGGGCTGGCCACCCTGGTCCTGTGCGTCCGGCAGGGGGATTCCTTTGCCGCATTCGGGCTGGTGGTCAAGCTGGTGACGGCGGTCGCCATGTACCGGGCGTTCCGGTTCTTCAAATGGGACGTGGCAAAGGGACTCATGGGCGGTGTGCTGTTCTGCATCATGTACCATGAGGCCTACCTGGTCCTGGTCCGGCTGCTGGGGGAACAGGACATGGACAGGTACCTGGTCGCGGGCGTGGCGGGAAGCCTTTACCTGGCCGGGGCCGGCATGGCCTTCCTGATGACGGTCATCATCACGGTCAATCATTTCTTTATTAATTATTCCACCCGCGGCAGCCTGAAGAACATGATCCTGAACCGCATCGCCCTCCTGTTCAAGCTGGCGGTGTACATCCTGCTCTTTGCCGCCAACAGCAGCCTGGATTTCCAGGCGGCCGAGCTGTGGAAAAACGGCATGCAGTATATGACAGACCTGTTCCTGCTGCTCCTGCTGGTCAGCGTGGAATCCCAGTTTGATTCCTTCAATGCGCTGCGCGAGGAGCTGCGGAGGGACAAGCGCGCGGGGAGGGCCGGAAAATGAGTATCCGAGAACGCCTTTCCGGAATCTGGCTGATCTCCATGACCCTGCTGTCCCTGTTTGCCCTGACGGTCTTTTATGTCGCGCAGATGTGGATGGACATCCTGGTGATCCGCATGGCGTACCTGGCGCTCGCGGCGCTGCAGGTCACGACCCTGGTGATCTACCTGTGGGGTCCCGAAAAGCTGTCCTTCCGGCCGCTGAAGATCCTCTACCGCGTGATGTCCTTTTCCTCCGTGTTTGTGATCCCGGCCTTTGTGTTTATCTTCGCGGGACTTCTTTCCCAGTACCACGCGAGGATCCCGGACCGGATCGACGCCTCCGCCATGGCCGCGGAGGAGCTCCTCCCGGGGGAGCATACCCGGGTTTATGACACCGGGTCGGTCTATGTGATCTTCCCGGAGTATACGGAGGTGGAGCATGTCAGCGGGAAGCGGCCTTCGCAGGCGGACGGGACGATCACCTGGTGCAGCGGGGCGGCCTTCCAGCATGCCGTCCGCCTCGGCTTTACCCATGAGAACATCGACGGGGACCACGCGGACAGCGGCGTTTTCCATGAAAGCCCGTACAACAAGGACAGCTTTGCCGCCTTTGTCTTCGCGGACGGGAAGTACGCCTTTGAGTTCGACCGGCCGTCGGAAGCCATCCGGGCGGCGGCGGAGGCAGGCGGAAGCGGATTCATGCAGTTCGGCCTGATCCGGGACGGGAAGACCGTCATGACGGTGGACCGGCTCCGGGTCCGCTGCTACCGGGTGCTGGCGGAGCTGAACGGGAACCTGTGCGTCATCGATTCCGTCCGCATGACGCATTTTGAGGACTTCATGGAGGAGCTGCTGCGGCTGGGCGTGACCAGCGCCGTGTATATGGATATGGGCGCCGGCTGGAATTATTCCTGGCTCCGGGACGCGGCGGGCCGGGCGGTCACCCTCTTCGGGCTGCCGGTTCCCTGGTCCCACAACTGGGTCGTCTTCCGGACCGCGGGGAACTGACCGGGCGGCGCGCGGCCGGCCCTCCCGCCGTTTACAGGGAAGGAAAAGGATGATATACTCAACGCCAGTAAAGCAAAGGAAGGTTTTCGGGAAATGGTGACGTCGAAATGCCCCAACTGCAACGCGACCCTCGTCTGGCAGAAGGACCGGAAGGTGTACCTGTGCGAATACTGCAAGGCGGAATTCCGCGACGAAACGGCGGCGCAGGAAGCCGCGGAGCAGAAGGTCATCCATGAGGTCCGCCATGAATACCATGTCGTCAGCGAACCCGCCGGCACGACGCCGGTACGGCAGGCCGCGGAGGAACGGAAAAAGAACCCCGGATGCCTGCGGGCGTTCCTGGCCGTGCTGGGCATCGGCTGCGGCATGTTCGGCGCCGCCGGCTTCGGCACCGGCGAACCGGTGCTGGGCATTTTCATGATCGGCGCCGGGATCTGGATGCTGGTCATCGCCGGAAGGCGGAAATAAAACAGAAAAAGGAACCGGCCTGCTGATTGTCAGCAGGCCGGTTTTTTCGCGGTCATTTTTTTCCGTTCCCGAGCCATTTGCGGATCCGGGCGGTCATGCGGGTCGGCGCGTCTCCGTATTTCCAGAGCTCCGACTGCGGGGTGCTCATTTCCATCTGCTCGGCTTTGGCCCAGGACGGGACCTGCGGATGCATCATCTTCATCTGAATCGCTCCTTCCTCCGTCAGCCCCGCGGGAATCTCCCGGGGGGAAACTCACATTTTATATTCCGCTGCGTTGATTGACACGTTGTCGTTCGGGTCTCCGGGGGCTTCGCCTGTGGCTTCCTCCCCGTCCTGCCCGGCGGTCCGGATCATCGCCGCGTCTTCGGCGACCAGGTTCACCGCCTCTTCCTGCTCCTTCGTGCAGACCACCAGGGCGCAGTCCGAGATCCGCAGCTTCTCCAGGATGACCTGCGGGGGCAGGTCTTCGGAGATCAGGACCTTCGCGCAGTCCTCGATCCGTACGCCCTTCGGGTATTTCTCCAGCACCGCCGTGCCGACGCGGACCGACGGCCGGCCGGAAAGGATCCCCACCTCGGGATCCAGGATCTTCACGGAGCGGCAGACGCTCCGGATCTCCCCGAAGGCGTCCTCCAGGTCCTTCCGGAGGGTAACCTCCCCTTCCGCGTACAGGTATTCCAGGGAGGAAAGCGCCTCGCCGTCCAGGATGGAAACATCCCCGGAGACATACAGCTTCGTTCCGTACCGCCGGACCGTACCTGCCGTCAGGTCCAGGCCGCCGCCGAGGCGGACCGTGCCGTCCGGGACGCGGACGATCTGCGTTTCCTCATCAAAGAGGGAGACCAGCGCCGCGAGGAGGCTCTCCGCGGCGACGATCTTCCGGCCGGTGAAGCGGAGGTCCTTTTCCAGGAGCTTTCCGGGATCCAGCGCGGGATCCAGGAAGAAGAGCGTGCCGGGGCAGTAATACAGGCTGCCGGCGGCGCGGGCCGCGAACAGGTCGTCCACTTCGGTGTCGCCCTTCAGGAGGGTCGCGCCGTCCGGGTAGTACTCCGTGCTTCCGTTGACGGAGAGATCCGGGACGCGGCCCCGGTACCCCGCGGGCATCAGGAGCCTTCCGTTCACCAGGATCCGGTAGTAGCTCTTTACGGCCTCCAGGCTGCCGTCCCCGACGGTCAGCCGGCCGTTGACGATCAGGAAGATGCCTGTGCCGTCATCCCCCGGGCCGATCACGGCTTTCCCGTTGAGGATCTTTACGGAGACCTCCTGTCCGTCGGGGACCTCCAGGACCATGGCGGTATTCAGCCGGACGGGATACCGGTTCATGAGTTCCTTCGCCCGCGGGCTGGTGATCAGGATCCCGGCGTTGACCTGGACGCTGTCAAACCCGGCGAGGCTCTCTTCGGTGACTTCCCGGGCGTCGCAGATGCCGGCGTTGATCATTTTGTTCTTCATGGGTGTTTCCCTCCGTTATTCTTTCTGTTTGTCCTTCAGGATCCGCCGGGCCCGGTTCAGCGCGGCGCGCACGCCCGACGGGGTCATTCCGTATTCCTCCGCAAGCTCCTGGGAGGTCCAGCCCTCAAAGTAGCGCCGGATAAAAAGCAGGGACAGGTCCGGGGGAAGGGCCGACAGCAGCATGGCCGTCTCCGGCACCGAGAAGCCGCCGTCCGTTTCCGCCTCCGGCTGCGGCAGGTGCCGCTGCCGGACCGCCTTCCTGCGGCAGCTGTCGTAAAACAGGTTCCTTGCCACCCGGTAAAGCCAGGCCCGCCGTTCCTTTTCCCCCAGTTCCTCCAGGAGGTCCAGGCTGGAGAGTGCCCTGGTGAAGGTCTCCTGCAGCAGATCTTCGGCATCGCCGGCATTTCCGCATATGCTGCGGCAGTACTTCAGCAGTTCCGCCCGATACACGGTATACAGCTCTGTAATCATGGCACCCTCCTTTCCGCGGGCTTTCACCTGTATAACGTATGAAAACCCCGAAGTGTTTTCAGGATACAGGAAAAAACAAAAAAATTTTGGTTATTTTGCAAGTTAAATTCCGGTTTTGGAGTATGGAAACCGGAATTTAATATGCAAAATAAGAGCGAAATCACAAACGATTCATGTAAACAACTTGCTGGAGTCAAATGGTTTTTGTGCTTTCGAAACAAAGTGCAAACTTTTCCTCAATATTCAAAAAGTTTGCAGTATAATGCTAAAAATTATTGAACTTGAAAAATGTTTGCATTATAATGATCCCGGAGGGATGATGATGATTCGAAGAGAACACTATCTGGCCCAGATTCGTCCTTTTATTGAGGATGATCTGATCAAGGTAATTACCGGTATCAGACGCTGCGGAAAATCGACCATTTTGCAGCAGCTTTCTGATGACATTTCCTTAAAAACCGATAATGTAATCTTTCTTGAATTTGAAAACATGCGTATCCGGGCATTGCTGCCGGATGCGGATGCAGTGCTTCGGTATGTGGATGCGCATCGAAAAGAAGGGAAATGCTATGTTTTCCTTGATGAGATCCAGGAGGTTGAGAACTGGCCTGACATATGCCAGACGCTGCGTCTTGAAAACGTATCTGTCTTTATTACCGGCTCCAATTCGAAACTGCTCTCTTCTGAATTTACAGACGCACTGAGCGGACGTTATGTTTCCTTTCGGATTCATCCGTTTGTCTGGAAAGAACTGCAGGAATATGCAGCGGAACTGGGTCGGAATATTACCGTTACAGATTATCTGATATGGGGCGGATTCCCGAAACGGCTGGAATACGACAAAGAAGTAATGGTTCGTTATCTGGAGGATATCGATGAGACGATCATCTATAAGGATATTGTCCGCAGATTCAAGATCAGGAAGGAATCCCTGTTCCGGGCTGTCGCAGATTTTGTTCTCCGGTCCAATGGAAGGATTATTTCCTATAATTCGATTTATAAAGCTGTCAGCCAGAAGGAGAAATGTTCACAGCATACCATAATGAAATATGTGGAATATCTTGAAAAATCATATGCAATTGAGCTGATGAAACAATACTCCACAAAAACAAAGCATGAATTGAGTTTTTACAAAAAGTGTTATAACGGCGATGTTGCCCTGAACTCCATCCGCTGTCCGGATAACCGTTTTGACATAGATCATAATCTGGAAAACGTTGTATACCTTGAGCTGATTTACAGAGGTTACAATGTAATGCTGTACGATAACACAGGAAAAGAAATTGACTTTATTGCCTCCAAAGCCGGAAAGGAATATCTGATTCAGGTCGCACACAGCGTTGTCAATGACAAAGCCTATCAGCGGGAATTCAGTGCTTTCAGCGGCCTGGATAACGCCAGACAAAAGATCCTGATCACCAATGATGAGATTGATTATTCAACCAGTACTGTCAGGCATATCTCACTGAAGGAATTCCTGGAATCAGAAATACTGTAATATACCCAATGCTTTGGGAAAGCAGGTGCTTTGATTGTGAAAACGGTATCGTTCGGCATTGCGAATTATTGCGTCCCTTGTCATGCATATTGCCGGTATTGCCTTCTCTCCTCATGCGGAAAAGCAACCGGGGTGAATGCGGACGAAGGAATGGGTTTCGCCCGGAGAGTAATGCAGGAACTGGCACAAACCACGCCGGATCTCAGTACTTTTTATTATATTGGCTATTGTATGGACACACCGGATCTTCCGGGATACATACAGTTCTGCAGGGAGCACCACAGTCCCGGAGCCGGTTTTCTGCAGATGAATGGATTCGCTTTCCGGGAGGGAAAGGAACTGCAGGAGCTGATGCTGCGCATCCGGAAAAACGGTGTGGAGCTGATCGATCTGACCTTTTACGGAAATGAAGAATATCACGACCGTTTTGCAGGCCGGAATGGAGATTATCGTTTTTTGATACAGATGCTGAATGCTGCCGGTCAGGCGAAACTTCCGGTCAGCGTCAGTATACCGCTGCTGCGGGAGAACCTGGATCAGATACCAGATTTGCATCGGGTTTTGTCAGGCATGCCGGTCCGGAAATTTTCTTACTTTCTTCCGCATAGCAAAGGCCGGGGAAGATTTATGCAGGAGCAGCGGATCACCCGCCAGGAATTTGATTCTTTACCTGGAGAAATCAGGGATTCATTTCAGCGAATTAAGCATATGACAGAATCGGAATGGCTGTCGTCAGGTAAGATCATGGATTCCGAAAAAAGAAGCCTGACGCTGGTACTCGCTCCGGAGAATATGGAATACTATCGCAGCATGCCCGCGGTAAAAATACTGAATGAACTGGAATGTATGGATGATCAGTATCTGAGTATTATGCCTTCTGCCGGGGAGCTGGCTGACCGGTATGGAGATGCGGCCAATCAGCAGCTGTTCAGATTTCGGGATCTTTTGCTGAAATGGCAGCAGCAGTATATATCAGAATCAGGAGATACCCTTTATGATATGCATAACGAAACACATTCTTTCAGCGTGCATCTGTAAAAATCCTATCCCTGCAACTGTCCGGGATAAGGCGTCAAAGCCGCAAAGACCATTATCCGGACCATCAGAGGCTGTTTGACGCTTTCATCCATGCATGCGCTGATTACCGTCAGCCGGTCTGAAGAAAAGAATCCGTCAGGGTCCGGTAAATCGCCTCTGCCAGAATACCGTGTCCTTCCGCGTTGATGTGCTCGTCATCAAAAC
>JAEEGH010028108.1_pt1 | contig 11090 bp, 10 predicted proteins | sample 9134181 | NCBI WGS metagenome assembly JAEEGH01 (sample SAMN16246544, study PRJNA631951) | gut metagenome | biome: gut microbiome; feature: rumen; material: DP-attached | host: Bos | place: Iran: Karaj | collected 2018-10
AAGCTGATCACCTATGATAATGCTTGAAGGACGATTCCCTGCAAAATACTTGTTACGGTTCTGATCATCCTTTCCGCATGCGAAAGCCATAATCTGAGCTGCCACATTTGCACAAAGCTTCTGCTGGCTCGTGCTCCCCTGAATATCGACGTCCGTTTCTGCCTGGCTGCTGCGGAATCCGATAAACTGCAGCGGAACAATGTCTGTTCCCTGGTGGAGCAACTGATAGAACGAATGCTGTCCGTTCGTCCCGGGTTCACCGAAGATCACCGGGCCGGTCGGATAATCCACCGGTTCACCGAAACGGTTCACACTCTTTCCGTTTGATTCCATATCCAACTGCTGCAGATGCGCGGGAAACCTGCTCAGTGCCTGACTGTAAGGCAGGACAGCCGTGGCCGGATATCCAAGGATGTTCCGCTCATAAACACCAATCAGCGCATCGAGCATCGCAGGATTCTTCATCATGTCTTTTTCAGCAGCCAGTTTATCTTCTTCTGCAGCTCCCTTCAGGAAACGATCAAATACATCCGGACCGAAAGCAAGGGAAAGAACCGCTCCGCCGACTGCAGAAGTGGAGGAATAACGTCCTCCGATATAGTCGTCCATAAAGAAGGCAGCCAGATAATCGCTGTTTTTTGCCAGCGGAGATGTCTCGCTCGTAACAGCAATCATATGTTTTGAAACATTCAGCCCCTTATTCCGGAGAGCGTCTTTGACAAAAGCTTCGTTCGTCAGAGTTTCCAGTGTTGTTCCGCTTTTGGAAACAAGGATAAAAATGGATTTTTCCGGGTCAATGGTTTTCAGAATGCCTGCAGCATCATCCGGATCAACGTTGCTGATAAACTTCGCTTCCATCCGGAAGCATCCGTTCTTTTTGGCCCAGTTTTCGAGTGCAAGGTACATTGCCCTGGGACCCAGATCGCTTCCTCCGATACCAATCTGCACTACCGTTGTGTATTTTTCGCCTTTCTCGTTGACGATTTCACCCCGGTGTACCTTTCCGGCAAATTCAGCGATCTTTTTCTGTTGTTCAGTATAAAATATCCTCTTGTCAGTACCGTCCGCAATTACTGCCTTCCCAAGCTGGCTGCGGGTCAGCTGGTGCAGAACCAGACGTTTTTCCCCTGTGTTGATTACTGCTCCGTTATACAGTTCTTCAAATTTTTCTGCCAGATTGCTTTCGTCAGCCAGCGCCCGAAGCTGCTCAAGCACAGCATCATCGACCTGTTTTGCGGCATAGCAATAGAACAGTCCGGCTGCCATCGGTATCTGATAAGCTGCTACTCTCGCAGCACCTTTTTCACCGGATAGTTCTTTTTTCAGGTCCACAGGATGAAAATCCTGCTTCATTTCCTTATAGCTGTTCAGTTTATCCAGATTGATCCATCGGTTCATGTTCAGACCTCCGCTTTCATGATTGGATTGATCCTTAATCATTATAACGCGGATATTGATGACTTTTCAATGCCCCGGATTTATGCTTTTTCACCGCGAATCAGTTTGATAACAATCACTGTCAGTGCCATGAGCGCAACTCCAACCGGAAGAGCGACATGCCAGTTCGGAACAAAGCCTGCAAACAAATACACGATGCCGGATACAAGCGCACAGGTTACCGCGTATGGAAGCTGTGTATTTACATGATTGATATGATCACACTGGGCTCCTGCGGACGACATGATTGTTGTATCTGATATCGGAGAACAGTGGTCGCCGCAGACAGCACCGGCCATGCATGCGGAAATGCAAACGATCGCAAGAGGTGCTCCTGCCGGGAAAACGCTCTGAACAATAGGAATCAGCATTCCGAAAGTGCCCCAGCTGGTTCCGGTGGCAAAACTCAGCAGGCATGCAATTACGAAAATAATAGCGGGAAGGAAGTTCTGGAACCCTTTTGCACTCCCTTCGATCAGATCATGCACATATGTCTTTGCTCCCAGTTCTATCGTGATATCCTTCAGCGTCCAGGCAAAAATCAGGATCAGGATTGCCGGGACCATTGCCTTGAAACCGTTCGGAAGTGATTCCATGATATCCCTGAATCTCATTGCACCGGTGATCAGATAGAAAATGCCTGTGCATACGATCGCAAAAAAGGAACCGAGCATCAGACCGACCGAAGCATCCGAATCTGAGAAGGCAGTAATAAAATCAGTTCCGCTGAAGAAGCCGCCCGTATATAACATTCCGGCCGCACAGAATACAATCAGAAGTACAACCGGCACGACCAGATAACTGATTTTCCCTTTGCATTCCGCGGCCGCTTCATCGCTTTCTGCCGCAGCATAAGGATTCTTTCCGGAGAAGAGATCCCCGTTTGCAGCATTTTTCTCGAAACGTGCCATGGGGCCGTATTCCACCCGGAGCCATACCATCATGAACATCATGACCAGAGTCAGAATCGCATAAAAATTATATGGAATGGCCTTGATGAAAAGATTGAGGCCTTGCCCGTCTTCTGCAAATGCTGCTACCGCGGCAGCCCACGAACTGATGGGAGCGATGATGCAGACAGGAGCCGCGGTCGCGTCGATAAGGTACGCCAGTTTTGCACGGCTGATCTTCTGCTTGTCTGTTACCGGACGCATCACGCTTCCAACGGTGAGGCAGTTGAAATAGTCGTCAATAAAGATCAGCATGCCAAGCAGGATCGTTACTGCCTGTGCACCTGCCCTGGTACGGATATGCTTTTGTGCCCATTGTCCGAAAGCCGCACTACCGCCTGCTCTGTTCACCATCGCGACCATCATTCCGAGCAGCACAAGGAAGATCAGGATGCCTATATTATATGCATCCGTCACAGATGCGATAAAACCGCCGGAGAACACCCTGTTCATCGTGTTTTCAAGATGGAAATTGTTCAGCAGCAGCCCGCCGCTGAGGATGCCGATAAACAGGGAGGAATAAACCTCCTTCGTCAGCAGTGCGAGCAGAATTGCGACGATCGGCGGAACCAGCGACCAGAATGTATTGATAAAGCCGTTTGCCTCTGCAATTTCTTCACTCGCTTCCGCGGTTTCTTCCGCGATCGCCGGAACCAGAATCGCCGCTGCAATCAGAAGCAGCGCAGGAATCAGAAAAAGCCTCCTTTTGTTGCCCATAAAACCACTCCCGTTTTCTGTTTTCAGGATTTCCTGCCATTATTCTATTTTCTTGGAACACTGTATACAAGTTTTTTTGTTGTTCTCTTCCGCCTACTGTAATCAATCCTATGCTGTCCGGCACAGGACAAAACAGCAAGGCAGACCATGGATTCCAGGAAATATCGGGGATTATGATCCGATAAAACGCAGCATCTCGCCCATTACAGCGGGATCCTGTTCCATCATTTTTCTCACCGGTTTATCATTGAAATAAGCTTTTCTTGCTTCGTAGGTATCAAGTTGTTTTTCCCTGATCAGACGATTATACCCGCCCATCCATGCGTTCATTGTTTTCAGTGCCTCTTCGCTGTACTGCGGATTATGCTTTTTATGTTCCAACGTGATAACACGTATATTCGGATTTCCTGTTTTCAGTACCTGTCCGGCATTATGCGCATAGTTTACCATAGGATCATCCGTTGAATGAATCCACAGCAGTCTATCGGTTGTATTCTGAAGATATATATAATTGTCAAGTTTACCATACTGCGGATCGAGCTTCTTTTCAAACCGTTTAACACGGTTCGCAAGAATTCTGAATCTGACAAAACCCATCATCTCGTCCGATATGCTGACAAAACCGGAAATAATAACAGCCCGTTTCACAGCTGGCACCAGATTTGAAATGCACAGTGCCGTATAACCGCCCAGAGAATGACCGACAGGTATGATCTCGGACTGACTCATTCTGTCCAGCAGTTCCAGGACATCCCGGACCGGCGCATTCACGGAAGGCATCCGATCTCCGCCCGAAGCTCCGCATCCGGAATAATCCAGTGTAAGGACCCGGTATCCTGCCCTGCAAAACGTTTCGATTTCTGCCAGATATGCGGAATGCCCCGGTCCGATACCCGGACAGAAAAGAATGATCTTGTCCGGTATAAACCCGGTATAATAATACATATAGTAGCAGATCATGATTCCGGATGAATTCTGAAATGTGTTCTGTTCGCAAACGAGTCCCGGAAAATCAGATGTTTCCAGATATGGAACAGCCTCATCTTTATTAAATCGCTGTAAAAAATTGTTTTGATACATTCTTGTAATCAGGCCCATTTTTCCCTTTGCTTTCTTTTTTCTTTTGACTTTGAATTTAAATCATTATGCCTGAGAACAACCCTTTTCTGCGATCCTTACGATATGTTACTGTGAATCCTCTTCATCTCCTGACTTACCGTACGAATGACGAATCATCTTTTTTGCCTGCCATTCACTGCGGAGGATCCTCATCATAATGAAATCGCTGTACTCTCCTTTGTAATAGTATCCCTGTTCCAGGATGCCTTCCTGTTTGAATCCGATCTTCCGGTAAAACTCAAGAGCGCGGATATTCAGTCCCACTACACCGATTGAAACCCGGTTCATATCAAGTTTCCTGAAAGCCATGTCAAGTATAAGATCTATCGCTTCCGTCCCGTATCCTTTATGCTGCATCTCCGGATCGGGAATGATAATCGACAGATCCGTCTGATGCCACGCCGGAAACATACGCAGGAGACCGGTTTCCCCGATGATTTTACCGTCCTTATCGGTAATTGTGAACCAGAGTGAATCTTCGGATCTGTGGGATATATTAATGGTTTTTTTCTCTTTCTCTTCATCTGTGAAATCTGTAAAACCGCACTGAAACATGATCTGGGGCTGATTGAACCAGTACGAGAAAAAAACCGCATCTTCTTCTCTCTGCTCCCTGAGTATTACTCTTTCCCCCTGAATCTCTTTATTCATAGACCGTCCCCTGACCTTTCCCATGCTTATCCTGAAAATTTCTATTGTCGCCGGACTGTTGAATTATATCATTACATTTTCGCCTGGAAAAGGCTGCATTTTTCCCCATAATTGATATATGGTATTAAATCGTGAAATCCCGTGCTCATATCCTGGACAGGATCAATCTGTCGCCCGTTTTCTTTTTTCAGTCATAAAATCCATGTATCAGAAAACCCTGGAATCCTTGTGATTCCAGGGTTTTGTATCTTCCACGTTCGTGTTTAGCGCTTGCTGAACTGAGGAGCGCGGCGTGCAGCCTTGAGACCGTACTTTTTGCGTTCCTTCATTCTGGGATCGCGGGTCAGCAGACCAGCCTTCTTCAGTGTATTGCGCAGTTCCGGATCAGCCTTGCACAGGGCCCTGCTGATACCGTGACGGATCGCACCGGCCTGACCGGTCAGACCGCCGCCCCGCACATTGACCATCACGTCGAAATTTCCGACATTGGTCAGATTCAGAGGCTGACGAACCGTCATCTTCAGGGTTTCAAGTCCGAAATAATTGTCAATATCACGCTTGTTGATCACAATTTTGCCATCGCCGGATACCAGACGTACGCGGGCAACGGCTTTCTTGCGACGGCCAACAGCACTGTATTCTCCCTTAGCCATTCTGTATTAACTCCTTTCCGCGTCTTACTTCAGGTCCAGCACTTCAGGCTTCTGAGCGGCCTGATCATGCTCGGCTCCGGCATAAACTTTAAGCTTCTTCGCCATCTGGCGTCCCAGGGGTCCCTTGGGCAGCATGCCGACGACGGCGTGCCGCACGGCAAACTCGGGCTTTTCGGCCATCAGTTTGCGATACTTGGTCTCCTTCAGACCGCCGGCGTATCCGCTGTGATGGTAATAAACCTTCTGATCCAGTTTCTTCCCGGTCAGCACAGCCTTGGACGCGTTGACGATAATCACGTAGTCTCCGGTATCCATATTGGGGGTGTAGATGGGCTTATTCTTGCCGCGCAGGATGTTCGCAACCTGGCTGGCCAGCCGGCCCAGCACCATTCCCTCTGCATCTACGACATACCATTTACGGTCGATGTCTGCAGTCTTCGGAATAAAAGTCTTCAACGGAATTTCCTCCCAGTAAAATGGTCGTTTCCTTCATGATGGTCGCATGCAGGAAATCAGTGTCAAGAGCTACCGGGGCTAGCGGAGCTTTTGATGCCAAAGAAGATAATACTGCAAAAGAAAAGTCAAGTCAAGAAAAACTTTGAAATAACAAGGATTTCAGGACGATATTATAAGAAGATTGCCGTTTCATCTCATCTCTTCCGTTTCGGTAAGGATATGTTCCTTCCTGAGTCCTTTCGGATAGTGGTTTTTAATAGTCCCGCCGCTTCCCTTGCCCCAGCCGAGAACCAGTCCTTTGTATGACAGCAGTGTCCATCCCTTTGCGTCACCCGGGACTTCTTCCCCCGCAATATATCTTGCAGCGTTCCGCGCATCCAATGCAGTAAGCTGTATCATACTTTGCCGAAGGATATTCATTGCAGAAGCATGATCCGGAAAAATGTTTTTCCCCCGGACCTCTGCAATCTGCAATCCGGCGCGAATCACCCGGACTCCTGTCAGATCGGGGCATGCCGGAACGCGGATCAGAATATTACCAAATCTGGCATTCGGTTCCGGCAATCCCGGGATCGATTTTTTCAGCAATTCTTTTTCTTCCCTTCCGGCAGCGCTGAAAGGGATTTTTGTTTCCGGCAAACCTTCTCGTTCTCCTTTTTTTCTCATCAGGAAAGTGAACTGTCCTTCCCCCTTTATCCGATGCGGCGTGCACAGCATATACCCGTTTTCTCCGTTCGCGCCGTTCAGATGGAAGTCTTCCACGGAAAAATCCGGGTGAGTGTCCAGGAATCTCCGGACTGTTTCCTCATTCTCCTCCGGATTATATGTACAGGTCGAATACACCAAACGTCCTCCGGGACGAACCAGCCGGGAGGCTTCCTCGAGAATTTCCCGCTGTCGTTTTGCGCACCCGGCAGACATTTCACGACTCCACTCCGTCCTTGTCTGCGGATCCCGACGAAACATACCTTCTCCGGAGCAAGGCGCATCCACCAATACTCCGTCAAACATTTCGTCCCAGGAATGCGGAATCCCGGCGGGATACAAACAGGTGATCACACTGTTCGGGATTCCCATTCTTTCCATATTCCGGCTCAGGATCTGGGCTCTTTTCATCACCGGTTCATTACTGACCAGCAGACCCTTTCCGCCCATTTTCAGGCCGATCTGTGTCGATTTTCCCCCTGGCGCGGCGCAAAGATCAAGAATCAGCTCACCCGGCTTCGGATCCAGTACTTCCGCAGGCATCATCGCTGCCGGTTCCTGAAGGTAAAACGCTCCGGCCTCATGAAAAACAGTCGATCCGGCAGTGCTGCGTGCAGGAAGATAGTATCCGTTTTCCGTCCATGGGACAGGATCCCCTGAAGTATATCCATTCATTCCATCAAATGTTTTGAACGGATTCATGCGTATCCCCCGAACAGGAGGTTCTTCCATCGCACGCAAAAATTCCGGCAGCTCATTTCCCAGCTGTCGGCTCATCCGTTGAATAAAATCCACCGGGAGATCAATCATTCCTGAAATACCATCCATTCCGGAACCATATACCTTTCGATAGCAAGAAGCGGTGTCTGAAGCCTGCACCTGTTCAGAATATCCGTTTTCCCCGCGGTGATCACGCGCTTCACGCCCATCTTTTCGGCACATCGCAGCACAGTCTTTTCGCCGTCTTCAATCATCATGGGCGTTGTTTCATCTGCCAGGTTTGTGTTGTTGATCAGAAGATCGATTTCAAGTCTTCCGCGGTTCCGGATCCGTTCAGCCATGTCAAGAATATCATCATCTCTCATAGTGAGCGGACGCATACAATTTACAACCAGCGCCATCAGTGTATTTTCCCTGTTCTTCATAAATGACGGATAATACCTTCCCAGTGCTGCTGCGCCTGTATCGTCGCCTCCGACATCAAAGATTACCCGGTCTGACGGTACTTCAAACACACTCTGAATTTCTGCCGGCAGAGCCGGGATATCTACCGTAGTCATGGCATAGGTCGGCATCAGCACACGGATACCTGCCTTTTCCATTTCAATTGCTTTTTCGCCCGAACGGAAGTACGGATTTACAATATCCAGATCGACCAGGGTCGTTTTCCCTTCAGCAGAAGCTTTCAGTGCAAGATTCAGGGAGATCTCCGTCTTTCCGCTGCCATAGTTTCCGGTAATAACAAGAAACCGGGTTTTCCCAAAGATCTCCTTCATGAATCCTGCTCCCTGCTTCCTGTCCATTTTTCCGGATATACCGGGGCATGATAGGCTTCCTTCTGATCAATGATCGGTCTTGGCGCGAAATAATGAACTTCTCCATCATCTTCCGTCTCTCCAAGCAGGCTGACACGAAGCCGGCGTCTTCTTCGGTTTTCCGCCGGTCTTCTGTATGAACTGTCTGCGGGAACTGTGTATCCTGCCTTCGTGATTTCAGACGGAGCAGAAGATTCACCCGATTCTGCTTCCCTGCTTCTCCATCTGTTCAGATCGTCCTCCCTGCCCGCTGTTCCTGTTTCGTAATCCCCGACATTCCGCTGGCGTTCATATCCAGACTCTGAAACGAACGTTTCCGGCAGAACCTTTCCGGAATATTGCAAAGACATTTCTGTGTCTCCTTCCGGAGCGGTGTCTCTCTGTTTTCCTTTTATGTTACGAAGGAAAGTCTGCAAGACCTTAAACGGCTGCCATCTGAAAAAAAATACAGCAAAATCTGCTGCCAGTCCAAGCACACAAAGGATTAACACGATCATTATCCAGTTGTGTTCAATGAAAGTGAAAAAAGTCTCTCCTCCTTCAGCGGTCAGTGCAGACCAGATCAGGGAGATCAGACCTCTCAGCCAACCCAGCAGCAGGCTGAAAACAGTATTCGCAAAGCTTCCCATTCCGGACTCCTTTTAATCCTGATCCCGCTCGACTTCAACCGTTACCGTAACGGTGTCGTTGGACAGAACTGCGTCTTCAGACGGTTTCTGCACCTTGATCTGAAACACAGTGGTCTCATCCAGTTCATCGAGTGTGATAACCCGGTCAAAAGCGATTTCATTCATCTGCTCGAGCACTTCATTCCTCGCGGCAACAGTGATGGTTTCCGGGCTGATTTTTGTGGAAACAATTCTGTATCCTTCCTTTGCTCCGCCCTGGATTTCAACCTGATCGCTGATGCTGAAAGACTTTGTCGGCAAAACACTGCCCTCGATCAGAACCGTATCAATCGCAGTCCCTTCAGTACTGATGTCCAGCAAGGGACTTTCTACCGGTTTTCCGGCCCGGTCATATAGCTGTATTTCACCGGTGGTTACCAATGTTCCTTCCGACCATTCTAGGCTTTCCGGATCTATCAGAACTCTCGCAATGGAAATATCTTTTACCAGATCCCGCGGCCCGCTCACGGTGATCAGCGTCGGATCCACAGCAGGATTAGGCATATACCACTCCTTATACCATCCGTTCTGGTAAGGCATGTCAATCTTGGCAGAAACAGGAACCCTCTGGCGAACACTGTACTCTTCAATCTGAACGCTCACCGTCGCCGGTATGGTATTGATCACCCTCCCGTATACAGAACTGGCCGTGCTCTGAAGTTTCAGCTCCTGTGTTCCGGTTCCCATAAGGCGTGAAAGCTCCAGGCGCAGGTTGTATATTGAAACATCAGCCGCGTCATATTGTTTCTGCGGAACAGCAGCCGTTACAGATATATTGGAAAGCAGTTCCTCCAGATCGTTGACAATAATATATCCGTTTCTTTTCAGTGTGTCTTCTCCGGTGATGGAAACATTCACATTCTGCCAGGTCTTTTCCCTGGTCAGAGATTCGTCCTGGGAAATCAGGCCGGCCCATAGTACCAGAGAGATCAGGATTGCGATCAGCTTAACCCATCCGTTATGAAACAGAACATGCCGCATGATCGTAAGGATCTGTTTTCCGATACCGCGGGTCCTTGCGGAAAAGGACGTTTTACTCATTGTCTTCGCCCTCCGCTTCTTCTTTCAGGGATTTCAGGAAAGAGAATACCTTGGATTCTTTTGTTGTAAAGATCCCGTTCAAAACTTCTTCGAGTGTTTTTACCGTCAGCGGACGGGTCAGCTGTCCGTCTTTTGCCATGCTGACAATTCCCGTTTCCTCAGAGACAACCAGAACGATCGCATCCGTGTTTTCCGTGATCCCCACCGCAGCCCGGTGACGTGTACCAAGTTCACGGCTTACACCGCTGGCTTCAGCCAGCGGCAGTATACAGGCCGCAGCCATGATTTCGCTGTCACGGATCACAACGGCGCCGTCATGCAAAGGAGTTTTCGGTTCAAAAATGTTTTCAAGAAGCGGTGCAGAGATCTCGGCGTTCAGGCGTGTACCTGTCTCAATCACATCCTGAAGACCTGTCTGCTGTTCGAAAACGATCAGTGCGCCAACGCGGCGTTTGCTCAGATCCATAATGGACTGAATAATCTCTGAAATGATCAGATCGCATTCTTCGTTCATGGACTTCCGGCCGTTTTTCTGGAACAGACGGGTTCGTCCCATGCGCTCAAGCGCTTTCCTGAATTCCGGCTGGAACAAAACCACCAGCACGACAGCCCCGTTCTGAAGGATGGCCCGCAGCAGCCAGTTCAGACTGATAAACCCGAAAAGGTTGCTCATCAGCGCAATGATCAGCAACAGAAACAAGCCTTTCAGCAAAGCGCTGCCGCGTGTATGTCTTGTCAGCAGCAGCAGCTCGTAAACAATCACTGCCACAATCAGAATATCAAGAATATCGATGATTCTGATCCGGTGAGTCAGATTCCATATCATGTTCCGGAATGTTGTCATGATATCGGTCATCTGCTCACCTCCCTTTTTTATTTCATTATAATATTATACACGAAATAATATAAAAAATAAAGGCGGTTTTCATATTGCTTTCATAATTCTGAAACAATTATGAACCCCGCCGGAATCTGTTTATTTCGTAATGATAAACTGTATCATCATGTATCCATATTTTCCGTTGATTTTAACACGATGCCAGGCTGTCCCTGTTTCGAGGATCGTGACAGGTGTGCCCGGAGCAAAAGAAGCAATCACTGCATAGTTTTTGCCAGGGCCCGTCCGGAGATTGACGTTTTTTCCGTTGTGGCTGTATA
>JAEEGH010028109.1_pt1 | contig 11089 bp, 10 predicted proteins | sample 9134181 | NCBI WGS metagenome assembly JAEEGH01 (sample SAMN16246544, study PRJNA631951) | gut metagenome | biome: gut microbiome; feature: rumen; material: DP-attached | host: Bos | place: Iran: Karaj | collected 2018-10
TACATCAGCCGGAAGAATTCCTTCCGATCAGGGCTACAGAGTTTATGTAGACGAGATGCTAAGGGAGAAGGAACAGGAAGTTGAGAATATGAAGGAGATGCTTCTTGATAAGGAAGAGAAGCTTGAGAATCTCCTTAAGCAGGTGGCTAAGACCCTTGCAATTGATACCAACTACGCCACAATGATCTCGGCACCTCAGATCCGCAAGAACAAGCTGAAGTTCATACAGATATCCAAAGTTGACACCGAGCACCTTCTGGCAACTATCGTTATAGAAGGAAACGTCATCAAGAATAAGATCATTCCCGTTGAGGAAGAGCTGGATGATGCTACAATGCTCAAGCTTAACATTCTTCTCAACACAAGACTTGACGGACTTGCCGTAGAGGATATCAATTTAGGACTTATAGCAGCGGTCAAGCAGGAAGCCGGAATTCATAGCGAGATCATCGGAAACGTCATTGATACAGCTGCCGAATCAATCACAGCTGATGACGACCTTCAGATATATACCAGCGGTACAATGAATTTCTTCAAGTACCCGGAGCTTACGGATTCAGCCAAGGCCAGTGAGCTCATAAGCACCTTTGAGGATACCAAGGACCTCTCCAGTATCGTAGAGGACACGCTCTCATCTGACGGAGAGCAGACAGGAATCCAGGTTTACATCGGCAATGAGACACCGATACAGTCCATGAAGGATTGCAGTGTTGTAACGGCGACATACGAGCTTGGCGATGGTATGAAGGGAACCGTTGGAATCATCGGCCCCAAGAGAATGGATTACGACAAGGTTATAACGACGCTTAAGAATATGCGTCATGCACTTGATGATCTATATAAAAAGGATTAGGAACATAAGCTTTAAGGAGGCAATTTGAATTGAGCGAAGATAAGAAGAAGGCTTCATCTGCCAAGGCAGGTAAGAGCGCTGAGGAAAAGAAAAAAGAAGAAGTTCTTGAGAACATCATGGAAGAACTTGAAGAGGAAGCCAAAGAGAAAGAGACAGCTGATAAATCCGCTACTAAGGAGGATAAAGATGATGATGAGGCAAATCCTACTGTAGAAAAAGAAGATAAGAAAAAAGAGAAAAAGAATCCGCTTCAGGAAAAGATCGATGAACTTAACGACAAAGTCCTGAGACAGATGGCAGAGTTTGAGAATTTCAGGAAGAGAACAGACAAGGAGAAATCACAGCAGTTTGACCTTGGTCAGAGCAATGTCCTTGAGAAGCTCCTTCCTATAGTAGATAACTTTGAGAGAGGTCTTGCAGCAGTTCCCGAGAATGAAAAAGAGGGAGCATTTGCAGACGGAATGAACAAGATTTACAAGCAGCTGATCAAGCAGCTTGAGGATCTTGGTGTAACACCCATTGAAGCGGTTGGAAAAGAATTTGATCCCAACCTCCACAACGCAGTAATGCAGGTGGAATCCCAGGAGTACGAATCCGGAATCGTTGCCCAGGAGCTTCAGAAGGGATATATGTTCCATGACAGTGTGCTCAGACACAGCATGGTGGCTGTAGCACAATAACATAGTAAATACAGAATCTTATATAAACGGAGGACAAAGAAATGAGTAAGATTATTGGTATCGACCTTGGTACAACTAATAGCTGCGTAGCAGTTATGGAAGGTGGTAAGCCTACTGTTATCGCTAACGCAGAGGGCGCTAGAACAACACCTTCAATCGTTGCTTTCACAAAGAATGGTGAGAGAATCGTCGGCGAGCCTGCTAAGCGTCAGGCAGTTACAAATGCTGACAACACAATTGCATCAATCAAGAGAGATATGGGTACAGATCGCGGCCGTACAATCGACGGCAAGAAGTATTCACCTCAGCAGATTTCAGCAATGATCCTGCAGAAGCTTAAGGCAGATGCAGAACAGTATCTCGGCGAAAAAGTTACAGAAGCAGTTATCACAGTTCCTGCTTACTTCAATGATGCTCAGCGTCAGGCTACTAAGGACGCAGGTAAGATCGCAGGACTTGAGGTAAAGAGAATCATAAACGAGCCTACAGCAGCAGCTCTGGCTTACGGTCTTGATAACGAGAAAGAGCAGAAGATCATGGTTTACGACCTTGGTGGTGGTACATTCGATGTATCTATCATCGATATCGGTGACGGTGTTATTGAAGTTCTTTCAACAAATGGAGATACACACCTCGGTGGTGATGACTTTGACCAGGCAATCATCAACTGGATGGTTCAGGATTTCAAGAACAAAGAAGGCGTTGACCTCTCAGGCGATAAGATGGCTATGCAGAGACTTAAGGAAGCTGCAGAGAAGGCTAAGAAGGAGCTCTCTTCTTCAACAACAACCAACATCAACCTTCCTTTCATCTCAGCAGGCGCTGATGGCCCTAAGCACTTCGATGTAGATCTTACAAGAGCTAAATTCGAAGAGCTCATCCATGATCTTGTAGAGAGAACAGCTATCCCTGTTCAGAACGCTATGAAGGATGCAGGACTTACAAACGCAGATATCGGTAAGGTTCTCCTTGTTGGTGGATCAACTCGTGTTCCTTGCGTAGTAGAGAAGGTTAAACAGCTCACAGGCCAGGAGCCTTCCAAGAACCTCAACCCTGATGAGTGCGTAGCAATCGGTGCAGGTATCCAGGGTGGTAAGCTTGCAGGTGATGAGGGCGCAGGCGATATCCTTCTTCTTGATGTAACACCTCTTTCACTTTCAATCGAGACAATGGGTGGTGTTGCTACAAGACTTATCGAGCGTAACACAACAATTCCTACCAAGAAGAGCCAGGTATTCTCAACAGCTGCTGATAACCAGACAGCCGTAGATATCAACGTACTTCAGGGTGAGAGACAGTTCGCTAAGGATAACAAGTCACTTGGACAGTTCAGACTTGATGGAATCCCTCCGGCAATGAGAGGTGTTCCTCAGATCGAGGTTACATTCGATATCGATGCTAACGGTATCGTTAACGTATCAGCTAAGGACCTTGGAACAGGCAAGGAGCAGCACATCACAATCACAGCCGGTTCTAACATGTCTGATGAGGATATCGATAAGGCAGTTAAAGAGGCTCAGGAGTACGAGGCTCAGGACAAGAAGCGTAAGGAAGGCATCGATGCAAGAAACGACGCTGACTCCTTCGTATTCCAGACAGAGAAGGCTCTTCAGGAAGTTGGCGACAAGATCGACGCTTCTCAGAAGCAGGTAGTTGAGGATGACATCAAGGCTCTCAAGGAAACACTTGAGCAGACCAAGGATAAAGAGCTTTCAGACTCAGAGATCGATTCTCTTAAGAGCCAGAAGGAGAAGCTCATGAACGATGCTCAGGCACTCTTTGCTAAGATGTATGAGAACGTTCAGGGAGCAGCAGGTGCTGCAGGTGCAGGCCCTGATATGGGTGCCGGCGCAGGTCCTGATATGAACGCAGGAAGCACATCTTCAAACGATGATAATGTAGTTGACGGAGATTACAGAGAGGTCTGAGTTAAATGGCGGAACAGAAACGCGACTATTATGAGGTCCTGGGCGTTGGTAAGAATGCCACTGAGGACGAAATAAAGAAAGCATACAGAGTGCTTGCCAAGAAGTATCACCCGGATATGAATCCGGGTGATGCGACTGCAGCCGATAAGTTCAAGGAAGCATCCGAAGCTTATGCGGTACTTTCTGACCCTGAGAAGAAGCGTCAGTATGACCAGTTCGGACATGCGGCCTTTGAGGGCGGCGGTAATCCCTTCAGTGGTGGATTCGACTTTAACGGTGCAGACTTTGGCGACATCTTTGGTGATATATTCGGTGACTTCTTCGGAGGCGGACGTGCAAGAGGCGGAGCAAGAAGTGGCCCTTCAAAGGGTGCCAATCTTCGTGCAAGCGTGCGCATAACCTTCCTTGAGGCTGTATTTGGCTGTGAGAAAGAGCTTGAGCTCACCATCAAGGATCCATGCCCAACATGTCATGGAACCGGAGCTAAGCCCGGAACATCACCACAGACATGTACCAAGTGCGGCGGTAAGGGACAGATTGTATATACACAGCAGTCCTTCTTTGGCACTGTAAGAAACGTTCAGACATGTCCTGAATGTGGCGGTACAGGTAAGGTCATCAAAGAGAAGTGTGCCGACTGTCACGGAACCGGATACATTGCAAGTCGCAAGAAGATCAAGGTTACAATTCCTGCCGGCATTGATAACGGCCAGAGTGTAAGAATAAGAGAAAAGGGTGAGCCCGGAGTCAACGGCGGACCAAGAGGAGACCTTCTTGTTGAGGTTGTTGTATCTGAGCATCCTATTTTCCAGAGAGACGGTTACAACGTTTATTCAATGGTTCCTGTATCCTTTGCTATTGCAGCACTGGGCGGAACAGTTCTTATAGATACTGTCGACGGTAAGGTAGCTTACGATGTTAAGGCCGGAACCCAGACAGACACAAGAGTAAGACTTCGCGGAAAGGGTATCCCATCCCTTAGAGACAAGGAGCAGAGAGGTGACCACTACGTAACACTTGTGGTACAGGTTCCCGAGAAGCTCTCCAAGGAAGCTAAGGACCTTCTTAAGAAGTTCGATGAAAAGACAGGCGATTCTCTTACAGCAGCTGAGAGACTCATGGGTAATGATGATAATAATCCCGGAGGCTCAGGCGGCAAAAAGAAAAAGAAATTTTGGGAATCGTAAATAAGTGTGATATACTACCGTAGTTAGAAGCATTAACTACGGTAGTTTTTTAGTGCAAAAGAGGAATTTTATTATGAAATGGATGCGTTTCCGTGTTAGAACAAATGAAGAGTCAGAGGACATTATTGTAAGTTACCTTGAGGACATCGGCCTTGAGGGAGCGCAGATCGAGGACAATGCACCTTTATCTGCAGCAGACAAGGAGCAGATGTTCATCGATGCACCTGAGCTTGAGCCGGACGAGACAGAAAACGGCATCGAGAGCGGAGTTGCTTATCTTAGCTTTTTTGTAGAGATAGATGATAACAACATGCTCACTGTTGAACTTCCAAATGACGACGGCGAGATAGAGAAAGTCAAAAAGACTCCCGAAGAGATGCAGGCAGCCATCAGAGAGAAGCTCGATGAACTTAAGTCCTTTTCTGACATAGGCGACGGCACAATATCCGTTGATGTCACCGAGGACATAGACTGGATCAATAACTGGAAACAGTACTTTCATAAATTCTATATTGATGATATACTTGTTATTCCATCCTGGGAGAAAGAGAGCGCAGAGGACGAAGGCAAGGCTAACATGGTCCTTCACATCGATCCCGGCACTGCCTTTGGAACAGGTATGCATGAGACAACACAGCTCTGCATCAGGATGCTCAAGAAATATGTAACAGCGGACACAGAGCTTTTGGACGTTGGAACAGGAAGCGGAGTTCTTTCAATCCTTGCCCTTATGTTCGGAGCCAAGCACGCTGTGGGAACAGACCTTGATAAATGTGCAGTTCCTGCGGTAAAAGAAAACATGGAGAACAATGGTATTTCTGCCGATAAGTTTGACATGATGATCGGCAATATCATTGACGATAAAGAAGTCCAGGACAAGGTTGGATACGACAAGTATGACATTGTTGTCGCAAACATCCTGGCAAACGTACTGGTTCCTTTGACACCGGTCATCCTTAGCCAGCTTAAGAGCGGCGGAATCTACATCACTTCAGGTATCATCAACACCAAGGAAGAGGAAGTAAAGAAGGCGCATCTTGATGCAGGTCTTGAGATCCTCGAGATCCATCATCAGGGAGACTGGGTTTCAATCACATCGAGGAAAAACTGATGTTTCATTTCTTTGTAGACAGCTGTCAGGTAAGTCCTGACCTCAAGAAGGTCGAGATAACAGGCAGCGATTACAACCACATAGTAAACGTCCTTCGCATGAAGGTGGGAGAGCAGTTCTCAGTAAGCATCAGAGAAGAGGATGAAGGGCGAGAGCTCTTTTACGAGATAGAAGAGATCAGGGACTCGTCCGTCATCGGCAATCTGTGCTTTATCGAAGAGCTTGGGAACGAGCTGCCCTCTAAGATATATCTTTTCCAGGGACTTCCCAAGGTTGATAAGATGGAGCTCATCATCCAGAAGGCGGTTGAACTTGGAGCCTTTAAGATCGTACCCATGAAGACCAAGAGGTGCGTTGTTAAGATCGATGAGAAGAAGGCCCCGGCCAAGATAAAGAGATGGCAGGCAATTTCCGAGGCTGCAGCCAAGCAGAGTAAGCGTGGCATCATACCGGAAGTTTTAATGCCCATGACCATGAAGCAGGCCATAGAGTACTGCGGGAGCGAAGGCATTGAAGTGCGCCTTATTCCCTACGAGAATGCAAAAGACATATCGGTGACCAGGCAGATAATTGAGGATATTAAACCCGGCCAGAACATAGCTCTTTTCATCGGCCCCGAAGGGGGATTTTCCGAGGAAGAGATAGCGCTGTGCTCAGAGAATAACATAAAGCCCATCACACTGGGCAAGAGGATCCTGCGTACAGAGACAGCCGGATTTACTGCAATAGCATGGCTGATGTATCACCTTGAAAGCTGAGAAATAAAATGAGAGCATATTTAGATAATTCAGCCACCACAAGAGCTTACGACGAAGTAGCACAGCTGGTGGCCAGGATAATGACAGAAGAATACGGAAATGCATCCAGTGTCCATCACATGGGCACGGTTTCAGGTAACAGACTCTTTAGTGCAAGAGAGACCATAGCGGATACTTTGAAGGTTGACCCTGCGGAGATCGTATTTACCTCCGGAGGAACAGAGTCCGACAACACAGCAATAATCGGAGCTGCCAGGGCCAATGCCTGGAGAGGCAAGCACATAATAACAACTTCAATTGAGCATCCGGCTGTATTGGAGAGCTGCCAGGAGCTTGTTAAGGAAGGGTTCGAGGTAACCTATCTTCCTGTTGATGAGACCGGAGTTGTAAGGCTCGATGACCTTAAGAATGCCATAAGAGAAGATACCATTCTGGTGTCCATGATGTTTGTAAACAATGAGATCGGCGCAGTTGAGCCAATCGCTGAAGCCGGCAAGCTCATTAAATCTATAAATGAACAGATAGTATTTCACGTAGATGCTGTGCAGGCCTACGGTAAGTTCAGGATAAGACCAAAGTCCATGAACATCGATCTTTTGGCTGTCAGCGCGCACAAGATCCACGGACCAAAGGGCGTTGGCTTTTTGTACATCAAAAAGGGTACAAAGATTGTTCCCATCTGCTACGGCGGAGGCCAGCAAAAGGGCATGAGATCCGGAACCGAGAACGTCCCCGGAATCGCAGGAATGGCCCTGGCTGCGCAGATGTGCTACGATGATTTTGATAAAAAGATAAGCGCTCTTTACGAGCTCAAGAAATACCTGATGGAGAGCCTTACTGAGAGGATTTCCGACATAAGGCTTAACGGCCCTGAGTGCGAGAAGGGAGCTCCGCATATTGTGAGTGTCTCAATCAAGGGACTGGCAGCGGAGACCATCCTTAACATGCTAAGCAGCAAGGAGATTTACGTTTCAGCCGGAAGTGCATGTACTTCCAACAATCCGCATGTGTCGGACACACTAAAGGCTATCGGGCTTGATAAGAGTCTTTTGGAATCAACCATTCGTATCAGTATGTCCACGCAGACAACCAAAGAGGAGATCGACTACCTTTTAGACGTTCTCTCTTCACAGATAGAAACCATGAGAAAGTTTTATAGGCATTAAGGAGTAGAATATGCAGTACCATGCTTTTGTTATCAAATACGCAGAGATAGGAGTTAAGGGCAAGAACAGATACATTTTCGAGGATGCTCTTGTTAAGCAGATAAAAAGAGTTCTTGCAAAGTGCGACGGAGAGTTCAAGATCTCCAAGGTAGCAGGAAGAGTATATGTTGAGGCCACAGGCTTTGATTTTGACGAGACAGTTTCTGCACTTCAGAGAGTCTTTGGAATAACCGGAATCTGCCCTGCTGTGACAATAGAAAGAGACGGAGAGAACAACCTTCCGGATGTAGACGGAGTTTGCAAGGCAGTTGTTGACTTCGTTGACGGAGTATACCCGGACAAGAACCGTACCTTCAAGGTTAAGTGCAGAAGAGTTGATAAGAGCTATCCTATGGATTCAATGGAGATGGCAGCTGAGATTGGCGGAAGGATCCTTGACGCTTACCCTGAGATGAAGGTTGACGTACATGATCCTCAGATCCTTATAAATGTTGAGATCCGTGAAAAGCTCAACATCTTCTCAGAGATCATCCCGGGACCCGGAGGAATGCCCATCGGTACAGCAGGAAAGGCAATGCTTCTTCTCTCCGGCGGAATAGATTCACCTGTTGCAGGCTACATGATCGCCAAGAGAGGCGTTGATCTGGAGGCTGTTTACTTCAATGCTCCTCCATACACCAGTGAGAAGGCCAAGCAGAAGGTTGTCGACCTGGCAGGCGTCATCGCCAAGTACACAGGTAACATCAAGCTTCACGTGATCAACTTTACCGATATTCAGATGTACATATATGAAAAGTGCCCACACGACGAGCTTACCATCATCATGAGAAGATACATGATGAAGATCGCAGATATTCTTGCAGCAAGATCCGGATGCATGGGACTTGTAACCGGCGAGAGCATCGGACAGGTAGCATCCCAGACTATGCAGAGCCTTATGTGTACAGGTGAGGTGGTAAAAGACATGCCGGTTTACAGGCCACTTATCGCCTTTGATAAACAGGACATCGTTGATATTTCAGTTAAGATTGATGCCTATGAGACATCTATCCTTCCTTACGAGGACTGCTGCACTATCTTTGTTGCCAAGCACCCCGTAACAAAGCCTAGGCTTGATATTATTGAAAGACACGAGGAGGACCTCTCAGAGAAGATCGATGAGCTGGTTCAGATTGCGCTTGATACAGACGAAGTAATTGAGATAAAGAAATAAAGCGGTATTTATGCAAAAAAAAGACCATCCCAAATTGGGATGGTCTGTAATAATCTTCTTAAGAAGATCTAATCAAAAATTGATTAGACCATGTAGGGCTTGAGAACCTCAAGGATCTCTTCAGCGCCGTCTTCTGCATGGATATTAAGGTCGATCGGCTTTGAAAGATCGAGTGAGAAAATACCCATAATAGACTTAGCATCGATAACATATCTTCCTGATACAAGGTCGAAGTCATAATCGAACTTCGTAATATCGTTTACGAAAGATTTAACCTTATCGATGGAATTTAAAGAAATCTTAACTGTCTTCATTGGTCAAGTACCTCCTTCTTTTCTTTATAGTAAACGTATGATTGTCAAAAGTCAATGAGGTTTTCAACATAAAAATGAATAAGATTAGTGGTTTGAAGGTTGCAATGCACAACCTTGGTTGTAAAGTTAATAGTTATGAGATGGATGTAATGGGGCAAAAACTCTCTGCTGCAGGCTGTGAGATTGTGCCATTTACTGATGTTGCGGATGTTTACATCATCAACACCTGCACCGTTACCAACATCGCCGACAGAAAATCAAGACAGATGCTCCACAAGGCAAAAAAAGAAAATCCGGGCGCTGTGGTTGTGGCTGTCGGATGTTACGTTGAGACAGGAATGGAAGGCGTCAAGAAGGATGAATGCATAGATCTTGCAATCGGCAACAATAAAAAGTCTGAGATCGTCAGCATTCTTGAGGAGTTCATGGCGGCAAGAGAAGGCTCTTTTGACAAGACCATGGGCGGAAAGAGCGTCATAGACATAAATGCTACACACGAATATGAGAATATGAGGCTCTCAGAACTTCCCGAGCACACAAGGGCCTATATCAAGGTTCAGGACGGCTGCAATCAGTTCTGCAGCTACTGCGTAATTCCTTATGCAAGAGGCAGGATCAGAAGCCGCGACATGGAAGATGTGCTAAGTGAAGTGAGGGACCTTGCATCCAAGGGGCTTAAGGAGGTTGTCATTACTGGTATTCACGTTGGCTCCTACGGCGTAGATAAGGGAGAGCCACAGCTAATAGATCTTCTTGAGAAGGTTAATGAGATAGATGGCATCGAGAGGATCCGTCTTGGTTCAGTGGAACCCAGACTTATCACTGCGGAAAATGCAAAGAGGCTCTCATCTATCGAAAAGCTCTGTCCCCATTTCCACCTATCCCTTCAGAGCGGCTGCGACAGCGTATTAAAGAGAATGAACAGACACTATACCGCCGATGAGTTCAGGGAGAGTGTAGCTCTTTTGCGAAAAGAATATGACAGGCCTGCCATAACCACTGATGTTATTGTGGGATTCCCGGGGGAAACCCAGGAGGAATTTGAGGAGTGCAGGAAGTTTGCCCAGGACATTGCGTTCTATGAGATGCATGTGTTTAAGTATTCTCCAAGAAAGGGCACGGTTGCAGCATCAATGCCGGATCAGCTAACTGACAGGCAAAAGAGTGCGCGAAGTGATGTGCTTCTTGAGCTTACCCAGAGGGATTCCAAGGCATACAGAGAGTCTTTTATCGGACAGGAGCTTAAAGTCCTTTGGGAAGATGAGGAAGAACACGGGGGCGAGACCTATATGATCGGCCACACCGAGAGATATGTGCGGGTTGCGGCCAAAAAAGGAACTAAAGAGTACGACAGTGCAATATCCGGTGAAATAACTTGCGGAGTTGCAAAAGGTCTTTTGACAGATGATACACTATTGATTTAGAATTATATTATCATTATTACGATTGGAGAGGTTACTATGGCAGATCAGGATTTAGGAAATACCCAATTTTTTAAGGTTGACGTTGAGCCTGAGACAGGCGTTAAGAAGGTGCTTTCTGTTGTTTATGATGCCCTGCTTGAGAAGGGATACAACCCTGTCAATCAGATCGTGGGGTATATCATGTCCGGAGATCCTACCTATATCACCAGTCACAAGGGAGCCAGAAGCCTTATCATGAAGGTTGAGAGGGACGAGCTTGTGGAGGAGATGCTCACTGAGTACATCAAGAGCAACGATTGGGCTAAGAGATAACGCATGCGAATAATGGGACTTGATTACGGGTCCAGGACTGTGGGCGTTGCGATCAGCGATGAGCTTTTGCTGACCGCCCAGGGCAAAGAAATTATCCGTAGAAAAGAAGAGAATAAGCTTATAAAAACTCTGGCGCGCATTGA
>JAEEGH010028113.1_pt1 | contig 11088 bp, 15 predicted proteins | sample 9134181 | NCBI WGS metagenome assembly JAEEGH01 (sample SAMN16246544, study PRJNA631951) | gut metagenome | biome: gut microbiome; feature: rumen; material: DP-attached | host: Bos | place: Iran: Karaj | collected 2018-10
AGTGTTTTAGTGGTTATTTGTTTTTTTCTGCTGTCATTTTCTTGATTTGATAACAAGAAACGCTCTTTAAGACATAAATAGTTAAAGGAGTGACTTTTTCCGATAGCACCATATAAAAGTGTTATTTTCTGGAAAAAGACACCCCATCCTTATAGAAATCACCAAGCGTATTACTTATTCTTCATCATTTCTAAATACCACAATCTACAATTCTGGCTTATAACGTCCATTGGTTTTACTTCTTGTTTCTCACCTTTTGGTAATAGTTGCTTTCTCATAGTTCAGTTTTAATTAGTTCTACTCCGTCTAATCTTTTATCATCAATACGAATCTTCACTTTATGGGTACTGTAGCCATACTTTTTTATATCAGTACCCTTCGCTTTAGCCTTGTAGCCTAATCTGTCGTATAACTGTTGCAATTGTTTCTTCAATTCTTTGTTGGTAACTCTATCTCCTGTATGATAGAGCTTCTGTAGTTCGTTTCTGATTTTGTTTTCCATGTTACATAAGAAAGTATTGTGGTTGAGGCTTCTTTTCTGGTATCATATTAACGAGAGCCTTACAGAAATAATCTAGACTGACTTCATTTGGCAGATTCTTACATCTATTAAACAAATCTTCAACTAGATCAATCTTTCCATCTACATATTTTGTTTTCAAAAGGAACAAACTCTTGCTATACTTAATTGGTGGTATTATTCCTTTATAAAGGCAGTATTTGTATATAGTTTCATATATGTAATCTTCAGGTTTCCCATTTAAATAGAGAGGGAAAGCGTCACAAGTGATAATAATTGCATCGCCTATGATTCTTACATATCCTTTAGATTGCAAGTCCTTTATAACTGTACTGTTCTTTCCTACTCCGATTTTAGCTTTCAGTTCTGCCATTGATTTAAAATGGAAATGGTTAGTCCCAGCAATACAGTTAGCCTTAATAAATAGCATAACACCTTTTTCCTCTGTTGTGAGGCTTGGATTATCAATTAGTGAAGGTAATACGATGAAATTATCCCCTTTGATTTCTGGAAAATGATAGACGTTATACCTATGGTCTATTCCCCAATCTTTTCCAATTCCCAAGATGAGGTTAACGCTATTTAATTCCTTTATATAGTTGTATATTGTCTTTTCATCTAAATTAAGTGCTTCGCCATATTTAAGCTTGGTTTTCTCTTTCGCCTCTAAAGTGCTTCTGTTATCGCTAATCTGATTCCTAATATAGACATATAGATATGCCATCTTATGCTTTCTTCTACCTGTCAATTTTGTAATGATTTCATTGGGTACTTGAATAAATTTGCTCATCGCTCGCTAATGATTCCTATTTAATGAATACCAAATCATCTGGTGACTGTCTCATAATCTTATTGAATTTTGAATGTCCTAATTTTAGTTTTGCTTCTAACCTATTAGAAAATAACTGATTGGTTGGTCTGTATAGTATCATATTTAAATTGACTACAAGATTTGTTTTACAAATCGCAGTAGGCTTACTGTTTTATAAGGGCAACCGCTATGTTTTACTGTTTTATTAGTACGGCAAGTTGAGGGATAAGTACCAGCAAGTTAAGGGATGAATACAAGAAAGTTAAGGGAATCGGTACTTTATCTGCACTTCTACTTCTATTTTTCACTTGGAGAAAGATCTACACCAAAGTATAAAAGAAAAGGAGCATTCCTGCTCCTGTTTCTAGGCTTACCGCAATCATTGTAAGCATATATTACTTTTCATGAACGATTCTATGAAGAACTTGAAGGACTTTGTGCCAACAAAATATTATGTATAAACTACTACGCCATGAGATACAAAGAAAAAGTGTTGAGAAAAGAAAATAACATCCTCCAAGTTCCTAATACTAATATAGTAAGGATTGTCGATAAAAACAAGTCTCTAGACGAAAAAACATTTATGTGCCCCTAAAGTCCTATTTTTAGTCTGGAGTTGCACCATATAAAAAAGAATGAGCCTAAGAGCCCATTCTACTTGATTTCTTTTGTCTGGAGTGACCTTATTAAATAAGAGTATATAGAATCACTTTTTACAAGAAAAAGTTACCTCTTTATATTAAAATAAATTTCCTCTGGATGCTCACCAAATAGATAATGCACAACATTACATAGCCATACATCTTTATCAAAACACCCATGATCAGTGACTTCGTATGTTCCTCCGATTTCATCATGCTTTACTAACTTTAAGCAATGCATATATTTATTTCCTTCAAGTCTTACATCGAGAGTAACATATAAACCATCAGTTGTTAGTACATCTAAGAATTCATCTGCACCATCAACCATTTCAAGGTCTTCTTGTGGACCATCATAATCTGGAAGGACAACAAACCATCTGCCATCCTCCCATTTCTCAAATGTTATTTCCATATTACCAACGATATTTAATCTTTAGCTGTTTAAACACGGGAATGTCTGATACTGAGGCGAATAGTAAGATACAAGCCCTTACTTTGATAGCATCCTGTCCGAATATGTCATATACGGACTTCTCATTATTTAGCACGGCTTCTGATATTTCTATCAGTCTTTCCCTTAGTATAGGATGCACAATATATGCTTCTGCCTCGTCACGCCATGTAATTCCGTATGTTAGAGATAATTCGCTCTTGCCAAGTCCTTTCATCTGTGGGAATATGTACCATATCCAATGAGAGATTTTCTTGCCATTACGTACTTCTTGTAAAGCTTGGGAGTACGTATGTTCTTGCGCTCTGAGGAAACGACCTAAATCATAGAATTTTTCCAATAACAGTAAAGCGGGTTTTGAGTAAGGTGCGAAAGTTCTAAGAGAACATCCAACGACCCAATCCCATGTGCTTAAACCATATTCCAGATGGTTAAATATGAAACGACGTTCAGCATAATGTTCTAAAAGGAATGTAGCATGATAGTTGTAAGGCTCTTCTATTTCCTTGAAGAATTTTTCTGGATCCTCTGTTGGTAAATCGTGAAGACATGGGAAGAATGTATATGTTTCAACCCAGCTTATCGTTTCCTTTCCGTTTTCAAATTCGTCTTGTGTAATGAATCCATTGTTATAATTCTCCAAATCCTGCTCAGTCTTTCTATTATCGTATAGTACTTTTTCCAAGTCTTTTTTCTTGTAATTATCCCAAATAGTAGTTATCATACCTTCTCTATCTCCCCAAATACCAACCATACTTGCGGATTTTAGAAGACGATTACTAACCTCTCCAACTACTTCAACTTTACCAACTTGTCCTATTTTCATACCACCCTATTAACGTATTTAACAACAAGGGCTTCAAGCAGGTGCTTTCCCATATTCATTCTCGCCTTTATCTCCTTTGGGAAAGGCAGCGTATATCCACGATACCACAGGAATCAATATATACCATCCAGAGGCACCAAAGTCATGCAAACGTCTTGCTCCTTGTGAGAACCAGAACCAATCTACAACGATATGTATTATGGCTTTTACAATGTCATTTTCCACTTCTGGAGAAAAAAGAAATATCAAAACAGAACCCACAATACTTATGATATATTCCGTTCTATTGATTCTGCCAGAGAAAGAAAATCTCATCAATAGTTTCTTCAAGGATTCGTCTGATTCAATCTTTGGCTTCTGTTCTGTTTTCTCAGTAGTTGGTTCTGGAATAGGACTATTCTGCGCAGCATCATAGCCATTATCCTTTGACTTATTCATCCAATAGGCATAATCAGAATCAGCCCCACTACCTTTCGTCTCTTTATAGTATAAGGCGAGATAATACTGTGCTTCGGCATTACCAGAGCCAGCATAAGAATACAAGTCCTTAAAAGCTTTCTTATTTCCTTGCGATGCTTCCTGCATCAACTGTTCGTAGTTATTCATACCCTTTTACCAAACATTACTCCCATATAATAATAGTATTGCATGTATAGTCTCATGTATTCTTCGTGCTTAAATTCCTGTGGGAAACTCATTAATATACCATCCTGTGCCAATTGTATTTTTACTCCTATCGTATTTATGTCGCTTAGATTCTGATTGTCAAATGCGGCTTCCCATGCAGAAGCAGATGATACCAATTGAATTATATCGTCTAAAAACTCGTCAGGCTTCGTCTCTATACCAAACCCCTTGTCACTAACTTGTTTTACGCTAAAGAATCCCAATGCAAATGATTCTTTCGCAGCTTGTATAACATATCGTTCCACAGACGATGCAGCCATAGCTTTTGCTTGGCTATTATTCAAGAAGAAATCTTGGAACTTATGAAGAAGTCTAATATCCTCAACAGGTTCTACAACTCTACTACCAACAAACTCTTTAAGTGAGCCTGGCAAAAGTTTGTTGAGATAATACTCAAATTTTGAAATATCTACCATAATTCTATACTAATTTATTGATTGCTGTCTTCAGTAGAATTCTGTTCGGTGAACTTCAATACTTTTAATAATGTCTCTCTTATCATCACTTCTGGCTGCTTGTCATACCAATTCCTTTCTTGTGTAAATTGGTCTGAATGATATTCCTCACCATTTTCATTTATAAGATTGAATGCAGGAGCCTGTCCGTACCAATTGCCATAGAAATAAAGATTGTCTATCTTCCATCCATTAAATACAGGTTCGTCACATGCTTCTTTCATAATCTCCGCACAATAATTATGGTTCCCGTTATAGCTATATGTGAGCCGATCCTTCATTATGAAATCATATTTGGTTAGGTCTCCGAATAGATTGGCTTCTTCGATAGCGAAAAAACCGCCTATTCTTTTGATGCCAAAAACTTTTCCCTTGTAGTTTGACCTGTAATCTTCCATATATTTGAATTTCGAGTTTATGGTACGTCTTTATCCAAACAGATTCTATATGGGGCATTATTTAGGATTGTATTCACCATACATTTTGTCTGCTATTCCCAAATCTATTGCATAACCTACATTCTCAAACCAAATATTGTACACTTTCGGATACTTCTTATATGGCATAATCCAAATCTCTGCGGGCTTTGTCACCTTCTTATATCCTATAGGTATAAAGTTCCCTGTTTTCCTAATTTGATTGGCTTTAACTAAAGCAAGTTTTTCTTCATAGAACCATTGTGTGTCCTCTTCGTATAACGGTCTATGCAGTTCTTTTAAACAATTCTCAAATGTTGGATATACATCACAGATATAATACTCCACATAACCATTATAAACCCATTTTGTGTTTGTTTTATAGTGCATTTTTATATCCTTCTTTTCTGGAGTGTTATAATCTGTAATCCAAAACCTGAAAAAGAAATCAGCAGGACGTTTACCATCTTTATAAACACGGAGACCATTCTTGCTCCCATATAAATGGTACTTATTCATATCTCTGTTGCCATCCCAACCATTCCATACCCCTTGGTAGTAATAATTGACTCCTATGTATTGGGAATATGCAGTGTTTGGTACAAACAATAATACTCCCAAGAGAAATATCCTAATTGCAAGTGCCCTATATCTCATACCCTTATAATAATCATTTAATGACGTACATTTCGTTTCCTGTATCAAGAAGATAATTGCCTAAGTCCATCAAGTCCAGAATCATACTCTTTTGGGAATCACTATGAGCATTATTATACATAGATTGAAGGGACATTATAGGCTTGTTACACGGCTTCCAATTCTGACCGTTCTTTATACCCATACATGTGATTTCAACATAACCGTTGCTTTTAGTAACTACTCTTGCTCTAATTGGAGTGGCAGCATTTGTTCCCAACTTAATACCATCAAACAGTTGTACTTCATCTGACACAACCCTTAATGTTTCTGCATTGCTATTAGAGGAAAATGGATCTGAATATAGCCAACTATTAGAACTTGAACTACGTGGAATATCTGGAGCGGTTGTTTTCATGCCACTCATATCTGTTGATTGATATTTTACTCCGTAGTCACTGTAGTTTGGCTCTTTCTTAATCGTAATGTCATAGGTGTACTGAGCGTAAGATGATATACTCAGCATTGTCATAGTCACAAATAAAAACAATTTCTTCATACCAATAACATTTTGTGCTATCAGTTCCCAAGATGAATAGCGGATTAGTTTAAAGAATCGTGGGACTATTGAATACTATCAGACCGAGGTTCTGGACTACCTACCAATGGATAATAAACAACAGTGCCCACGACCTGATATATTATGCCCATAAGGGTACAATAATCAATACGTGAGCCTATTGCTACTCTCCCCATTGGTCGAAATTGTCCAGATTTCGGTACTGGGATAAGCATCAATCGCTCTTTCTAAATCGAGCCATTAAAAACGCACACCTACACGTAGGGTACTTGAAACTCGCCTCAAAGATAGTGAAAAATCAATAAAGTTGACTATGACTTATTCAAACCTTAACAATTATTTAGAGAAACTGCATACATACAAACAAAATGATAGGGGAAATTCATTAGCGAACCTCCCCAATCTATAATTATAGCCCAAAGTCTTTCTTGATTCTCTGAACTGTTGAGATACCTTTTCCTGTTAGTGTTGCAATAGTCCTGATACTATAGCCTCTCTTTAAATAGGAAATAATGTCTTTATATTGCTCTTTCTTCTGTTCAATGGTCTTAACACTGCCAACTTTTCTCCCAAGTTTGCCGCCATTCTTAATATATTGTGCCCTTCCAGAATTGAGACGAAACTTTATGTTCTCTCTTTCTAGTTGTGCGCAAGTTGAGAGGGTTGCTATCATAATGGGGGCAAATAGTGTTGGCTTCCCATCACTATCTAATAAGGTTAATTGCTCTTTCTGTAGATAGAGATTTATCCCATTATCTATTAAATCTTTTACTGTAGCCAGAACTTCAAAAGCATTTCTCCCAAGTCTGGAAAGTTCACTAACTAAAAGGATAGTGACGTTTTTCTGTTTGCAGTAGTCGATAGCTTGCAATAAAATGGGTCTCTCTGAGTTCTTCTTTGCTCCAGAAATCTTTTCTTCAAATATTCTGGAAATCTCATAATTCTGATATGCTGCATAACTGCGTAAATCAGAAACTTGACGTTCTGTGTTCTGCCTATCTGATAGACTAGACACTCTAGCATAAATAACTGCGTTCATATAAGTCTTTGATTAAATTGAGTTGCAAAATGTGTTCATAAAAGTCCCTGATAGAGACTAATATGAACACTATTTAAGTTTGTACTAATAATTTACCATTTCGTAAAGTGGTGGAGTACGCATTAGGTCTAATTTCTTGCCAATAGCAAAGAATCCTTCACATCTTCTGAACTCCAAAAACTCTATATACCAAGGATTGGGTTTTACTTCATATCGTATAAACTTCCGATTCTTGAAAAACCAAGTTTTATAGTCATTATCTTCTATTACTTCAATAGCCCTAATGTCTATTTTCATGTATCTGACCCAGAGACTTTCAAGTCTTATTCTATACCAACCTGTGTTTTGTTTTCCTTCTTTCTTAGCCATTAGGTGACATGATGCAGTGATATTGCAATAGAACTCATTTATGAATCTGTCAGATGGATATAATTTTACTTTCTTTTCCATTTTATTGAGATTAAAAGGGGAACGCTCCTAAAGTTGGAATGCTCCCCAAGTTTGTATTAATCGATAAACCATTGATAACGTTCTTCTCCATGTAGGGCTGAGTTAATCCCTAGGGCTATCTCTGTAGCGTTGAGGCTTCTGTCTAAGAATGAATCTATATAAGAAGATTTGTTTGCACCTGTCAGAAGATTGTAGAAATTCCACATATTGAGGTCACGGCCATAGCCTCCAAAATCTTCATCATTTATATAGGACTTTGCGACTTGATTAATCTGTGTGTCAGTTATCAAAAGTCGTGGTATATCCTTTTGGATTCTCATTGGCAGGCTCTGGTAAAGTCGCATCTTCCCAATCACTTGACAGAACTGGTGCATTGATAGTGAACTGTTGCATAACTGCTGCATCAAATGAATCTGTTTAGCAGGGTTGAAGTTGTGGAATAGTTCCAAAACTCTTTGATAAAGTTCTCTAGTACTGCTAACCCTAATTTCTCCTTTATAGCCATCTGTGAAAATGCAGAGGTTGCAGCAAACTGTGTTCTTAAATCCAATGGCCACCCTAAAAAGTTCTGGTGACTTCTTGGAGAATAAGTTTTGCTGATTGTAGGCTCGGACTCCTACGACAGAAAGATAAAGCCTGTTGCCGTTGATGTCCTGATAGATTGTAGGAATGTCAATACTAAAGCAAGCCCGCTCAAAGTACTGTGTTTTGTCACTCTCTAAGAGTTGGTTTGCTGGCTTGTGAATTGCAGAAGGAATACGACCTTTAATAACGTGTGATGCTCTGATAATTGGACTTTCAACAGTTTCACCCCTGAAAAAGTCTTTTGTAGCTTCTCCAATTGTCTCAATAAAGAGAGGATGTGAAATTGTTAGTTCATTATCTTTTGCAAATACGGGTGTAATGCAGTCGTGCTTTAGTTGGTCTAAAGTCACCTCGACTGTGTTAGCTTCAATGAAGTGCTTTGTACGTTTTACGACAGGCTCTTCACTCACTGGCTCGACAATCTCAGCATCCGAGAAATCAAACCTCTGACCGTGCATAACGGTTGGTAACAAAATTTGCTCCATAATGAAATGAAATTTAAAAGATGAATAAATAAATGGGACTGCCTATTATTGAATAATAAGCATTCTTTTTCTTTATGTATGTGTAGGGGTGCTAAGAGGTTAGTGCGCCAGCGTGTATAAGACTATCCTGAAATCATTTCCATGAGCATGGGGAGAGGGGGCATGTTGTTTTTGATGGTATATGTATATATAAATAAGGTGTAGGTTATTTTTGGTGATACTGTAGGATCCGGTATATCATGTGATTTGGAATCTATGAAATCCAGCATCATTTTACGACGAAAATTGTGGCCGCTATATTTTATGATATAGATGGTGGTTGTAGATAAAGTTGGAGTTTAATTCAGAAAATGGATGGGAGAACTGTACCCTAATAGCCATTTTACGTTAAAAAATTCTACTTTTTAAATGGTGGAAGGGGGATTCTCAGATTAAATGCATACTTTTGATGAAATTTTATATAGGCTTATGGAAGAAATGGAATATGTAGAATGGTATTGTAAGCACTTATTAGAAGTAGCTACTATAGATGGGCAGGAATATGTTTTTAATGACCTATCTCTTACTAATGATGATTTAGCAGAGAGTAATGCAAATAAGTTGGGTATAAAAAAGAATGTATTTAAGTATGAATTAGACGATAACTACAATAACGTTGCTCCAAAACTAAACTATGATGCTTTATGGAAGTTAAGCCTTTATCTATACCAATACATTTATCTATACCCATTAGCTGTAGAAAACTTACCACATATTGATGAATATATGAAGTTAGTTATCTATGCAGAAGAAAATGAGAATGACATAAATGCTCTTCAATTTTATAGTCCAAAAGCGAAGAATAGTTTGGTCATTGAAAATAAAAAGCTGATTAATATCTTAATGAAGTCAATATGGAATGAGGCTAAGACCATTCTCAATAATGAGGATTATGAATCATTTGATTTTGAAAATGTCACTTTAAAGCCAGCAAAAGATGTAGTTAACAAAACTACCTTAGACTGGGCTTTCGTCCAAGAATTAAGTTTGTTTTTTATATCGTATATGGGGGAAAAGAAACTATCCTCTTCTATAAAAAATGTAATCATTACTATTCTTAAAGTATTTAATAACGAAGTTTTTGACAAACGAGATTCCGCTCTTAATGTAAGATATACAAAGATGAAATACGATGCTACAAAAGGGAGAATAATTGCTAATCAATATTTCATACATGAGCATCAAATTTATAAAGGGAATCCATTGGGATATACTTATGTCCGTAATCCAGAGTCACTTAAAATACGAAGAAAGTTTAAAGAAATGTTAGATAACTATCGGAAGAGAACATAGACATTTAAACCGATAAACAGCATATTATAATTACCCATACCTTTGCAGTCGTAAAACAGAGTATTAATTGTTAAACGGCTGTGCTAGATGCCATAATAAATCCCAAGGGCATGGGTAATTTTTATGAATAATAATTTAAAATTGGAGAATTTCAAAGTTTATGAAGTTAACGAACTTATTGAGGCTGGTTACAAGTTTGCACGCTTAGCAAGTAATCGTAAGTTTGACAAGAATGCTTTAACTGCAAAAAAGAAATCACTGAAGTCCAAAGGGCTGTTACAACCTGCGATCGTTGTTCCTGCACAATGGGCTATTGATGAAGGATTAGAGGTAATCGATTTTGTCACAGAAGAACCACTAGATCCTAATGAGGTTGACATGTCTCTAGCTTTTACTGATGCGAACCATAGGTACAAGGCGCATTTAGCCCTTAAAGCAGAGAAAAACAAAGAGTATGACGGTAAATTCTATGTAATGCTCCCACTAACAGATAAGGACAAAATATCTGTAGCAGATATGCTAGCAGAGATGAATATCTGCACAAAAATCTGGAGTGGTACAGATTATATACGTGGAGCCTACATGTCCCATCCTGAACTTGCTACGGACTTACTGAAATACATAGTAGAGTTGGAGAAAAGAGGTTTTTCATTGCCAGCAATATCGAAGTATGCCACATTCTCAGACGGTATCAACAAAAAGGTACTAACAGATTTTATGCAAGGTATAGTAGCCCCCATCCTTGAAAATTCAAAAAAAGTAGAGCAAAATATTGCTACGAGCCGGAAGTTATTAGAGGCTGCGAAAACATTCGATACAAAATTCCTTGCTCCTCGAACATTTCCTGATTGGATAATCAATCAATATACAACCTCTGACGAAAATGAAACACGTTCAGATGTAACAAATCGTCTTGTAGCATTTCTGTCCTCATTGTCCAAAGAACAAACAGACGACATTGGAAGTACGAAAGGAGAAAAAGGTGGTGATAGTAAAGAAACCGCAATATTTAACAAACTCAATATGCTATACACAAAATTCAGTGAACAGTATCAAAAGTAGCATTATAAATAAAGAAAATAGGCAGGCAAATTTGTGCCTGCCTATTTTCATAATAATTATTAAATTATTCATATTTCTCGATGAAATCATCTAAATTTGCAATTGGTTT
>JAEEGH010028115.1_pt1 | contig 11087 bp, 9 predicted proteins | sample 9134181 | NCBI WGS metagenome assembly JAEEGH01 (sample SAMN16246544, study PRJNA631951) | gut metagenome | biome: gut microbiome; feature: rumen; material: DP-attached | host: Bos | place: Iran: Karaj | collected 2018-10
ATCTATGCGTTCCATTGCTTCCTCATAAGAAGCCGGTCCAATAACTGGCATTGATGTTGTGGTTTCTTTATTCGCCTGTTTTGACAATCTATAATTTCTCATACGCTTGCGCATTTATTTTTCTGCTGCAAAGATACGAACTATTTTTGAATCTTCCAAAGAATTCGTATTAAATCATCATCGGCGGCCCTGCAAGAGAGTCGCCGATGATTGCTATTTGTATTTTTGTAGTTTCTATTAGAATGGGAATCCGAGCAAACCTTCCGGTGTGATGCTGGGCATTCCAGGCAGTTCGGGAGCTCCGGGCTCTACACCAGTGCCATCACCACCCCAGCCGAGGTCAGCATCACCGCCACCAGTAACAGTTGGGGAACCGGCCAACAGAGACATATTACTCTTTATCTTAATCTCCTCCAATTCGGGAGTCATATATATCTTCTTCATAATCGTGAATCTATTATTAATTAGTTACTCTTTATTATTTAATCACGACCTTCTTACCATTCTGGATATAAACACCCTTCTTGGTCGGGTTCTCAATCTTCATACCCTTCATGTCATAGAAAGCACCATCTTCGAAGAGTCCACGAACTTCGTTAATATCGGTTGTATTGCCACCAATAACGATTTCAAATTCAGGAGCGGAAGCGGAAACAGCATTGAAGTCCTTGAGGGTGAAATAACAACGATAGCCTTTTATATTTGTCTTACCAGTACTATAATAGATTTTACTATTACTTACAAACAAACAATTCGGATCTAATGAGCAAGCATAGTATACTCCTTTGAAATGTCCTTCTTTACCAGACTTTTTGTACTGCTGATCCACATCATCAGGATCCAATGTTACGCCATCAAGTGTAAACTCTGATATATCTTTGGATATTTTAATAAGATATGGAGTGTTTGCGTAAATTGATCCATCTCCCTCCCAGTCAGTTTCTGTAAAGTTCAAAGTATAGTTTTCATCAGTTGTTTTACTATAATTTTCAAACTCACAGAACTTTGCATCATCTCCAAAAACGCTCTTAATCTGTGCAGAGGTCATGTCGAATGGCAAACAAATAGTACCCCACACATTTTTATTGATTGTACGTTTAACAAGTACATTAACACTGGTCTGTGCCGTAGGACCTACAGTCGCATTTTCATCCAGTACAACCTTATCAGTAACTTCTATCTGGAAATTGGCATCTGGAATACTAACTTCGCCAATACTCAAAGAACCAAAGTTGATTTTGTCTATTTTTCCATTAAGGATTGTACCAGCAGCAAGAGTTGAAGCTGCTTTAATATTTACCTGAATGATAGAGCCAGAATTACCCGGCAAAGCTTTTGTTGAAATATAGCCAAGGCCATAAGGGTTGCTTCCTGTTGGGTCTACTAGCTCACCCTGCGTACGAGTGGTTTTATTAATTGCACAACCATCTTCGCCCATCTCTCCACATTTCTGAGTACCATTAAGGGTTATGCCCTCTGGAAGAGTCATAAACATTGTAAAACCACACAATTCATCGGTATTGTCAAGATCTATACCAAATGAAGCGACTCCACCAGGAGTAATGTACACCTTCTTCACAGAAATTGTATTGTCTGCCGACGCACTAAGCACGCAAGTAAACAATGCTAGAAGTGTAAAAATTTTCTTTTTCATATTCGTTATTTTTTTAGTTTTTAATTGTCTATTAGTGCCATTTTATAGTTCAACTCTGCAAAGATAGGCATTATTTTTGGAATAGCCAACACTTTTTCCCATTTTTTTCACTTAGCCCCCTATTTTTTCTTTAGAGGGCATCACCTGACTTGCCCAAAGCGAATGGTTCTGATGATCCAATTCTCAGGTTCTGCGTCCATTTAGTTGATGAAGAAATGAAAATGGTGTCAAACTAGTCTCCATAATTCAACTTATGCTGCCTGACCTATTTCATAAATATATTCGGGAGCTATGTCAATGCTACCGTCTAACCAACAGACGGTCCATCCATCGAGGTCAAAACTATCAAACACAGCTTTGTCACGTAGAGGGGCGAAAAGCGAATATTTTTCAATGAGGGGCAGGCAGTCGAAGATGCGCTGGCATCCGTCATTGAAAGTCAAGTGCAACACATAGCCGTCCATCGGACGGGCAGTTACGATCCATTTCAATTCATTTTTCTGTTCCATAGAATCGACAAATTTCTGGCATATTGAATCGTTTATATTATTTGGGTGCAAATATACTAATAAGTGAGGACAATACCAAATAAATCCCAGAATACTTATTCCGCCCCCACTTAATTCTTTTTACTCCGGCTCACTAAACTCTAAAGCCTCAACATTCGGGGAATCCATCGCTGGCGCACTGGTTGCTCCACTGTTCAAGATGATATTCACCACAGCCACGGCATCGGTGATGGTAATATCGTTATCGCCACTCACGTCGGCTGCCTGAATATTGAAGCCTGGCGACGGGGTGCCAAGGATGTAGTTCACGATAGCGACGGCGTCAGTGATGGTAATCTTGCCATCGCCATTGGCATCGCCCTTGACAGCTAAAACCTTCGGCAAGGGGATGACGAGGTTGCGGTCGGGAATCTGGTTCTCCTTCGTAGTACCGTAATTGCTTAAGTCGTCCAGGATACTGTAGATGGAAGCATCCGTGATGCCACCATAATTCAAGAGTGTGCTATACGTCGCATCTTTCTTGTAGTTGGTGTATGTCGTCGCCAAGGCAGCCCTGTCTGCCGACTTGTTCTCGTCGCCTTCGGCATGCAGGATAAACAGGTTGGCAGCAAACTCAGCCAAATTATCAATCTGGGTGGCAATATAAGGAACCAAAAAGGGGGCCACGGTCTCTGCCTTCTCTTTCATCGCCTTGGTAATAATAACCTTCATTCTGTCGTGCAGCCACGTCTTACACTCACTGGCTGTCATACCGTTGGGCACAATGCTTGCTGTTTTCACGTCAAGTGTATTGAGGTCGGCCGAGGGTGTCAAAACACGGTAGTCGCAGGGATAGCTGACGAGCGAGCCGGTATTGATGTCGTAGACGGCCGTCGCCTCTTCATCCTTCCAGTCCTTCGCAATGTCGGAGGTATGGAAGTGGCCTGTCAGAATCGTGTTCACGCCAGCATCGATGAGGGCGTCACGGACTGTCTCGTGGCTGTTTACTGCATAGGTAGAGATATACATGTCACCGCCTGTGATATGAGGGAACAAGGGGTGGTGCATCATGGCGATGACCTGCTTTCCGGCGTTGCGGGCAGCCTTGGCCTTCTCAACAAGCCAGTCGAGTGTCTCCTCAGAAACAGTGGCGCTATGCGAGTCAATAGCCAGCAGTGCCAGACCGTCCATCGGTTCTGCCATATAGCTCAGCGAGTTGGGGTCGTACTTGCTGGTGGCGTCGCCATAGCCATAGCCATTGTAGAAGGTAGCGAAGTTTTCCTTCGCAAGAACTGGGGCATCAGCTTTTGTGCCGTTGGCATTAAACTGCGTGTGGTTGCCCTCTTCGCCGAAGTCGTGGTTGCCAGGGATGACAAACACTTTGATGCCGGCATTCTGCAGCCTCTGGAGGCCATTCCTGACGTATTGGTGACTGACGTATTCGCCGTCTTTCGTCAGGTCGCCAGTGATGAACACGGCTTTGGGCTTCTGGCTGAGTACGTTGTCGACAAACTGGTCGAAGATAGCTGCACTCTCCTGCAGCATCTTACGCTGACCCGCATAATAGGATGTCCATGCTTCCTGGGTCTCCGCTCCCGAGGGGAGCAGGCTGGGAGCCATAACATGGATGTCGGAAACAACCACAATCTTGTTGTCGGCGTGTACATTCACACACACAATGGCAAGTAGCAGCATCATGGCTGCACGCGTCAAAAGGGTACGTCTGGTATTCATCATCGTTCAGTATTTAGTTATTCATTGATTTGCTTTGGTTGTCCTTGCTCCTGCGACGGCACCTGCTGCGAAAAGAGTCGGCGCAAGCCGTCCTCATAGGCGCACAGGGCTTCGCGTCCCCTGTTGGTGATGCGACAAACGGTATGGGAGAAACGCCCCAGACCACCCGACTTCGACACCTCCAGATAGCCCGCCTCCTTCAGCGTAGTAATCTGCGTACTCAGGTTGCCCCGTGTGGAGTCGGTAATCTGGCACAGATACATGAAGTCGGCACTCTCCAGCGAGTCGAGCGCCACCATGATTTTCAGCCGCAACTCGCTGTGGAGCAGTGGGTTGATGACTTGGAACTTGAAGTTGCTCATATCTTTGCGTTTTGCTGTTTGACGTAACGGCGGAACAAGTGTCCGGGGATGATGAGGGCGATGACGGCAATGCACGAAGCAACTAGCAGTTGCCAAGGCCACAGCTCCCCCTGGAAGAAGAGTGGAATGACGGAGAGTGCTGAGGCAATGATGCCACAGATGGTCTTCGGACGGAAGTGCAGGATGATGCCTGTCATGAAACAGCCCATGCCAATGAGCAGTCCCTGATAGGAACAGTAGCACTGCTGAAACACGTTGGCAAACCCCATCGCTGCTCCACCGACGCACGAGGCAAAGCCGATGAATATCCACATCACCAAGATGACGTTCTGGTCGAGCGTACGACGGTGTGTACGCTCGTAGTCCTCGTTGAGAAAATACACCATCAGAGGCACGCCAATCAGGGGAATGCCGGCCCAGAGCCACGAGCACCAGTCTTCGTTCCACACTAAGAGTGCGACGAACTCCAGAAACAGTACGATGGCCGTGGGATAGCCCCACGCCAAGAAGAGGTTCTCGCCAGTCAGTTCCCGGCGACTCATCACCTCATTGCGCATGTGGCTGATAATGTCCAGTTCTTGTTGAGAATGATCCATGTTTCAGTATCATCAGTATTCAACGTTACTCCGGCTCCGCTTCTGACACCGGCTCTTGTGGAACATCCATCTTCGGTGCACTCTCGATGCCATTCAGGATGGCGTTGACCACAGACACAGCATCGGTGATGCTGACCGTGCCGTCCTGGTTGGCATCGTACTGCAGGCCTTCCGACTTCGACACCACGAGGTTGTACGACACCCGCTTGGGATTGTATTGTGCCGTGCCGGCGAAGGTGGCGGAGATGATTGTCACACCCCTACCCTTGATGGTCACCGCGCCTGTATTGGCAACAGTAGCCACATCGGTATTGCTGCTGGAGTAGGTCACGGTCAGGCCGTCGGGATTCTTCAGCTCAGGGGCGGTAAAGGCCTTGCCGACGGTAGCAAGATAGGTATCTCTGGGGAACGACAGGTCCTTGTCGGTCTTTCCTTCGCCACGAATAATCTTCACCGAGGCAGCCACATGACCTTTGATATCCATGAGCTGTCTGCCGTCGTTATCGTAGAACACGCCATCGGGACTTGTGTACAGACAGTCAGTCAGACAGACATTCGAGAAACCGGAAATGACAGCCTTGCCAGATATCGAACTGCCCTCGACGGTAGAATTCTCGACATTCAGCCTTTGGTCAACACCTATAATGCCATCTTTACAGTTATCCAAAAGGACGTTCGCATCTTTTATCGTCAGGCTACCCTGTCGGGCATATATACCCTGCCCGTACGGAGCCGTGACGGTAAGCGTCGTATAGTTGCCTTTAATGACGGTGTTCTCCGCAACAATGACGGCATCAGCATAGTTAGAGCTTACCATCACATTGTCATTCACATTGATGGTCAGGCCGGATATCTGGCTGTCGATGGCATATCTCTCATGACCGCTATTCCCGCTAGCCTCGATGTATCCATTGAGGGTCAGTTCGTTTTTCGCGGGGTCGTAGCTTGCCTCACCATAGCCTAAGATGTTGGCGCAGTTCAGCTCCGTCACCTGCGTGCCAGCCAGCCAGAGGTTATAGCCCAGCGGAGCTCCGGCCTTGATGACTATCGAGCAGGGGTCGCCGATGCTCGTCACGATTCTATCATTAAAATACGTCGCATCAACAGGTGACTGGAAGTAGCAGTCGGTCAATAAAAGGTCATTGAAACCCGCAATGGCCGACTGTGTCTCAGGGGCATCAACCTTCACGTTGGAGTTGTTGATGATAAGCGATGAGTAGTTGCTACCGTATAAAACGCCTCTGAAATTGATCGTAGCATCGATGATGGCCACATCTGAGCTGCTTTCCACTGCATAAAAAGAACTGCCACCCTCAATGGTTGCCGTGCCCTTCAGGGTCGTTACATTATCCATGTGCAGGGCTGTGGCATTCGTGGCTGTCAGCGAACAATTGTCAAACAGGATTGTCAACCCAAAGATAGAGCTGTTATCCACAATGGACTGATCATCTTCAGTGGTAACGATGTCCGCACCAATGGTCAGCGTAGTGGTAGTGGTATTAAATGTCACTTTGCCATCGCCCAGCACGTCGCCCTTATTCTCCGCCGTCACCAGACAGCCTGCTACCGTGACACCATAAATCTCCGGGGCATCCCAGTTTGCATATTGGGTGAAAGAATCGAATGCAGACTTATACTGATAGTAATACTGACGGCCAGTAGGCACGTGTACGGTACAGGTATTTTCACTGGTGTTTACACCCGTAAAGGCCGAAGCATCGATTGTCGGTGGGTTTGGCGTACAGAAATAGAGGTCTTTCAGATGATAACAATCCATGAATGCCTGATAATCAATCATGGTAACACTGGCAGGAATGACGAGTGACGCCAGGTTATGACAGTCATAAAAAGCCTTTTCTTTGATAGTGCGGATAGTACCGGCAGGCAGAGTGACGCTGGTGATGCCAGGTCCTGACAGCGCTTCACTTCCAATGCCTGTCACACGGTAGGTCTTGTCATTGTAGGTCACTGAGGCGGGAATAACGATGGCCCCCTGGTAATCACCAGATTCCGGAGCCACCTCCACCTCCCATGCCGAAGTAGTCTTGTAGTTGATACCATTGACGGTGAACTCGATGGTAGCTGCTCTCATTGGTGCCAGCACTGCTATTAACAGCAGCACGACGATTGTTTTAAAATACTGTCTCTTCATAACATATAGCGTTTTTAGTTATTCATTCTTATCTACTCCGGTTCCATCATTGTTCCCGGTTCTTGTGGAGCATCCATCTGTGGTGCACTGACACTGCCACCGTTGTTCAAGATGATGTTCACCACACCCACGGCATCGGTGATGGTAATTTTCGGATCGCCATTATCATCAATGTCGCCATTGATGTTGGCAGCATCCTTGTCGAAGTTTGATGAAGGATTACCGAGGATGTTGTTAACGATACCCACGGCATCAGTAATCGTAACCTTGTTGTCGCTGTTGACATCACCATACATATTCTTGACGATGATGGTAAACGTCACGTCAGCCATCTTCTTCAACTCCAACGAGTTGTTTGCAAACTCGACGCCAGAGAGTCTGCCCTGATACGTTCCCGGCTTGCAGTTGGGGGTCACCTCAAGACTCAGCAAGCCTGTCGTCGTATTACTAAAAGACTGGTTCTGACTGGAATACATAGCAATCTTCATCGCACGGTCATTCTTCAGATTGCTTTTCATGATATGGCTTCCTATATCATTCGTGGCATCACCAGTCATGACGATTCCTTCAGGCAGTTCGACAGAGAAGCCTGAAGCAACATAGCCACTACCTCCCGCCAACTTAATGCTGACATTCTTCTTCTCCTTAACCCTCACTGTTACTTCATCAACGCTGATGGTCTGTGCCGAGGCAGTCAGACCCAGCACCATGAGAACGGATATTATTTTAAATTTCTTCATTGTCTCTTTGATGATTAAAGATGTTTATCATTTGACAATAGCATCTAATGAAACTACCGGACGAATAGGAAGACCATACCAAGGTTCTTCTTCCCACCAATCTATTTTATCGGAATAAAAATACATATATCCCACATTGTTTGCTACATCATGATTATTATATAGTGTAGATGACCAATAATAACCTCTTACACCTGCATTTCTGACATTGTTGTCATAATAGCCTGCGGCTGGCAAGAAAATACTGTTACCTTCGAATCCTCTGACATGACTTGTAATCCTATATCCATTGACACCATTTTCTGTAGTCCATTCACAGGTAGTATAGTATTTTCTCATCAATTCTTTTACTTCTGTCAATGTTGGCATATGCCATTCTCCACCCCAATTTACGTGAGAAGCATCCCTGTTCAATGGCAGATTTTCGCCCTGCTCAACAGTTTCTGAATAATCAACAGGATAATTGCTGATGCCAAAAGCTGTTTTACCCTCACAGCTTCCACTGGTTTCACCCCATGCATAATAACAGCCATATTGTTCGGGCGATGAGGCTCCCATATTACAGGATGCCCATAGTGTACCACTTGGCAGTCCTAAATCAACCAAATTGTGTCCCATGTGATTGGAAGGGGCGTTGAGTACTTTTTTGGTAACTGGTGTATACTCCGACAGTACGGGCCGAACGGCAAGACCATAATAACGATCTGCTGTAGAGAGCTTTGTCGCCTCGGAATCGGCAGGTCTCAGACACAGGACATCATCACAATGGTTATTGGCTGCTTCTGTTGTCATATATAAATCCGTTGACCAATAATAGAATTGTGAAGAACTGGTGGAACCATCCCTACGGCGTCCTGCGTACGGAAGGATTATACTATTTCCATTAGTGCTCGTAAACTTATAGCCTGATTTGCCTGTATTTTCCATTTCAATTCGTTCGACGGTACAATGATCCATTAATTCCTGGAATTGTTCCGTTGTCGGTATATGCCAGTCGCCACCCCAATTTACGTGAGCCGCATCATCCTCCAGTTCCAGTGTGATTTTTCCGTCGATTATTCCGTAGCCACCTCTATCGCAATATTTGGTTAGAGTGCGATTAGTATATGTACATTCGTCGCCGTCACACCATTTATATGTGCTCCATGTGTAGTCATCCTTTGTTGCGGTCTCACCCCAGGCATAGAAATTGCCAGACTCTTCAGGTGATGATGCACCCACGTTGCAGGTAGCCCACAATGTGCCACTGGGCAGGCCGAGGTCGACATATTGGTGACCATTGCTATTGAGTGAGGTGCTCGTGCCATTAACTATAGAGACCTGCCTAACGACATCAGCGATACTGAGCATGCCATCACCATCCATGTCGGTGATATTAGTTGCATTGGCTCCCAAGAGATAGGCATTGACCAACATATTGATGTCTTGCCTATCCACCTTACCATCTGCATTGAGGTCACCTGCCAAATCTGGAGGTGTAGACGACTCAGTGAAGAGTGCAGTGAATGCCTGATCTTTGGTAACCTTAATAGTTCGTGGATTGTCGGTAACGTTATCATTCCACTTCAAGAACTCATAGCCGGCATTGGCGATGGCATGCAGCTCTACACTTGTGCCATTACTATAGGTGCCACCACCCGTTACCAAGCCACTGCCAGAAGGAGAAACTTTCGTTGTGATGGTAAAGGTCTCCGCTGTTGCTCCCGTTACCTTCTTTGTCAGACGGTTTCCAACGGCATCGTAGGTATAGGATACGGATATACCATTTCCGTACACCACCTTCGTCAGCCTATTATTACTATCGTAGGTGTATGTCTGCGCTGATGCCTGCATCGTTGCAAACAGAAGTGCTAATATGTATATTATTCGATGCTTCATATGTTTATCCAAGTCATTTAACATCAATGATTATTTTTTTACTGGCCCAATAGTTGTCGGATTTTTATATTGACGAAGAGCTGCTGGTGTATTATTCTTTTTCGTTCGATTTTCAGGATAATTTGTAGTGTCATAATTTTTAGTTGCACGTATACCAGCTATAAGATTAATACCTGCTCCAAAATCCACTCCAGCAGAATTTATTCCACTATTATCAGCACCTGCCGTAACACTTAACATAGAGAATGATGTAGAAGTATTACCATTATCTAGCGATTTTTGATAATCTGCACCTAAATCTGCGCCAAGTGCCCCTGAAGCATTAACTCGAATAGCTGTATCATCGTTTACGTTATAACGTCCTTCAGTAACGCCGCCACCGCCACTTACAGAAAAAGCAACACCTGCTGCGGGAGTTACTCCAATAGTTCGATAACCACCATAGTCATCCCAAGCATAGGTAAAATCAACGCACAAGCCAACTAAAGCCACAAAACAAGCTTCAGCATGAACGTTTTTGTAAGCGTTAATATCATTATAACCATTAGTACGCAACCCCTTCGGATCAATTCCCATAATCGGGTTATTCTCCGCATAGGGATAGAGGTTGGTACTCCAGATGGGATCCTCGCTGAGGAAGCGGCCAATGGTTGGATCGTAATGGCGGGCACGCATATAGTAAAGGTGGTCGTTGAGGTACATCACACCATACTTACCCACATACCGGAAGGGATTGTAGTCGGCTTCCTCTTTCTGCGTCACCTTACCAAACTCATCGTATTGGTACTTGTGCGTAATATTGCCACTCTCGTCAACAATGGCCACCACAGAGCCCCTGAAGTCGGTGACGTAGTAGCTTACCTTATTGCCAACGACACGAGCCTCTAAGCCATTACCATAGATGTATTGTGCGCCACTCTTTGAGTCAGAGAGCACGTTACCAATACCCAGCGGGTCGACAGTAAACGTGATATTGCCATAGGAAGTGATATTTCCTAACGGGTCGTATGTGATTTTGGTAGAACCGGCCTTTGTCAACCGATCGCTGTCATCCCATTCGAACGACTCGCTACCACGCATCGTAGTATTGCCGTTGGGGTCATTATCATAACCAACGTTGCCAGCCTTCGTTATTCGATTGCCCCTATTATAATTGTAGCTGATGTTCTGATTTTCAAGAATGATGCCATCGTATGGCTCCTTGACGGTCTGAGTCTTGATGTTACCTGCATCATCCAAATCAAAGCTATAGGAAGCAACCACCGTTCCATTACTTAGTGTTGTCTTCTTACCAGTCAGTCGACCAGCCTTGTCGTAGCTATAATTGGTAGTCATACCGTTAGGATATTCCACATAGTCAAGCTGACTGTCCTTACGGTAGTAGTAATAAATGGTCTTGCCGTTGAATATAACCTTGGTCAGACGATTCATCGCGTCGTACTTATACGTCATGCCATATACGCTGGTGCAATTACCATTTTTA
>JAEEGH010028117.1_pt1 | contig 11087 bp, 9 predicted proteins | sample 9134181 | NCBI WGS metagenome assembly JAEEGH01 (sample SAMN16246544, study PRJNA631951) | gut metagenome | biome: gut microbiome; feature: rumen; material: DP-attached | host: Bos | place: Iran: Karaj | collected 2018-10
AAATGGCATTTTTGATTTTGTCGATGGTGAATAATTCTTTCTTACCATCACGTTTGATAATGTATGTTTCCATATATAAGCGTATAAAATTCGTCTCTTGCTTGTTATATCAAGGCCTCATGGCATAGGCTCCTAATCGTGGAGCCGAAAAAGCGGTGCAAAAGTAGTACAAATTTTTGAATTGCGCAAATTTTTTGACAAGTTTTTTCAAAAAAAAATCACAAAGTTTTCCAAAACTTTTCGTTATATTGCTCATTTTAAGCACTTTACGATTTTTATCAACAGAAAAAGTTGTCCAAAACGAAAATTTGTTAACAACTTGCGGCTTCTATTTATGGAAGATTTATCATCTGTTTAGATCATGAGTGGAAAACATTACATTTAATACCAAATATTAAACAAAAAACGATAAAAGTTACATTTTTCTTGCGTATATCATTTTTTTTGTATATCTTTGCGCCCGAAAACAATTTAATACCAGATACAATGAGAAAAATTCTTTTAACTCTACTTTGCTTCGTGTGCTTGAGTGCGTCCGCTATTACTTTGCATGTGGAGCAATTGAACGCCTCCGACTTTGAGTTGGCTGTGTACAAAATCGGCAAAATGGTCTTTGTGGGCGAGACGGTTGTTTTCTATGACCGCCAAGGCAATGTATTGGAAGAGATGCCGCTGGGTTCCATGAAAGCCATGACCTTTACCGAAGAGAAGGTAGGTCTTTTCCAAGTGAATGATCCGCGTTATGTGGTTTATCCCAACCCGACGAGTTCCCTCGTTTTGATTAAAGGCTTGAGTGAACCGACGATGTTACGTCTATACTCGTTGGAAGGAAGCCTCGTCAAAAGCGAGGAGGGCACAGAAATGCATATGGATGGAGTGCCGGCAGGGCAATATTTCCTCCAGTTTAAAACCAATATTGTGAAAATTATCAAACAGTAATACCTATGAAACGTTTCTTTACTACCTTATGGATTGCCCTGGCGGCAACAACTATGATGGCCCAGATGCAGATCTGGTACAACGGCGCTATCGTTTATGAGCGCGATTACAAAATGATCGACAGCGTCACATTCGCACTGCCTCACAATGAAGGGGGCGAAGGGGAAGGTGATGCACTGAGCCCGGAAGGCACCAAAGAAAAACTGATGGAGATCGCGAAGAAGATGGTGAACACCTTCCAGACCAACGACCAGCGCGATTTTATCGAGATTGCAGACGCTTGTTATACCAAGTACGAAAACTATAGTTGGGAAGGCTTTGAGGATTATTTCGAGAGCACCTATGATCCGGTCTTCGATGACGGAAGAAACTATGCGTCCGAAAGACCTAATCCTGTTGCTCCGTACGTAGGCATGCTGTATCGCGTAGCTCGCGTGGCAGAAGGCAAAGCGGCTCCGACGAACATCAATTATATCTTCAGCTTTGAGCAGGATAACTTCGTCTTCGAAGCAGACGATGCCAACAAAAAATGGAACTATATCGGCAAATCGGGTGATAACTCCGCTATTGTCCGTTTCAAGGACGCGCAAGGGCGCGCGTGCGAACTTAAAGCTTGGCGTGAGGGGTCTTCCAAAACCTATAAATATACGTGGGTAGAAGACGGCCAGCAGCATACCATCGGTGCCGTATTGCCCGAAAAGGTGTATGTGCGCCTCACCTGCGCCGGTGTACAGCGTGCACAACTCGCGTTCACGCAAGAGTTGCAGAAGAACGATCACGCCTATCTCACCTTTGGTGTGAACCTCATTAACCTGGCATGGAACATCGACATGAAGATCAACTCCACACACGGTTCGTGTGCGTTCGAGATGAAATATGGAGACCAACCGTACCTGAGTGCAGCAGTTAATCTGCCGCTGTATGAACTGATCGGCAAGCGCGATGACCAGAGTTATGAAGACTGGGCAGAGCAATACGCTGACCGCTACGATGAGTTGATTAAGAAAATCGGCGCAGCAGACGGTCTTGTGGACATCCTCGGTCAGATGCAGATTAAGGTAAAGAGCAACAACGTGGGCTATGCGTATCGCGATTTCATGAACTGGGATAAGAATTATTCACATTCGTCCTCCACCCGCGAGAGTGTACGTGCTTTCTGCAGCTGTTTCAATGACAACAACTCGAATGGTATCTATTTCAATAGCGATGTGAAGCAAGCCGAAGTACGGTTACAACCCATGTACAACGAGTCGTACAGTCAGTATGAGCCGGAGGGTGTACTATACTTCCCCGCAGACGGAACGTCCTACGGCTTTGAAGAGTATTTCGTTCGCAAGCCGTTTACAGACCTGCAATACATGGTAGAGGATTTGATCAACAAATACATCCGGTTGTCGCAAAACTTGTTTGGCGAAGTAGGAACTATATCCTTCGACGACATGGATAATCATCCTACGCACTAACATGCTTTATTGGCTGATAGCGCTAATACTATTATTTGGTGGCAGTCTGTCCGTTTTCGGGCAGACTGCTGCGGATAGTAGCAGTGTGACTATCGTCAAGCAGTTGGAAGATATAGAGGTTGTGCAGCAACAAACACGTCCTATCGTTCATCAGAGTGCCGAACGCATGGAAGTGGACGTAGCACAACTGCAACACATGCCGAAGTTCCTCGGCACATCCGATCCTATCCGCTATCTGCAAAGTCTGGCGGGTGTACAGACGAATAACGAAACCGCGGCGGGTTTGCATATTCACGGCTGTGACGACTATCAGACCTTGGTTTCTATCAACGGGGCGCCTGTGTTCTACCCGAACCACCTGATGGGTTTGTATTCCACGTTCATCGGTGCACATTTCAAGACGATAGAGATGGAGCAATCCGAGCACACTGCAATGATGGCGAACCGTATAGGCGGTTGGGTGAACTTCCGCACCTTCTCCGACATTCCCAAACGCTTTTCGGTGGAAGGAAATATCGGCATCATCAATTCCGACCTTACCTTCACTATTCCTATCGGCAGCAAGCACGCATTGTGGATATCTGCACGTTCGTCGTACATCAACGCCCTCTACGGACGCTTCCTGAAAGTGGACCAATATAATATCCGCTACCATTTCATGGATTTTAACCTCACCTATGCAGGGCAATTGAGCGAACGTGACAGATTAGTGGTGACGGGGTTTTATAACCGCGATAAGATGGGGCTTTTCTCCAACACGGGAAACACACAGATCTCGTTCCCCTGGCAAAATATCGTAGGCTCCGCCTATTGGCATCATCGCTTAGATCAAGGCTATTGGCGAACGACGGTCTACTACTCGTCCTTTGACAACCAGTTGGATGTATTGGCGGACTCTGCGCGTGCGCGCTCCACGGAATGTATCGCAGTAGCGGGCATGAAGAACGAACTGACCTATGCCTTGCCGGCCGATATCACCTTGCGTGCAGCGCTGGACTACGAACATTATATGAACCTGCCGTTAGCCTTTACGATCCGCGGCATAGAGATGTTCGAGACGGATGCGCCGCAACCCGGTTTGGCTCACGCAGACGAGGTTTCAGGAGCCCTTGATATGCGGCATGAGGTAAATGAATGGTTCGCGTACAACGCCGGCGTGCGTTTATCCGGCTACATCCATGACCATCACTTCTGGTGGGGCATAGACCCGCGCGTTTCGCTGCATTTCTGCCCGAAAATCAACCATGATATCTCCGTGCATTACGGCATGTATCACCAGTATTTCCATAAGTCCGGAGTAACAGGCGGCGGACTGCCTACGGATTATTTCTTTGTGGCTACCGAGCAGTTTCAACCGGAATTGGCGCATTCGGTAAGCATGAAATATGTGGGTTCCTTCTATCATCAGCAATACAGCGTGTCGGCCGAGGTGTATTTCAAGCAGCTCTATAATGTGGTAGAATCCACCGGTAGTATGCTGCAGGTACTCAATAAACAATTCTCGTATGACAAATATGTGACAACGGGAAGCGGGCGCAACTATGGACTCAACCTGATGTTCCTGCGCAATAGCGGTATCGTAACCGGTTACGTGAGTTATACCTTAGGCTGGGCGCGACGCAGTCTGCCCGGTTTAGAAGGATATACCGATTATCGCTATGCAGCCTCGAGTGAACGGCGGCACGACTTGAAAGTGGTGATCAATTCGCATTTCGCGAAGCGCTGGCACATAGGCGCGATGTTCGTTCTCGCAACCGGTGTTCCCTATACCGAGACACGCGAAGCGTATATGTTCAACGGCAGACTGATGGGGGTCTATTCGACTTTCAACGGTGCCCACCTACCGCTCTACCACCGCCTGGACCTTAGTTGCTCGTGCGACATCATCAAGACGGCAGAGCATGAATTAGGTATTAATCTATCGTTGTACAACGTCTATGCACATAAGAACGCACAATTTGTGATGTATCGGGACGACCTCAAACCCATCTACGGCAATGCCTTAATGACGATTATTCCTTCCATCAGTATATACGGAAAATTCTAATGAAACGCATCTTATACATAGTAACTTGTCTGCTTTTGTTAGCCGGTTGTTCCTACAACCCACCGCAAGACTCTTCCATGGTGTTGGAGGCATGGATAGACGCCAACGGTCATCCCGTTGTGATGATTCACAAGAGTTATGTGCTGGCGAATGCGCCTGACTCTGTTCAATCGTTAGAACAGATTATCGAGCAACAACTCATCCCCTTCGGCAAAGTGACCTTCTCGGATGGCGAGCAGGAAGTCGTTCTGACCGGGCGCTTGGACACCATGTACATGCCGCCCTATACCTATACGACTATCGACATCATAGGTGAGCCCGGAAAGCGATACACGGTGACCGCCAAATACAAAGACCTACACGCTACCGCCACAACAACTATTCCGCCTATCGCTACGCTCGACTCGCTATCCGTTCAAGCCAGTTCGATGGGCATGGTGGATGTGACGGGATACATGACGCTGGAGAATCCGCTCGAAGAGACCTACTATACACTCTTCGCACGAAAGAAAGGCGCGAAGCAATTCCAGTTGTGTCCGTTTGGTGTGTTCGACAGCCGCGATGCAAAAGACGGGCAGTTCAAGATGAAGGTCTATAACCCGATCTCTCAGGGAAAAGACTACGAGGCTTTGGCGAGTTATTTCGCCGTAGGAGACTCCGCCGATTACCAACTGCGCGTAGCGCGCGTGGACTATCCTACGTACTGCTTCTGGAAGGAGTATAACGAGAATATTCTTTCGCGAGGCGTGCTCTTTGTGCCAATCTACAAAAACATGCCTACGAATGTGGTTGGCGGTATCGGTTTCTTCTCCGGATTCGGTAGTTCTATTTACCAGTTTAGTCTGCTTAACGACACCACCTATCGCTATTAAAAAAAGAAGGCTGCGCGGTGCGCAGCCCTCATTTTTGCTTATCGGAGCGGGTTCGATTAACGAACGCGGGTGCCGATAGCGTTGAATACCTTATTGTCGCGGATGATGAACAACTGACCGTCCACAGACACTTTCTGTACTTGCTCGGTCAACTCGATATTCTCGATACCTTCCGTTTGACCTTCCTCAGCCGTCTTGATAACGAACTCGTACTTCACGTTGTTCTTAGCCAGCATCCAACCGGTAAGTACAAAACTGCCGTTCTGACCGGCTGCTACGCTAAACTCAGCCGATGCAATAGCAAAGCGAACTTCGTTAACGAATACTCCAGTATACGACTGGTTAAGATCGGCCTCCGTAAAGGAACCTATGAATTCGTCATTAGCAATAGCCAAGGCCGCAACAAACGAAGAGTCCGCATTAGCAGCCAACACATAATGGCTGAAGCCATAGTACCAAGAAGAAGCACTTATATCCTGATGATCTGCGTTGTCGAGATTGATTTGTACAACTTCATCAACTACTGCCTTGTTGCTGCGGAGCGTAAAGATGTAGCAAGTCAAATCAGTAGCCAGATAATTTACCGTCACATCATAACCGGTCTCATCCTCTACCACCTTCAAGGATACATCCTCATATGCGACCGAAGCTGTATCGGTTCCATTGATAGTGTACAAGCCTACATAATCCGTATAGAGATCAGCCAATGCGAACTCACCGGCTATCGTTGTACTATAGTAGTCCATATAAAGCAAGTATTTGTCACTCTTTGCGACAAAATAGAAATCTCCACCAAAGTCATCAATCGACACCGGCTCTTCGAAGGTATAACGAACCGTGTCTGTTGCCACCGGCTTGACATACTGCAGTTTAACATGCTACAAGTTCTCATCGCCCAAGAACAGGTCTGCAGCGATGTTGTACACACCGTCTTTCAGCACGATAGTAGCATTGGCATCAAAGATACCTTCAATTTTCGTCGTGTCCTCGCCGTCTACCGTATAAAGGCCGGTATAGTTCAACAGGAAGTCTTCTTTGGTATACGAACCTTCAATCTCCGGGGTGGTAACGATATCCAATGTTACCAAGTAATCCGCACGCTCACCTGTGAAATACCAATCTGCGTCTTCTGCATAGTACTTACCGGTACCCTCGCCGAAGTCAAGATTGATTTCTGCTTTCGGCTCATCCGGAGCAAAGAAAGTGAGGTTGATGTTGTAGGTATTACCGTCTTCATCTACAGCCGTAGCCACGAACTGGTCACCTTTTGCCAGCTGATTGAGCTCTGCAGACGTAACCGTGAGTGCGATTTCATTATCGTCTGCATCATAAACAGTCAATTCGATATCCTCATCATCAGAAGAATAGGTAGTAAAATACTCCTCACTCATCGGGAAAAGAGCGGCCTCTACAGCCCACTCGTCATTACTGCCAGAGATACCAACATAGCCATAACCAAAATACTGGAGATACAACTGAAGGTAAGAATCGTCTATACTGAGGTTATTCGCCTCAATGTTGATTACCTCGCCATTGAGTTGAGCAGGAGCTTTTGGAGCTGCTTTGCGAACATGGTTAACAATCGCATCCTTAGTTAATTGTTTCTTGCCGATGGGACGCAGATTCATCGGCGCTGCATTTGCGCTCAGTACGATTGCGAGAGCGCACAAAAGAGAGTAAAATTTTCTCATACCTTAAATGTTTTAGTTCATTATGTTAGTTAATCATTGCTGTTTATTCCATAAAAGCAATAAAACGGCGCAAAATTAATACAAAATGTTCATTACTACAAGAAAATCCAAACAAATTGTTTATATTTCTTTATTTTGCAAACTACACTTTGCAATTTTATACCTTGTTTATTTGCATATATCGAAAAAAAAATGTAATTTTGCACCGTCAATTGAAAATAACACCTTTTTATGCGTAAATACTCCTTATTGATAATCGCGCTCCTATGTGTATGCGCGCAGGCACAGACCCGCTATGTAGGCGGCGATATATCTATGCTCACACAGTACGAGCAATACAGTTCGGGTTACAGAGATGTAAACAACAAGAAGATCAGCGACCTAATCAGTTGGCTTATCTCCGACTGCGGATGGAACACGTTCCGCGTCCGGCTCTTTGTGAATCCCAAACAGAAAGCCCCGGATTATACGAAGACCGACTATGCGATCGTGCAGGACTTGGCGTATGTCACGGCGCTCGGCAAACGCATCAAGGATGCCGGCGGGTATTTCATGCTGGACTTCCATTATTCCGACTCGTGGGTCGATGCCGGACATATCCAGCCGCCGGCAGCCTGGAAGGGGCTCTCGGATGAAGTGATGGCGGACAGTCTCGGACAATACACCCACCGCGTGCTACAGGCCCTCAAAGCGGCAGGGGCCACGCCGGATCTGGTACAAGTGGGCAATGAGATCATGTACGGTCTTTGCGGCATCAAAGTGCACCCGTATAACTATAACGGCGACAACTGGAACGGCTATCTCGGGCTGCTACATGCCGGTTGTAATGCGGTGCGCGAAGAGTGCCCGAACGCACAAATCATCATTCACACCGACCGACCGGCCAATGTCGCCTATAACTCCTATTATTACAGTAAGTTGAAGGACAACCATGTCGATTTCGATATCATCGGACTGAGTTATTATCCTTTCTGGCACGGCTATCTCACTGTAGATCAAGTAGCCTCGAAGCAGGACAAGAACTATCTCGTCAATACCATCAATAACCTCAAGGCACTCTTCCCTACCAAACGCGTGCATATCGTGGAGTGCGCGTATAACTTCCAGTACTGGCCGTCCGAGGGCGTGAACTACGACACCCGCGACGCATGGCCTTGCACCGTAGCCGGGCAGTATAGTTTTGTGAAGGATCTGGTGGATAATCTCAAGCCGCTGGAGAACGTGGACGGTATTTCTTACTGGTATCCGGAAGATGCCGGAAACGGCGATAATGTAGATTGGAGCACCAAAAAAGGATTGGTAGAAGAGACATGGTCGAACCGCGGTTTCTGGAATGAGAATACCACCAGTAGCGGACATGCCATCAACAAGACCGGTTCTGTATCGGCGACCAAGACAGCAGCGGATGTGTGCGCGCCGTATTACATGCGGAATTTCTATCACAGTACCACGGGCATGGAGGATGTTGCCGGTCGCCCGTCGTCCACTCGCAAGTTTGTACGGGATGGGCAGCTGGTGATCGAGCGCAACGGGCAGTTGTTTGATGTTACCGGCGCACGGGTGGAATAAACAACAAAAAGAAAAAAGAGCTCGCATGATTGCGAGCCTTTTTCTTGTAAGAACCAGAATACTAGGCTTCTAGGAAACTAGGATACTAGGTTACTTCGCAGCTTTCTCTGCTTTCTTTTTTGCCTGATCAACGACTGCTTTGAAGGCAGCGGGTTGATTCATAGCGAGGTCAGCGAGAGCCTTGCGGTTGATGACGATACCTGCTTTCTTGAGGCAGCCCATGAGTTGGCTGTAGCTCAGTCCCTCGAGGCGTGCAGCAGCGTTGATACGCTGGATCCAGAGGGCACGGAAGGTACGTTTTTTGTTCTTACGATCGCGGTAAGCGTACTGCAAACCTTTCTCCCATGTGTTCTTTGCTACGGTCCATACATTAGCGCGGCCACCAAAGTTACCACGGGTAAGGCTCATGATCTTTTTACGACGGTTGCGCGAAGCAACGTGATTAACTGATCTTGGCATGTTCTTGTCCTTTCACTTTAATGGTTACACTTAACGAAGCAACAACATCTCGCGGATGGAGCGTGTGTTCGAATGATCTACGATAGCAACATGAGTCAAGTTGCGTTTTTGCTTTTTAGTCTTCTTCGTCAGAATGTGACTCTTGTAAGCGTGCTTACGCTTGATTTTACCGGTTCCGGTAAGCGTGAAACGCTTTTTTGCACCGGAGTTCGTTTTTACCTTTGGCATTTTGTAATAAATTGTTTAATTGTTAATAATACGTCCGACAGGCAGCCTGGCGCACTCGGCGCCATAACAAAGGTAGGCCTTCGAACGGTTGTATTTTATCCTTTATTGCTCTTCGGGCTGAAGTTGAGAATCATTCTCTTGCCCTCGAGGTTAGGTACATTGTCAGGTTTGCCGTACTCGGCGAGGTCAGCCGCGAAGCGCGCGAGGAGGAGTTCGCCCTGCTCCTTGAAGACGATGGATCGTCCGCGGAAGAAGACATAGGACTTCACTTTATTGCCTTCCTTGAGGAACTCGATAGCGTGCTTGAGCTTGAAGTTATAGTCATGATCGTCGGTTTGCGGTCCGAAGCGGATCTCCTTGACTTCTTGCTTCTTAGCATTGGCTTTGGCCTCTTTTTGCTTTTTCTTAGCAGCGTAAAGGAACTTCTGGTAGTCCACTACGCGGCACACGGGCGGAGTCGCAGTCGGAGCAATCTCGACTAAGTCGAGGTTGAGATCATCGGCAATCTTCATTGCCTGCTGGAAGGTGTAAACACCTTGCTCTACATTGTCGCCGACGAGGCGCACTTCCTGGACACCGCGAATCTTATCGTTAATACGATGCGGATCCTCTTTGATAACTCGACCGCCGCGCGGTCTGTTAGGGGTTGTTGCTATAGTTTTTTCCTCCTATAAATAGTTATTAAATACCGTTTCTCGCGCGGACACAATACGCCCTACCCACGAAAAAGCGCACAAAGGTACGACATTTTTTTGGAACATGCAAGAAAATTGATTTTTTTTTCACTTTTTTCTTTATTTATTTGCGCGCGTGAAATATTTTTTGTACTTTTGCGCCAAATTTGTGTAATTATGCAAATCTTAAATACTACATATATGAAAACTGCAGGTAATCGTGCCTTTACGGCTAAGAAAAAGTACATTTTCATTGCGACAATGCTGATAGCATTGGTAATGATCAGTTGTGGCGAGCGCCCGTATATCAACCAGCCGGGTGACAACACGTTTAACAACGAGACTATTCCGGTTCTTATTCCGGATACCGAAGGTATCGAGATCTCGATTGACAGCGCCCTCACGATTTGCAAGAGTATGGCAGTCAACGCAAAAACAGGCGAGTTATACAAGCTCTCGGGTGTAGTGTCGAAGAACACGACCAACCCAATGAACGTGCCCGGCTCGTATACAAATATCAACTTTGATTTGACGGATAGCACAGGTACTATTGCATGCTACTATATCAATAACATCAACAACCTGCCCTTCCGCAAGAACAGTCAAGTGCCTCGCGTAGGTTCGAAGGTGACGGTGATTGGTGTGCTGACGTACTATCAGAAGAGCGGTTCGACGAATCCTCCTGTTCCGGAGTTGACAGACGGATACTTGGTTCGTATCGACTCGATGGTAGCTCCTCCTCCATTCCCGGGTTGCCCGGAGCCGGCTGAGGGCCAGATCAGTGCCAGCGATGCCGCTACGAAAGCATTGGCATTAGTTGATGGAAGCACTTCTACCGAAACCTATGACGTACTCGGCGTGGTAACCGAAGTGCTGGAGTTCACGGACGGCAAGGCTACGTATATCATCTCGAGTGACGGCAAGCAGTTCTTTGAGATATATCGCGGCTATGGTATGAACAATGCACCGTTCCCGAGCAAAGAGCATATCCTGCCAAACGACACGGTAGTCGTTCATTGCAAGCTCAAGAACTTCAGGGGCACACCGGAGACGAACGACAACGCGCCGCTCGTAAGTACGACGAACCCCAACTTTTAAATGAAGATTGAACATTGAAAATTTAAAATTATAGTATTAAAAAATGG
>JAEEGH010028119.1_pt1 | contig 11086 bp, 7 predicted proteins | sample 9134181 | NCBI WGS metagenome assembly JAEEGH01 (sample SAMN16246544, study PRJNA631951) | gut metagenome | biome: gut microbiome; feature: rumen; material: DP-attached | host: Bos | place: Iran: Karaj | collected 2018-10
TGGAGAACAACATCTTCATTGACTGCAGAAAGCAGATCCTCGCCCTCGACAGGGAGGCGCCACTGGCGCGCATGGCGCCCATCGCGAACAACGTGGTGGTGAACACGCGCGGAACGAACGGCGTGGCCGCCGCGTCGGTTGATGCGCGGATCGCCGCGGGCTTCACCATTCTCAACGGCTCGGCGGAGGCGCCGTGCTCGTTTGGATTCGCCGACGCGGCGAACGGCGATTTCCGCTTCGTGCCTGGCGCGGCCATACTGAAGATCTGCCCGGGCTTCCAGCTTCTGCCCCTCGAGCGCATGGGCGTGTTGAAGGACATGTGACGGCGTATATGGGACTTTGGGGACTGTCCCCGCCAGGGTAATTGTGGCATTGTGCCATAGAAAATGTTGCCAGTTTCCAATTGGGCATTGGCCACTGGAATTGGATACTGGCAACAATGGCAACATTTCCAAAGGCACTTTTCCCCCGTGCGGCGGCGCGGGAAATTTGGTATAATGCGCCCATGCAGAAAAGGAGCATGGCAGAATGAAAAAGACGATAGTCGCGACATGTGCGCTTCTGTTCGCGTTTGTGTGCGCCGCCGAGCAGGTGTGCGTGAACGGGGTGTGCTATCTCTCCGAGGAGGACGCCCTGGCGGCGGGAGTGTCGCTTGCCGACATCGAGGCTGCGCGCAAGGAACATGCCGCCGAGAACGCCGCGGAAGGGACGAAGCCTGCGGACGAGAAACCAGCCGCTGCCGTGGAGAATGCTCCTGTCGCCGTGGAGAAGGGGCCTGCCGGCGCGCGCGTGGCGATGGGCTACATGAACGCTTCGAAGATGGTGGCCTTCCTTCGCGACGAGGCCGCGGAGAAGGAGCTTGAAGACCATTCGCTTCTGGTGATCCTGCTTCTGGTGCTGCTGGGCGGGCTTGCGGCGAATCTCACGCCGTGCGTGCTGCCGCTTGTGCCGGTGAACCTGATTCTCGTGGGCAGGGGATGGAAGCGCGGCGCCGCGTATGGACTCGGAATCACATGCGCGTACGGGGCGCTTGGGTGCGCGGCGGCGTTCGGCGGAATGGCGTTCGGCACGATACAGTCGAATCCGTGGTTCAACGTGGTGGCGGCCACGGCGTTCGCGGTTCTGGGGCTTGCGATGTGCGGAGTGTTCTTCATCGACCTGTCGCGGTTCCGTCCGAAACGCAAGCCCGCGCCCGGCGTGAAGCAGCAGAGCGGTCCGCCCGCGCTGCGCGGATACGGCGGATGCTTCCTCCTTGGCGCTGGGGCGGCGGCGCTTGCGGGCGCGTGCGTGGAGCCGATTCTGCTCGCGACGCTTCTTCTCACGGCGAAGTGGTGCGCCGCCGGGAAGCTGTGGGCCGTGGCGCTGCCGTTCGTGCTGGGCGCGGGTCTCGGACTCCCCTGGCCGTTTGCGGCGGCGGGATTCTCCGTGCTGCCGAAACCTGGCGCGTGGATGAGCTGGGTGAACCGCGCGTTCGCGCTTGTGTTCTTCGCGATGGCAGGATGGTACGGCTGGCTTGCGTGGCGCGGGTTCGAAGCGCAGAAGGCGGCCAAGGCGGAGGCGGAGGTCGTGGCGGAGGGAGTGCGCGAGGCAACGCCCGAGACGTGGGGCGCGGCGTACGTGGAGGCGAAGAAGTCCGGCAAGCCGGTCTTCGTGGACGTGTGGGCCACATGGTGCAAGAACTGCCTCGCGATGGAGAAGACGACGTTCAGCGAGGCGTCCGTGAAGGCCGAGCTGAAGAACTTCGCCGTCGTGCGCCTGCAGGCCGAGGACCCCAAGGCGTTCCAGGCGCTGGACGACTTCAAGAGCCTTGGCATAAAGGGTTTCCCGGCTTTCATCGTATTCCCCGCATCCGAAAAGTAGGAGGATCAAATGGACTCAAGGTGGATGTTTGACGTGATGCTTCTGCTGAGGCCGGGCAATCTCGCCGGCAATGCGGAAGTGCTGATGAAGGCCGTGAGGAGCCTCGCGCGCGACGGCGTTCCAGAAGTGACGATCCCGTGCGACGCGATTCGCGGGGGCGACTGCGGCTCCCTTAACGACCATCCGGCCTTCCAGAAGGCGCTCGCGGCGGCGCAGGAGAAGTTCCTCAAGGCGGCAGCCCGCGTGAAGGGGGCGCCGAAGATACGCTTCGGCGAGCCGATGAAGTTGTCTTTCGTTGGCGAGGGGGCCGATCCGCGCCTGCCGTTCTGCGGACGCGCCGCCGAAGTGTTCCCACGCCAGGTGACGGGCCTTGCGCGCCGCCTTGCCGCGATTGGCTGCCGCGACGTGACGCTTGGGCTCTCCGGCGGGCTCGACAGCGCGCTTGCGCTTCTGGTTGCGGTGAGCGCGTTCGACCTTCTGGGGCTTGACGCGAAGAAGGGCGTGCACGTGTACACGATGCCGGGCTTCGGCACGACGAAGCGCACGAAGTCAAACGCCGAGAAGCTCTGCGAGGGACTTGGCCTCAAGCTCGAGACGATAGACATCACCGCCGCCTGCCGCCAGCACTTCAAGGACATCCGCCAGAGCGCGTCGCGCCACGACGTCGTCTTCGAGAACGCCCAGGCGCGCGAGCGCACGCAGATACTCATGGACAAGGCGAACCAGACGGGCGGCATCGTGCTTGGCACCGGCGACATGAGCGAGATCGCCCTTGGCTGGTGCACGTACAACGGCGACCACATGAGCATGTTCGGCGTGAACGCGGGCGCCCCGAAGACCGCGGTGCGCGACGTGTGCAAGTGGTGGGCGGGCGGCGTGACGGACGAACTGCGCAGGGCGAGGCCCGGGCTTGGCGCCGCCGCTGACGCGATTCTCGACATCGTCGCGACGCCGGTGAGCCCAGAGCTGCTGCCCGCGAAGCGCGGGAAGATCGCGCAGAAGACGGAGAGCGCCATCGGCCCATACGAGCTGCACGACTTCTTCCTCTGGCACTTCGTGGCAGAGTGCGAGGGAAGGGCGGAGATGCTGAAGGCGGCGAAGAAGGCGTTCCGCGGCGCGTACACCGCAGCCGAGATCGCGAAGTGGCTGGACCTCTTCCTAGCGCGCTTCTTCTCGCAGTCCTTCAAGCGCAACTGCGCTCCGGACGGGGTGCAGGTGTTCCCCGTCTATCTCGCGCCGAATGCCTGGCACATGCCCAGCGACATCGCGCGTCCGGCACTGTAGGGCATCCTAGGAAGGGATGGTTTTAAAATGAAGGTCATAGTTGTGGGGGCTGGCTTCACGGGCGAGCAGCTCGCCCGCGTGCTGGTGGCGGAGGGCGACGATGTGCGCCTGGTCGAGCGCGACCACGACAAGGCTCGCCACGCGGCGAACATGCTCGACTGCACAGTGCTTGAGGGCTGCGGCAACGACCACTTGACGCTGCGCGAGGCGGGCGTTGGGTCGGCTGACGCGCTTGTGGCGCTTACCGAGAGCGACGAGATGAACATCGTCTCGAGCATGCTGGCAAAGTCGCTCAACGCGAAGATAAAGACGCTGGCGCGCGTGAGGAATTCCTCCCACTACATCGGCGCGTCGTTCAACGTGGACGTGGTGTTCAACCCCGACGGCGAGGCCGAGAACGCCGTGATGCGTGCGCTTGAGCATGGCGCCGCGGGGCGTGTGATCGACGTGGCGCGCGGATACTGCCTGACGGAGCTTGAGGTGGCCGAGGGAGATTCGTTCGACGGCATGGCCGTTGTGGACGTGGCGAGGCATCCTGACTGGAAGGCCCTGATTGCGTACGTGGACCGTGACGAACGGTCTCTGCTGCCGTGCGGTAGCACCGTTCTGGCGCATGGCGACAGGATCGGCGTGCTTGCGAAGGAGAGCGACCTGGACTCGCTCGTCAAGTTCGCCCACCTGCCCACGATGAAGAAGTACAGGCATGTTGTGATATTCGGCGCGGACCACGTTGGGAAGCTTGTGGCGGCGAGGATGCACAGGATGTTCTGCAACAGGGTGTCGATCGTCGACTGGGACGGCGCGAGGTGCCGGCAGGCGAAGCAGGACCTCCGCAACGTGCAGGTGCTGTACGGCGACATGATGGACGAGGAGCTGATCCGCGAGGAGAGGCTAGACGAGGCGGACGCGCTTGTGGCGGCGTCGGGGAACTACGACCGCAATCTGATCGTGGCGTCTTACCTTAAGTCGCTGGGCGTGGCGAAGGTGATCGCATTGACGTCCAGCTCGAAGTTCAACGACGTAGCGTCAAGGCTTGGAATAGACGTTGCGGTGCCGATGCGCGGAACAGTTGTAGACGCTGTCTTGAGCCGCCTGCGCGGGCAGAACGTGCTGGAGGTGCACACGGTGTGCCGCCAGCGCTTCGAGGTGGTGAAGTGCGTCGTTTCGGAGAAGAGCCCGTTCGCGGGCAAGGCGGTGCAGGAGATCGCGAGCTCTGGCGAATGGCTGCTACTTCTGCGCGAGTCGGGGAAGAAGACGGAGATCCCGCACGGCAGCACCGTGCTTGAGCCGGGTGACAGCGTGACGCTTGTGATGCGCTCCACCGACAAGCGAATCCTGGAGAGCTTCTGCGGAAAGGCGTGATGCGATGTCGTTTTCGATCATCCGCATATTCTCGTACATGCTGGGTATCGTGGGCGCGGCGCTGCTGCTGCCGTTCGCGGTGGGGTGCCTGAACGGCGAGGAGCGCGCGGCGATAGCGTTCGGCGTGCCGATGGCGACGAGCCTCCTGACGGCGCTTGCGTTCTGGTACAGGCAGAAGGGCGGTGTGAAGACCATCAGCGTGGAGGGCGCGTTCATGGTGGTGGGCGGAATCTGGATAGTGATAGGCCTCTTCGGCGCGCTGCCGTACTATCTGAGCGGAGCCACGACCACGTTCACCGACGCCGTCTTCGAGAGCGTGAGCGGATTCACCACCACCGGCGCCACGATAATGGCGAACGTGGAGGTGCTGCCAAAGAGCGTGAACCTTTGGCGCTGCGAGACGCACTGGCTGGGAGGCATGGGAGTGATCGCGCTCGCGGTGGCGCTGATTCCGCTTCTCGGCGTGGGCGGCTTCCGCATGATAAAGGCGGAGACCACAGGTCCGGAGAAGAGCAAGCTCACGTCGCGCATCGCCACCACCGCAAAGACGCTGTGGGGCGTCTATTTCGTCTTCACGCTGACGCAGACTATTCTGCTGCGCTATTTCGGGCTGTCGTGGTTCGACGCGTTGTGCCATGCGTTCTCGACGATGGGCACGGGAGGATTCTCAACGTACAACGACAGCGTGGCGCACTTCAACAGTGCGGCGGTGGACTGGACGTGCACGGCGTTCATGCTGATTGCGTCCGTCAACTTCACGCTTTACTTCAACCTCCTCACGTTCAAGATGCGCGAGGTCTTTCTCGACACCGAGCTGCGCGGCTTTCTGCTCATCGTCGTGGTGGCCATTGGCGCCGTAACGCTGATCGAGCTTCAGGAATACGGCGACGCGGCGAAGTCGCTGCGCTATTCTGCGTTTCAGGTGGCGTCGATAATCTCCACCACCGGCTTCGTCACTGCGGACTACGCGCGCTGGCTTCCGGGCGCGCAGATGGTGCTGCTGGTGCTGTTCCTGATAGGCGGCTGCTCTGGATCGACTGCTGGAGGCGTGAAGGTGGTGAGGTGGGCCATCCTGTGGAAGCAGCTCAAGAACGAATTCCGCCGGCTTCTCCATCCCCACGAGATCGTGTCGCTGCGACTGAACGCGATGTCGGGAAGGGAGGAGTTCGTGCCGCTGGTGGCGTCGTTTCTCTTCGTGTACATGCTGCTTGTGGCGGTGACGTCGCTCGTGGGGGCGCTTTCGGGGCTCGGAATCGTTGAGTCCGTGACTGGGGCGCTGAGCATGATAGGCAACGTGGGGCCGGCGTTCGGCGCGCTTGGTCCCACCGAGACGTTCGCCTCGCTCCACTGGGCCGTGAAGTGGTGGTATTCCCTCGTGATGATCGCGGGCCGTCTTGAGATATACACGGTGCTGATCCTCATCGGCCAGGCCCTCCGCAGAGTGTAGGCGCGGGCGATTTTGGGGCGCGGACAACGGCGAATATATGATATACTATTAGACACGCCCGCGGTGAAGGAAACCGTGCGCGAAGAACAAGGAGAACGAAGATGAAAATCAGTCTGGCCGCCGCAGCCATCGCGGCGGCGGCGCTGCAGTGCGCGAACGCCGGGGCAACGGCGCAGCGGCTCGTCCTTTCAGACGAGTCGCGCGGCCTCATACACTACTACGACTCATCCGACCCGTCGAAGTGCTTCTCGGTGCCGGCGGAGAAGACGACGTGGGACATTCAGAGCGTGGGCACGCGCGCGCCGGGCAAGATCGGGCGCTACAGGTACGTCTGCCGCAGCGGGTTCAAGGTGGTGGACATGGACGAGCGGCGCGACGTGGACGAATTCCGCCACCCGTCCCTCGCCGGCATCTCCGCCGTGAGCGAACTCCCCGACGGCGGTTTCATCGTGTGCGTCAACCCGCGTCTCAAGAAGGGCGAGCGGGCCATCTACGTGCGCAAGTTCTCCAAGGACCGCAAGCTGCTCGCCACCTACGCCTTCCGCGGCATCTTCAACGCCCGCACCATGACGCTTCTTCCCGGCGGCGACATACTGCTCGCACACGAGACCGGCTTCACGCGAGGCCGCCTGCCCAAGGAGAACCGCGACCAGGACGGCATCGCAGTCAAGCACGTCAAGATGCCTCGCTCGCGCAACATGTACCACGCCATCACGTCCCTCGACGGCAAGGGCTACTGGACCGGCGCGGGATACGCCGCAGAGGCCGTGCGCTTCGACCTTGACGGCAAGCCCCAGAAGGCGTGGTCCATACCGCCAGCCGACGGGAAGAAGGGCTACTTCTTCGCGAAGGTCCAGGAGTTCGAGAACGGCCACGTGCTTGTGGCCAACTGGACCGGCCACGGCAGGGACGACTCGAAGCGCGGCTGGCAGCTGATCGAGTTCGACGAGACCGGGAAGGTGGCGTGGACGCTATATGATCCACAGCGCTTTGGCTCGATCCACGGATTTGTAGTTCTGGAGACAAAATGAAAAGCACAGCAATCGTCGTCGCGGCGCTCGCCGCGTCCTGCCTGACTGCCGCCGAGACGGCAGTTCCCGCCGCAACCATCGCTGCCACCAACACGCCGCCGCCTGCCGTTCTGGAGTCTAGGGAGGGAGGCCTGCGCGCAGACGCAGGCGCGGACCTGCGCGTGCGCCAGGAGATCATGCACAACATCGTGGGCAATCCAGGTGCGCCCGGCGCGATGATGCCGCGCGCCTACAAGAAAGACATCAACCACATCCGTTTTCGTCCGCGCGTGTGGGGTCGCCTGGACTACGAGAACTTCACGCTCTACGGGCGCCTCGTGGACGAGTTCCGCGAGCACGTCGTGGAGAACGGCGTTAAGCGCAAGCGCCGCTCGTACAACTTCCCCGACGAGGTGGCGCTCGACAATCTCTTCCTCGAGGGGCGCGGCCTCTTCGACGGCTTCTTCGACTTCCGCATCGGCCGCCAGGACCTCTTCGAGCGCGGCCACTCCGTGTTCGGGCTCGACCGCACGCTCTTCGACGGCGCGCCGTACGTTGGCTCGCGCTCCGCATACGCCGACATGATGAAGTTCACCTTCCATACGTCCGACGACTCGAAGCTCGACGCCTTCGCCCTATACGACAACGGCCGCAACATCTACCGCTACGGCAACCGCCTTTCGCGCGGACGCCCGATGAACGCCATCCACCCAGCCGATTCGCCCGAGATGGACGAATGGGGCGGCGGACTCGTTTGGCACCACTCGCTCTTCGAGAAGCGCCTTCCCTACAAGCTCTACATGATCCACAAGCACAACGAGGACTACACCGCGTTCAACGGCCGCCACGTGCGCGACAAGCAGATCACCACGTTCGGCGCGCTCCTCACACCCGAGCTCACCGAGAACGTCTCCTTCGAGTTCGAGGGCGCGCATCAGTTCGGCACGGCCGACAGCGGCCGGAAGCAGGCCGGCGGCACGATGGGCTACATGGCCGTCGACTTCCACAGAGACCGCGAGGCGCAGGGCCTCAAGCCTTACGCACGTCTGAGCTCCTACTATCTTTCCGGCGACAGGAACCGCACCGGAGCGGACGACAACGACACCGCCTGGGATCCGCTCTGGGGCCGCTGGCCGCAGGACTCCGAGCTCTTCCAGTACGGCACGCTCTACGGCCTCGGCTACTGGAGCAACCTGCTCTACACGAAGATGGAGCTGGGCCTCAACATCGGCCCGCGCCACCGCATCGCCGCATACTCCGGTCCCATCTTTGCCGCCGCGCAGGACCACCTGGGCCACGCGGACGGCTCCGGCGAGAGCATGTTCAAGGGCATCCTCTCGGTGGTGCGCTACGACGTGCCGATCCTCCTCGCCCCCAAGAACGCCCACGGCATGGACCGCCTGGAGATATTCGGCCACCTGATGGCCGAGGTCTTCAACCCGGGCGACTACTACGACACCTCCCGCCCGGCCTACTTCCTGCGCTGGGAGTTCAACGTGGCGTTCTGATCCGCGTCAGGGCCTGTCGGCCAGGATGACGCGGTTGCCCGAACCGTGGCGGTTCAGATAGGCCTCCGCGGCGGCATCCATGGGCTGGTACGTGACGCGCGCCTTGCCCGCCACCTGCTCCACCAGACCAAGACGCTGCGCCGGTCCAATGAACACGTTGCGCTCGAGGCGGGGCATGGAGTCGCTGCCGTCGGGGTTCTTCAGCCCAGAGGACACCTCGATGAGCTGCATGTGCGCGCCCGCGAAGAGGTTGTCGCGGATCGTGTAGCCGGTCGCCCGGTTGCGGGGCCCGTACACCCAGCTCTTGACGTGCGCGTCCTGGTTGCGATCAGGCCGCTGCTCGCAGAGTCCCTTCCCGGCGTCCCACATCAGGTTGCCCGCGATCACGTAGTCCTCCATCCGGCTGGGATTCGACTCCGGGCAGCGCGACAGGAAGTACTCGATCGAGTAGTTGCACTTCTCGATCACGTTGTCCACGTAGCGGATGTGGCGCTGGTAGAACACCCTCTCCACGTTGTTGCGAAATCTGGAGATCGCAGAGCCCTGGTGCGTTATCGCCGCATCGTATATCTGGTGGAAGTAGCAGTTGGTCACCGTATATCCCTCGCAGGATCCAACCTCCACGCCGTTCCCGTAGCGTACGCCCCACGCACGACCGAAGAGCCCCTCGCCCCGTATGCCGCCGCCGATCCACCCGATCTCGCAGTTGCTTACCAGCAGGTTCGTGGAGCAGCCATCTTGGATGCCGTGGGCGCCGCCGTACATCAGGCAGAGGTTGTCGAACGTGGTCCCCGCCTGGGCGTGGGTGGTGATGATGTTGAAGCGGGGCCCGAACTCGATGGAAGAGAAGCGCCGGCCGGGATTCTCACGGGAACGGAGATAGAGGAGCCCCGTCCCCTTCCCGATGCCGTTCGTCGCGTAGTCGTGGTAGAAGTGGAGGTCGGCGTCAAGGTCGCGGTAGCCCTTGAACGGACGCCCCGTGTACTGCGCCGTGGTCGTCCCGTCCTTGCGGTAGACGGGCAGTATCTTGATGCCGTGCGCCTTCCCCTCGTCGAACACCACCAGGCCTATGTCCGTGTTGCCCAGCTGACACGCCCAGATGTCAGGCGCGTCCGTCTTCTGCCAGCGCGCCGGGTCGGCACCGTTGAACGGCGAGGCGGTGAACCGCGGCTTCGCGCCCGTACCGTAGGCGGAATACGTCACTCCGGCGGCGCCCTTGAGCCTGTCGGCATATTGGGCGGCCCGCCACGTGTCTCCCCTCCGGAACAGCACGTACGAGCCCGGCTTGATCTTGCCCCATTCCCTGTTCAGCCGCCGGACAGTGCGCCACGCCGTCCCTGGCGTGCGCCCGTCCTTCGCGTCGTCGCCCTCGGCAGAAAGGTAGTACGTATCGCTGCCGGGCGGCACGGAAAGGTTCGGCGTCGCGCGGATCGCGGCAATCCGCGCATCCGTCTCGGCACGATAGCGTTTCGCAGCCGAAGCGTAATCCTCCGAGGCCGCGCACCAGCCCGCAGCCAGGCACAACGACAACACAACTTTCGCTTTCATGTCTGGCATTATACCATAAGGGTCTGGCCCGCATCAGCGCCAATACGCATACACCAATCCCACATCGCGTTCCGGACTGATGGTTACGACCCATTTAGGACGGTTCGCCGGAAGCGCTCCGGGCGTCTCGTCGGCGTCAAGCCCGAACATCGGACGCGCCGAGGTGGCGATCTTGACGGAAAGCGCAAGCCGCCGCCCGCGAAGGTCTTCCGGCACGCTCCATTCCCATGGCGGAAGCAGCCGCGACCCGAGATTCTTCCCGCCGAGCGAGACAGACGCATACGCGCGGCCAGTCCCCAGAACGAGCGAAGTCGCGTCTGTCGGAACGGACACTTCGGCGGTGTACGTGACCGTCCCCGAAAAGTCCGCGTAGCCGATTGACGCCAAAGGGCCGCACGGCGCTTCACTGACCGGCGGGAGTATCATCCCCGGTTCGCGCACGGAGAAATCGCCCTCCATCCAGAGAATCGGCATGAACAGACCTCTGTCCTCTCGACCCCTGCACGCGAAAACGTGACGTCCCGGCGCGAGGCGCATTCGCTCCGTCTCAGCATAGTCGCAGTCGTAGCCGAAACCTAGGAACGTGCACGGCTTCGTTCCGGCAAGCGGGCGGCCGTCAAGCGTAATGGAGGCCATGGCGTTTGTGAGGACGCACGTCGCAAAGCGCACCTCCGTCTCCCGCTCCAGCGTCATCTCGGCCGTTCCTCCTGCAAGAAACCTCACACGGCGGCGGTTTGGCCTGTCGAGCGACACGTTCCAGCGTTCGGCGACAGGGCGAAACGTCCAGAATCCGCGCCCCGGGAGATGGAACGGGATGCGCACGCCGTCGCGCACGAACACCAGCGAACGGTCGCACTCCAAAAGATTCAGTACGGCGGCGCTGCCGTCCGCATACCTCCGCACGACAAGCGCGTCGGCCGGAGATCCGTCCTCTGCGCGCTCCGCATGCCAAGCGTCCGGGAAGCGCGTGCGCACGAACCGGAGCGCCGCGTCACCCGACTTCATGCGCCTTCCGCTGCGACGTTCCACGATCTCGCCGCCTTCAAAGTCGCAGACAACGGGCTTGT